>Ga0114979_10001827_pt1 | contig 14349 bp, 13 predicted proteins | sample S_140625_EF_Meta_FD_87315 | JGI IMG/M metagenome (GOLD analysis project Ga0114979, IMG submission 87315) | Freshwater microbial communities from Lake Simoncouche, Canada to study carbon cycling - S_140625_EF_MetaG | ecosystem: Environmental > Aquatic > Freshwater > Lake | place: Lake... | reverse complement strand
GTCGAGCACAGGTGCGGCCAAGGCGGTGGGCGTGGTGATTCCCGAAATCAAAGGCAAGATCACGGGCATGGCCTTCCGTGTGCCCACTTCTGACGTGTCGGTAATTGACCTGACGGTGGAGCTCAACAGCGACGCCAGCTACGCCGAAATTTGCGCGGAAATGAAAGCGCAAAGCGAAGGCGCACTCCAAGGCGTGCTGGGCTACACCGACGAGAAAGTGGTCTCCACCGACTTTCGTGGCGAGCCCTGTGCCAGCGTGTTTGATGCCTCCGCGGGCATTGCTTTAGACAAGAACTTTGTCAAGATCATTGCTTGGTATGACAACGAATGGGGCTATGCCAAGCAGTGCTTGGAAATGGTGCGTGTGGTCGCGAAAAAGAAATAACGCGCAATCACATTCCCTCTCCAGCGCCTTCGGGCGCTTTTTTTATGTCTATGCGTTCATGCTTGTAAAAAAAATACAGGGTTTTTGACAAAAACATGTAACAAAGTTTCATAGAATGGCGTCATCTAAGGAGACTGACATGACCATTCAAGTGGGTATCAACGGCTTTGGCCGCATTGGCCGCATGGTGTTTCGCGCCGCCATTCAAAACTTCCAAGACATCGAAATCGTTGGCATCAACGATTTGTTAGAGCCCGATTACTTGGCGTACATGCTCAAGTTCGACAGCGTGCACGGCCGCTTCCAAGGCGACGTGTCGGTGGACAACGGCTGCTTGGTGGTGAACGGCAAAAAAATTCGCCTCACCCAAGAGCGCGACCCCGCTGCCCTGAAGTGGCACGAGATTGGCGCCAAGGTGGTGGTCGATGCCACAGGTTTGTTTCTAGACCACGCCAGCGCCGAAAAACACTTGGCAGCAGGCGCCCAAAAAGTGTTGTTGTCAGCCCCTTCCAAAGACGACACGCCCATGTTTGTGTATGGCGTGAACCACAGCACCTATGCGGGTCAAAGTATTGTGTCGAACGCATCTTGCACCACCAACTGCCTGGCACCGATCGCCAAAGTCCTGAACGACAAGTGGGGCATCAAACGCGGCCTCATGACCACCGTCCACGCCACCACGGCGACACAAAAAACCGTAGACAGCCCGAGCAACAAAGATTGGCGCGGTGGGCGCGGTATTTTGGAAAACATCATTCCCTCCAGCACAGGTGCGGCCAAAGCGGTCGGCGAGGTGATTCCCGAGATCAACGGCCGGCTCACAGGCATGGCGTTTCGGGTGCCCACGTCTAACGTGTCGGTGGTGGACTTGACGGTGGAGCTCAACCGCGAAGCCACTTACAAAGACATTTGCGCCGAAATGAAAGCCCAGAGCCTTGGCGCTTTGAAAGGCGTATTGGGCTACACCGACGAAAAGGTGGTGTCCACCGACTTCCGTGGCGAGCCTTGCACCTCGGTGTTTGATGCGCAGGCGGGCCTGGCTTTAGACAGCACCTTCATCAAGGTCGTCAGTTGGTATGACAACGAATGGGGCTACTCCAACAAGTGTTTGGAGATGGTCCGCGTCATCGCCCCATAACACCAGCAGGCCGAGCACCACAAACACAGCCGCGCTGATGCGGTGCACCCAAGTGAGCGGCACCAGCCGCGTGATGCGCTCGCCAAACCAGACCACGGGCGCATTGGCCACCATCATGCCCAAGGTGGTGCCGGCCACCACCCACAACCAGGCTTGATATTCAGCGGCCAACATGACGGTGGCGATTTGGGTTTTGTCGCCCATCTCGGCCAAAAAGAAAGCCACGACCGTGGTGCCAAATACGCCGTACTTTGGCGCGTCTTGCGCGTCACCCTCATCGAGTTTGTCGGGCACCAGCATCCACGCAGCCATGGCCAAGAATGACACACCCAGCACCCAGCGCAACACGGTTGGGCCCATGAACGTGGTGAGCCACGTGCCCAAGCTCCCCGCCAAAGCATGGTTGGCCAAGGTCGCCACCAAAATGCCCCACACGATCGGCCAAGGCTGGCGAAAACGGGTGGCGAGGAGAAGGGCTAACAGCTGCGTTTTGTCGCCCATTTCGGCGAGCGCCACGATGCCTGTGGAGATGAAAAAGGCGTCCATGGGTTCATCCTAACCCGCCATGTTTGTGACACGCCGCTGAATTTGGTGCATTTTTTGCTTACAAGTGGTGCGATTCAAATAAGCAGGTGCAAAACGCACCAATCAGGTTCAATTTTCCAAGGATTCGAGTTATGGATGCACACAAACAGGGCGCAGATGCTTTGTTCATTCTGCTAGGCGCCATCATGGTGCTTGCCATGCATGCGGGCTTCGCGTTTTTAGAGCTCGGCACGGTTCGCCGTAAAAACCAAGTCAATGCCTTGGTGAAAATTTTGGTGGACTTTTGTGTGTCCACGCTTGCCTATTTTGTAGTGGGCTATGGGGTGGCTTACGGCACCAGTTTCATGATCGGCGCCGAGTCATTGGCGGCCAAGAATGGCTACGACCTGGTGAAGTTCTTTTTCTTGCTCACCTTTGCAGCGGCCATTCCTGCCATCATCTCGGGCGGCATTGCTGAGCGCGCCAAGTTTTGGCCGCAGTTGATTGCCACGGGTGTGATCGTGGGTTTGATTTACCCGTTCTTTGAAGGCATTGCGTGGAACCAGCATTTCGGTTTTCAAGCCTGGCTCAAAGACGTGACAGGCGATGAGTTCCATGACTTCGCCGGCTCGGTGGTGGTGCATGCCGTCGGCGGCTGGATTGCTTTACCTGCCGTGCTGCTGCTGGGTGCACGCAGCAACCGCTACCGCAAAGATGGGGCTATTTCTGCGCACCCCCCTTCGAGCATTCCCTTCCTCGCTTTGGGCGCCTGGATTTTGATCGTGGGCTGGTTTGGCTTTAATGTCATGAGCGCACAAACCCTCGACAAAATCTCTGGGCTGGTGGCGGTCAACTCCTTGATGGCCATGGTGGGCGGCACCTTGGTGGCGCTGATCGCGGGTAAGAACGATCCCGGCTTTGTGCACAACGGCCCCTTGGCTGGCTTGGTGGCCGTGTGCGCAGGCTCAGACTTGATGCACCCGATGGGCGCATTGGTGGTGGGCGCGGTCGCGGGTGGCATTTTTGTGGTGATGTTCACGCTCACACAAAACAAGTGGCGCATTGACGATGTGTTGGGCGTTTGGCCCTTGCATGGTTTGTGCGGCACATGGGGCGGCATTGCAGCGGGTATTTTTGGCACCCAAGCTTTGGGCGGCTTGGGCGGCATCAACTTCACCGCGCAATTGGCAGGCACCCTGCTGGGTGTGGTGTGGGCCTTGGTCAGCGGTTTTGTGGTCTACGGTGTGTTGAAAATCACCACGGGTTTGCGCATGAGCCAAGAAGAAGAGTTCGAAGGTGCTGACCTGACCATTCACAAAATCACCGCCTCACCCGACCGAGAAGTGAGCTGGTAACCCCAGCAAACTGTGGTTTTTCGGTTGTACACCTCTCAAAATTCGCGTAAACGCTTGTAAGTTTCACGAACTTGTGCCTCATAATGATTGCGACTTTCTAAATGCGCGCCATTTGCAAGGTTGTGTTTGGTGATCGGTCAGTTTCGGTTCGGGACTCCATCGCTTTGTTTATGTGTTTTAAGGAGTCCCTTTCATGGGCAACAAACTGTACGTGGGCAACTTGCCCTATTCCGTGCGCGACAGCGATCTCGAGCAGTCTTTTGGACAGTTCGGTTCGGTGACCAGCGCTAAAGTCATGATGGAGCGTGATACGGGTCGCTCTAAAGGTTTTGGTTTTGTCGAGATGGGCAGCGATGCAGAAGCGCTAGCCGCCGTCGAAGGCATGAACGGCGCTCCTTTGGGGGGTCGTAACCTGGTGGTCAATGAAGCGCGTCCCATGGAGCCTCGTCCACCACGCACTGGCGGCTTTGGTGGCGGCGGTGGTGGTTATGGCGGTGGCGGCCGTGAAGGCGGCGGTGGCGGCTACGGTGGTGGTGGTCGCGAAGGTGGTGGCGGCGGCGGTTTTCGCAGCCCCTACGGTGGCGGTGGCCGTGAAGGCGGTGGCGGTCGTCGTGAAGGTGGTGGTGGTGGCCGTAGTGACGGCGGCGGCCGCGGTGGTTTTGGTGGCGGCAACAGCTACTGATGTCCCATCTTGACGACATCACAACAGGCTCCCTCGGGAGCCTTTTTTATGGCCGCTTGGCGCGGGTACGCGCTATTTTTTTGCTCGGTCTTGCCGTGGCAACAAGGTGCCCCGCACACGGCCATTGAGTTGCAGAACGCGCCCAAGGTTGTCGTAAGCCATGCCGTCGCCCGTGAAACGGTCGCCCGTGCCTCGCAGCAACAGCACGGGCAAATGTGAGCGCACCTCTTCGGTGTTGGCAAACAAATGCAAAAAGTTGCTTTGCAACTCGGTACGTGGCACCGACACGCCTTGCGCGTTGGTGGTGGCCTCACGCACGATAGTCGCTTGATCAAACAATTGGGCTTCAGACCCATCAGCATTAATCAGGCCTCGCTGCGCGCTGGCGGTGGTGAGTCTTCCCTCTGTGTTGCGGAGTCGAATGCGTGGCTGATCAATTTCCAAGGTGTCGGTGTCTGGATAGTGGCGACCCTCTCGGCCCACAATTTCGCTTTTGAGTGTGCCATCGGCCGCAAACACTTTGACCGAAAAATCACGCATGAGATAGTCTGGCTCATGACGCGGCTCTAGCGCACGGGTTGGTTCCTCATTGATCGGCGTGTTGCGCACCAACCAGTACGTGGTCATGGCCATCAGCACCATCAACACCATCGGCAAGTACACCACGATGCGGTCCCACGCGCGGCGAAGCCTGAGTAGCACAGGCAAAGCCGCCGCGTTGCTCATGCCAGATACGCTTGAAGCAGCGTCGCATAACGGCCGCTGGCCACCAACAGCAAATCACAAAACTCCCGCGCCGCGCCGTGGCCGCCTTCACGCACCGTCACGTAATTCGAAATGGCTTTGACTTCCACATGGGCGTTGCAGGGTGCACAGGCAAAGCCCGCGCGCACCATGACGGCCATGTCTGGCCAATCGTCTCCCATGTGCGCGGCTTGGGACCACTCGAGTCCGAGGGAGTGCAAGATGTCTTGCGCAGCGGGCGCTTTGTCTTCTGTGCCATAACGCACATGGTCAATGCCCAGCGCGGCGAGGCGCGCGCGCAACGGCGCGCTGTCACGGCCGGTGATGACCGCAGGGGTGATGCCTGCTTGTTTGAGCAGCTTGAGTCCGTGGCCGTCCAGGGTATTGAAGCGTTTGAGGGTTTCACCATGCTCGGTGAACAACAAGCCGCCGTCGGTGAGCACACCATCCACATCAAAAAATGCCACGCGAATGCCTTGTGCTTTCAAAAGTAAGGCGGGGTCGAATGTGAGTGCGGGTGTATGGGTGTGCATCAAATGACTTTCGCGCGCATCAAGTCGTTGGTGTTGATGGCGCCACACAAGGCGCCTTGTTCGTCCACCACCAGCACACTGGTGATGCGATACAACTCCATCAACTCGGCGGCTTCAGCGGCCAGCGCGCTGGCGCGCACGGTGCGTGGATGGGCATGCATGACTTGTTGGGCCGTGAGTTGACGCAGGTCAGCCCCTGTTTCAATCAAGCGTCTTAAATCGCCGTCGGTGAAGATGCCTTGAACCTGTTGGTTGGCATCTACGATGGCGGAGGCGCCCAAGCCCTTGGCGCTCATTTCACGCATCAAGTCGCTAAAGCTTGCGGTGGGTAACACGCTGGGCACGTCGCTGCCTTTTCGCATCACGTCACTCACATGGGTAAGCAAACGCCGGCCCAGCGCGCCGCCTGGATGCGAGCGTGCAAAGTCTTCGGCCTTGAAACCGCGCGCATCGAGCAAGGCCACAGCCAGGGCGTCGCCCATCGCCATTTGTGCCGTGGTGCTGGCCGTGGGCGCCAAGTTAAGGGGGCACGCTTCTTTGAGCACGCCTGTGTTGAGCACAATGTCGGCATGCAGGGCCAAGGTGGATTGCGCCCCGCCTGTGAGGGCCACCAAGGGCACGCCTTGGCGCTTGAGCACGGGCAAGATGGCGGCGAGTTCATCGCTCTCACCGCTGTTGGAAATTGCAATCACCAGGTCGGTGTCTTTGACCATGCCCAGATCGCCATGGCTGGCTTCGGCAGGATGCACAAACATGGCGGGCGTGCCCGTCGAGGCCAGGGTCGCCGTGATCTTGCGGCCCACGTGGCCGCTTTTGCCCATGCCCATCACCACCACGCGGCCGGTGACCTGAAGGATGGCGCGCACGGCCTGCACAAAACTGGGTGACAAGCCATGGCGCAAGTGGCGCACCGCGTCGGCTTCGATCTCTAAGGTGTCGTGGGCCAGTTGCAACAGACGTTGGTCGTCCGCCTGCGAAGCTGCGTTGGCGGTGTGAGCATGTGGGTGGGTCATGCGTTCATTTTATCGGCGGGGTGGCTCTATTTGCCAATGCAAAAACTTGAGAAGATGACGCCCAACAAATCGTCGGACGAGAATTCGCCCGTGATGGTGTTGAGCGCGTTTTGGCTCAAGCGCAACTCTTCAGCCAACAGATCGAGGGCGGGCATTTGCGCTTGCAGGCAAGCGTTGGCTTGCATGAGGTGCGCCTGCACCGCGCGCAGTGCCTGCACATGTCGCTCGCGCGCCATGAACAGGCCCTCGGCACTCCCACCTTGCCAGCCAACCATGTGCAACAGCGCTTGACGCAAAGCTGGCAAGCCGTCACCCGTTTTGGCGGACAAGGTGATGTGCTTGGCTTCGCTGAGACTTGTCGGCGCGGTTGCTGTGGCGCCGCCTAGGAGGGCATCGGCCTTGTTCCAAAGGTGCAGCACGGGCACATGGCGGTCGATCTTTTCTTGCAACGCTTGTTCAATTTGCACATCCGCCGCGGCATAGGCGGGGTCGGCTTGGCGCGTGAGGTCGTGCAAGAAGAGCACGGCATCGGCTTGGCCAATTTGCGCCCAAGCTCGGGCAATGCCAATGCGCTCGACCTCGTCAACGTCAGGATGGTCGCGCAGTCCCGCCGTATCCACCACGTGCAGCGGCACGCCGTCGATTTGAATGGTTTGTTGCACCACATCGCGGGTGGTGCCCGCAATGGGCGTGACGATGGCCAACTCGGCACCAGCCAACGCATTCAGCAAAGAGCTTTTGCCCGCATTGGGCTGGCCCGCAATGACCACGCGTATGCCTTCGCGCAACAACACGCCTTGTTTGCTTTGGGCCAATACACGGTCGAGGTTGTGCTGCAAACGGGTGAGTTGTCCTTGGGCGTCGGCTTGCTTTAAAAAATCAATGTCTTCTTCAGGAAAGTCCAGCGTCGCCTCGACCAGCATGCGCAAATGAATCAAGGCCTCGCGCAACTGGTGAATTTCGTCTGAAAACGCCCCGCCTAAGGAACGGCTCGCGCCACGTGCGGCCGCTTCGGTGCTCGCATCAATCAAGTCCGCCACCGCCTCGGCTTGGGCGAGGTCGAGTTTGTGATTTAAAAACGCGCGTTGTGTGAACTCGCCTGGCTGAGCCAGACGCAAGTCGGCCAGCAAGGCTTGGCCCTGTGCGTTCAAAGTGGCCGCCACACTCAGGGCGCGCGCCAAGATGAGTTGCAACACCACGGGTCCGCCGTGGGCTTGCAATTCCAACACGTCTTCCCCCGTGTAACTGTGCGGCCCAGGAAAGTACAGCGCCAGCACATGATCAATGGGAGACCCCATGGCGTCGGGCAGTGGCAGGTAAGTCGCCTCTCGGGGTTTGAGCATGCGCCCGCACAAGGCCTGCAGCAAGTCGCTCAGGTTCTTACCGCTGACCCGAACAATCCCGACCGCGCCTCGTCCTGGTGCGGTGGCTATGGCAATGATGGGGGCGTCGTGTTGCGCAAGCATGGCGACATTGTCCAGAAAAAAACCCGCCCCATGATGAAAGAAGGCGGGTTGTAGGGTTGAGCAGCCGTCGGCGTTAAAACTTCGGCAAATTGAATTGCGGTGGCACGCCCATGCGCACGTTGATAACCCATTGCTGCGCGATCGACAAGACGTTGTTGGTAATCCAATACAACACCAAGCCTGCTGGGAACACAAAGAACATGACGCTGAAGGCCAAGGGCATGATCCACATCAACTTGGCTTGCATGGGGTCTGGCGGCGCGGGGTTCAAGGCGGTTTGCAGCAAGGTGGTAAGCGTCATCACCAGCGGCAAAATGTAGAACGGGTCTGGCGCTGACAAGTCGTGAATCCATCCCACCCATGGGGCGTTGCGAATCTCTACGGTCGACAACAGCACCCAATACAGCGCGATGAAGACGGGGATTTGCAAGGCGATGGGCACACAGCCTCCCAGCGGGTTGACCTTTTCCTCGCGGTAAATCTTCATCATCTCGGTTTGCATTTGCTGCGGATTGTCTTTGAGACGGTCTCGCATTTCCATGATGCGGGGGTTGATGGCCTTCATTTTGGCCATGCTTTGGTAGGCGTGTGCATTGAGCCAATAGAAGGCGGCTTTGAGCAAAACCACCAAAGCCACGATAGACCAGCCCCAGTTGCCTAAAAAGTTGTTGAGCTTGTGTAGCAACCAAAACAACGGCTTAGCCAAAATCGTCAACCAGCCATAGTCTTTGACCAGCTCCAGACCTGGGTAAAGTTCTTCGAGTTTTTTCTCTTCTTGTGGGCCCGCATACAGTGTTGCGGCAACGGTCTTGCTTTGGCCTGGTTTGATCACCTCTAAAGGCGCAATCGCCGTCACGCGGTAACAACAATCGGCCATGCTCGCGCCAATATCCACCGCTTCCATGGAAATGTCGCGGCTCATACCATCCGGCAAAATCCATGCGCTTGCAAAATAATGTTGCACCATGGCGATGTAGCCCGTGTTGGATTGCTTCTCGATGTCAAACTTTTTCTTTTTGATATCAGCAAATTCAACTTTTTGATACTTTTTGGCTTCCGTATAAATGGCCGGGCCTGTGAATGTGGAATACACCGAAGACTCGCCTGGCAGCTTGTTGCCATCCCGTACCAATTGGAAATACAACTGCGGCGCCACGTCTTGGGTGCCCGTGTTCACGATGTCATGTTTGACCGCGATGTCATAGGCGCCACGCTTGATAGTGTATGTTTTCACCAGTTTCACGCCGTTTTGAACGGGAGATTCAAAGCTCACCACCAACTCATTCGCGCCGTCTTGGAGCTTTCGTGCCCCAGGTCGCACCGTCATCACGGTTTTATGGGTTGGCAACGCCACGCCAGGGATGCTGGAAATCAAGCCTGTTTGTGCGGTGTAAATCCGGTCTTTGCTTTCATCCAACAACACAATGTTGTGGCCTGGCTTTTGCTCGTCTTCGTGCTTCAAGAGCTCCATGCGCACCAAAGAGCCGCCTTCGGTGTCAAAGCGCAACTTGACCACATCGGTTTCAACCAGCACTTGTTCTTTGTTAGCGCTGCGCGTCTCCAACGTGGGCAAGGTGGCGGGGGTTTGCGACGCCAACGGCGCAGGAACACCTGCCACGGTCGGTGTTGCCGCAGCCTCGCTAGCCCCCTTAGTGGATTGGACGGAAGAGGGTGCAGGGAAAAACGTGGCTTTATTGCCCGTATGAACCTGCCATTGGTCCCACAAAAGAACCATGGAGAAACCAAAGATCACCCACAAAATGGTGCGGCGAATGTCATTCATGAAATTTTCTTTCCGGAGTTGGAAGACGAGACGGGATTTAGCAATGCGAGTGGAACGGGATCGTGTCCGCCTGCGCACCAAGGGTGGCATCGCGCCAAACGACGCAGTGTCAGATAGCTGCCGCGTGCGGCACCATGCAGTTCGAGCGCTTGCAAAGAATAAGCCGAGCATGTTGGCTCAAACCGACAAGATGAGCCCAACCATGGGCTTAGAAGCAAACGATAACCACGCACCAACGCCATCAAAACGGCTTGCATCATGGCGCACCCACGCTAGCAAACAACTGGTGGAGTTCGCGTCGCACCTCGTGCTTCAACACGTCGGAGGAAGCACTGGCAAATTTTTGCGGGTTGAACGTCGCCCGCAAACGAACCACATAGGCTGTTGGGATCATTTTGGTTTCAAACTCTTGAGAGATCGCATGAATTTGCCGTCGGATTAAGTTTCGCGTGACCGCCCGCTTGGCCCACCGTTTGGGCGTGAGCGCGCCGACTTTTAGTAGGCCCTCAGCAAACAGGGTCTGGGTTTGTACAAACCCAGACCCTGTCGCTTGATGGGCCCTTGGCTGCCACTGGTGCAGCACAAAATGCGGTGTTCGAGCCACGGTTTGTGCCGACATGACGGCCTGAAATTCAGACCACTGTTTCAAACGCTCCACGTCACTTGGGGCCTCGGGCCTGCGCAGCGATCAATCCGTGGGCCGATTAGACCGCGAGACGCTTGCGGCCTTTGGCGCGGCGTGCGTTGATCACAGCGCGCCCACCGCGGGTTTTCATGCGGACCAAAAAGCCATGGGTACGGGCGCGACGGGTTTTGGAAGGTTGGTAAGTGCGTTTCATGTTTTTTCCAATATGCTTAAGCCCTGTGATTCAGGGAAACCAAGGATTATCTCAAAGTTTCGAGGGCTTGACCAGTTTTTCTTTCCTCTCTTTTTCATGGGCATCACCCCCTGATTTGAAGAAAGGCTCGCCCTGTGGATAATTTTTTGATAAAGTGCTCTATTGCCTGCTGTTTTTAGGCATCTATCCACAGAAATTTATCGCATGAGTCCTGATCGTTCTTCAACCAGCCCCGATGGGCTGTCTTCCCCCTCGGGTGAAGGTTTGTGGATCGCTTGTATCGATCAATTGGCACAAGAGTTGCCCGAACAACAGTTCAACACCTGGATCAAGCCTTTGGTGGCCAACGTTGCCGACGACCTCAGCAAAGTCTGTATTTTTGTGGGCAACCGGTTCAAATTGGACTGGATTCGGGCGCAATATGCCAACCGCATTGCGGGCTTGCTTCACCAGATTCACGGCCGTCCCATACAGGTTGAGTTAGCGATCACTCCTAGGGAGGCTATGGCCAAGAGCCGTCCAGTATCTTTTTCTCAAGAATTGGAATCTTTACCTGAGAGCTTTGTGGGGTTGGAAGAAGGTGTTCCCAGCGGTCCACGCACACGCCTCAACACCGCGTTGACCTTTGACACCTTGGTCGAAGGAACGGCGAACCGCATGGCACGTGCTGCGGCCATGCATGTGGCCACCATGCCAGGGCAGTTGTACAACCCTTTGTTCATCTATGGCGGGGTCGGTTTGGGTAAGACCCATTTGATGCACGCCGTCGGTAACAAGCTGTTGTCCGAGCGTCCAGATGCCAAAGTTCTCTACATTCATGCCGAACAATTTGTATCAGATGTGGTTAAAGCGTATCAGCGTAAAACTTTTGATGAATTTAAAGAGCGTTACCACTCTCTAGATCTGCTGTTAATTGATGATGTTCAGTTTTTTGCCAACAAAGAACGTACCCAAGAAGAGTTTTTTAACGCTTTTGAGGCGCTGCTGGCGAAGAAGTCGCACATCATCATGACCAGCGACACCTATCCCAAGGGCTTGACCGACATTCACGAGCGCTTGGTGTCTCGTTTTGATGCGGGCCTGACTGTGGCCATTGAACCCCCAGAGCTCGAGATGCGTGTCGCGATTTTGATCAGCAAATCGCGCGCAGAAGGCTCCGAAATGCCTGAAGAAGTGGCCTTTTTTGTGGCGAAAAATGTGCGTTCGAACGTACGCGAGCTCGAAGGTGCGTTGCGTAAAATCTTGGCTTATTCGCGCTTCAATCAAAAAGACATTTCCATACAGCTCGCGCGCGATGCCTTGCGTGACCTGCTGTCCATCCAGAATCGCCAAATTTCCGTCGAAAACATCCAAAAAACTGTCGCTGACTATTACAAAATAAAAGTAGCCGACATGTATTCCAAGAAACGGCCCGCCTCGATTGCACGGCCGCGCCAGATTGCCATGTACTTGGCCAAAGAACTGACGCAAAAGAGCTTGCCTGAAATTGGGGAGCTGTTTGGCGGTCGCGATCACACCACTGTCTTGCATGCGGTTCGAAAGATTTCAGCAGAGCGGCAACAAATGGCAGATCTCAATCAACAACTGCACGTTTTAGAACAAACACTCAAAGGTTAAAAAATCAACATCACAACCTTGTGCATAGTTTCTGGATAACACCAGACTTATCCACAGATTTGTAGAAAAATCAAAGTTATCCCTGTTTAGACGACACCAGAAAAGCAAGCTTGCCAACACCTTCGAGGTGATCACAAGTGCTTGAAAAAAAAGAGGAAAATGCGGTTGTCCACAGAAAGATGCTTTGCTTATCTACTACTACTAATTTAAATAAAGAAAACAAGAGGAAGAGATGATCGTACTGAAAGCAACACAAGACAAGGTGTTATCTGTTCTGCAATCTGTTGCAGGCATTGTCGAACGCCGTCATACCTTGCCCATTCTGGCCAATGTGTTGATTCGTAAAACTGGCAGCGCTTTAGAGTTGACCACCAGTGATTTAGAAATTCAAATTCGCACACATGCTGAGTTAGATGGCGATGCAGGCAACTTCACCACCACAGTCGGTGCGCGCAAGTTGATTGATATCTTGCGCACCATGCCCTCCGACCAGACCGTGAGTTTGGAATCGAATCAAAACAAATTGATTTTGAAGGGTGGCAAAAGCCGATTCACCTTACAAAGCTTGCCTGCAGAGGACTTCCCGTTGGTGCAGGAAGCTGCCACCTTTGGTCCTTCTTTCAGCGTTCCACAAAAGACGTTGAAAGAGTTGTTGCACCAAGTTTCATTTGCGATGGCAGTTCATGACATTCGTTATTACTTGAACGGCATATTGTTTGTCGCTGAGGGCAAACAACTCAGCTTGGTCGCGACCGATGGTCATCGATTGGCTTTTGCTTCGGCCATGTTGGACGTAGAAGTTCCTCGTCAAGAGGTGATCTTGCCGCGTAAAACAGTGCTCGAAATGCAGCGCTTGTTGAGTGACAAAGATGGCGCCATTGACATGCAATTTGCGGGCAACCAAGCTAAATTTACCTTTGAAGGCATGGAATTTGTCACCAAATTGGTCGAAGGTAAATTTCCAGACTACAACCGCGTGATTCCTAAGAATCACAAAAACACCATCACGATGGGACGCACCGCGTTGTTGGCCACTTTGCAGCGCACGGCTATTTTGACCAGTGAAAAGTTCAAAGGCGTTCGTTTGAATCTCGAACCTGGCGTGTTGCGTGTGGCATCGAGCAATGCCGAGCAAGAAGAGGCGGTCGATGAACTCGAAATTGATTACAGCGGGGATGCGATTGAAATTGGTTTCAACGTCACCTATCTGATCGACGCATTGACCAATATGGACCAAGACATGGTGCAGGTTGATTTGGCCGATTCCAATAGCTCTGCGCTGATCACCATTCCTGACAACACCACGTTCAAATACGTGGTGATGCCCATGCGTATTTAACACGCTGTTTTATTTCTTTTTTCCCCTGATTGATACCGTGAGACGCTTGTGTTTCACGCACGAAGATTTGCTATGACCGAACCCACTCAAATTCCTGAAACCCCCATGACACCAGCTGCCGGTGAAGGCTATGGTGAAGGGTCAATTCAAATTTTGGAAGGCCTTGAGGCGGTGCGCAAGCGACCTGGTATGTACATTGGTGATACATCGGACGGGTCGGGCTTGCACCACTTGGTGTTTGAAGTGGTGGACAACTCGATTGATGAAGCCTTGGCAGGACATTGCGATGACATCGTCGTGACGATTCACAGCGACAACTCCATTAGCGTCACTGACAACGGCCGGGGGATTCCGACTGGCGTGAAGATGGATGACAAGCATGAGCCCAAGCGCAGCGCTGCCGAAATTGCATTGACCGAATTACATGCGGGCGGCAAATTCAACCAAAACAGTTACAAAGTGTCTGGTGGTTTGCACGGCGTCGGTGTGTCTTGTGTGAATGCATTGTCCAAATCTTTACGCCTGGTGGTTCGCCGTGACGGCAAAGTCCATGCCTTGGAATTTTCAAAAGGTTTTGTTCAAAACCGTTTGATCGAAGTGGTCGATGGGGTTCAAGTCTCCCCCATGCGCATCATGGGCGATACCGAAAAACGTGGCACTGAAGTTCATTTTTTACCCGACACAGAAATCTTCACACAAAACACCGATTTTCATTACGAAATATTGAGCAAGCGCTTGCGTGAACTCAGTTTCTTGAACAACGGGGTGCGTATTCGTTTGTTGGACGAACGCACAGGCAAGGAAGATGACTTTTCTGGCGCGGGTGGCGTCAAAGGCTTTGTGGACTTCATCAATTCGGGCAAAAAAGTATTGCACCCCAATGCTTTCCATGCTGAGGGTGAACGTCCTGCCGAATCTTATGGTGGCATT
>Ga0114979_10001822_pt1 | contig 14364 bp, 13 predicted proteins | sample S_140625_EF_Meta_FD_87315 | JGI IMG/M metagenome (GOLD analysis project Ga0114979, IMG submission 87315) | Freshwater microbial communities from Lake Simoncouche, Canada to study carbon cycling - S_140625_EF_MetaG | ecosystem: Environmental > Aquatic > Freshwater > Lake | place: Lake... | reverse complement strand
TGCCTGCATTCCGGTTTGATGCAATCCCTTACGCGAAGTGTTTAACGCTTCATCGCATTTGGAATGCCTTGAAGGTGTGGATGTCGTTTTACACGTCGCGAATGTTTGGCCACACTGTTCATTGGGGCTTGCCAATAAGCCTCAGCATTGAGCCAACAACGGCATGTAATCTGGGTTGTCCGGAATGTCCCAGCGGATTGAAGATGTTTTCAAGACCAACAGGGAATATTGACTCCGGTGATTTTCGATCATGGATAGATCAAGTGTCGATGCATGCCATTCACTTGAATTTTTATTTCCAGGGAGAACCGTTTATTCATCGCGATTTTTTGTCCATGGTAAGCCATGCCCATAAACGCGGGATGTTTACGTCGACTAGCACAAACGCGCATTTTCTGACCGATGAGGTTGCCCGAAAAACAGTCCAGTCCGGGTTGAGCCGTTTGATTATTTCAATCGATGGCACGACACAGGAAGTGTATGAGCAATACCGTGTGCACGGAAAGCTCGATCAGGTGCTTCGCGGTGCGCAGGCCATCATCCGAGCCAAGCGCGAGTTGAACTCCGCCTATCCTCAAGTGATTTTCCAGTTTTTGGTTGTGCGTCCCAATGAGCATCAGGTGGACGATATTCTCCGTCTTGGAGCCGAGATGGGTGCTGATGAAGTTCGACTGAAGACGGCACAGGTGTATGATTATCGACAGGGAAATCGCTTGATTCCCACTCAGGAGAAATACAGTCGTTACATGCGTTTGAAGGACGGTACGTACCATGTGAAGAATAAGTTGGATAATCACTGCTGGCGCATGTGGAGCGGGTGTGTCATCACATGGAATGGGAAAGTCGTACCCTGTTGTTTTGATAAGGATGCAACTCATGTGCTGGGTGACCTTTCGGAGCAATCGCTGAGCACCATCTGGAATGGCGAGCAATACAGGGCCTTCCGAGGAGCCGTTTTTGAATCGAGAAGCAAAATTGATATTTGCGCGAATTGTTCAGAGGGTACCAAAGTGTGGACAGAAGCTTAATCAGTCAGGACTTGACAGGAAACAGTTTCTTTCTATCTTTCGCCAATGCAAGTGTGGGAGTTTCTCAAGGAGCTGACAAATCCGGAATCCATCATTCATCATGGCGGATTGTTCCTTCTCTTGCTGGTTATTTTCGCCGAGAACGGATTTGTCTTTGGTTTTTTTCTACCCGGTGATTCACTCATCTTTCTATCCGGTTTGATTTGCGCTACGAAGCCTGAATTGCTCAATACGGATATTACATCCCTGACGCCGCTGATGTTTGTTGCTGCTGTTGGTGGCAGTCTTTTCGGTTATGTTTTCGGAAGGCGAGTAGGACCGCGGCTGTTTGAACGCAAGGACTCCATCATTTTTAAGCGAAAGTATTTGGATTTGACGCAGACGTTTTATGCCAAGCACGGCGGTAAGACCCTCGTACTCGGACGCTTCTTGCCTATTATCAGAACCTTCGCTCCAATCATCGCCGGTGTTATCCGTGTACCGGTTCCAACCTTCATGTTTTTTAATGTGCTGGGAGGAGCTTTGTGGATTACCTCGTTGAGTCTGATTGGATTTTATTTGGGTACCCAGTTTCCGGCTATCGAGCACTACGTGGGTTATATCATCATCGGGTTCATTGGTATCACCACGATGCTGCTGGTGCGCACTTACTGGAAGCAGCGCAAGGAAAGCAAGCTCCGAAAAGGGCAGGAGGAAGAACCTCCGATCTTAATGCCTTGAGTTAATAGCAGCTCTGTATAACAGCTGTAATCAGTGATTTTTTGTCGATACCCTGAACAGCTGCCTGTTGTGGAATGATACTGGCCTCTGAAAAGCCCGGCGTAGTGTTCACTTCAATCACGAAGATTTCTGAGCCGCGAATGATGAAATCCACGCGAATCATACCACGGCAATCTAGTTTCCGGTAAATTTCTTCAGCCTGCATTTGCACGGCGCGATAGAGTTGCTCATCGATAAGAGCAGGTGTAATTTCCTCCGACTGACCCTGGTATTTGGCTTCGTAATCGAAAAATTCTTTTTTGGAAATAATCTGGGTAATGGGCAGTGCCGTGATTCGGCCCTCCCATTGAATGACGCCGCAGGTAACTTCATCGCCTTGGATGAATTCTTCAATGATGATTTGGTCGTCGGCTTTAAAGGCAATGTCTATAGCGCGATGCAAATCTTCCGCTGCATTTACGCGTGAAGTTCCAATGCTGCTGCCACCGCAATTGGGCTTGACAAAACACGGTAAGCTAACGATGTCGAGGATGCTTTGAACGGAATAGGGTTCCATCGCTTTGAGTGTTGTGCTTTGCGCTACGCGTAAACCAAACGTCGCCAACACACGCGTTGTCATTTTTTTGTTGAAGGTGAGGGCCATGTTCAGGGTATCGCCTGTTGTGGTCGGAATTCTCAATAGTTCGAAATAGCCTTGCAGAATGCCATTCTCCCCGGGCGTGCCATGAATAATCATAAAGACGCCGTCGAAATGGCGTGTCTGTCCGGCGATGGAGACCGTGAAGTCGGCACGATTTACATCGATTTCGCTTCCCTCAAATTCGGCGTACCAACGCGTCGGTGTAACAACGATTTTCAGAGGATCATAGAGTGAGCGGTCGATGTTATTCATGACCATTTGCGCGCTGCGCATACTGACAACGGATTCCCCGCTGAATCCTCCGCATACTACTGCAATAGACTTTTTCATAGCTTAATTGTGTACCAAAAGCAAATCTGCTGCTTTATTGGATTGAGCATTGAGCGAATATCAACTCATTTGAACATTTTGGGGTTGATAGGAGAGAGGCTTCGAAGTATCATTGCGTCACAGATAAATCCCATGAAAAGAATTTTCCTTATTTCTGCTTTGTGCATCGCGGTTTTCAACGCGGGAGCGCAGCAATCCGCAACGTCACCTTACACCTTCACTGTTGTAAAGGAAAACACGGTTGGTGCAACCGAAAACCAATGTCAAACGGGCACCTGCTGGAGCTTTGCTACGGTTTCCTTTTTGGAAGCTGAGGTGATACGCAAAGGTGGAAAGCCGGTTGATTTATCGGAGATGTACAATGTGCGTCTGACCTATCCACTTAAAGCCGACAGTTATGTGCGGTTTCAGGGTAAGCAGCAATTCGGCCCCGGTGGATTGAGCCATGATGTCATCAACATCCTGCGTGATTACGGAGTAGTGCCTGAGTCTGTTTACAGTGGCCTGAAGAATGGAACAACTGAATACAATCACAACGGATTGGACGCCATGCTTGAGTCGACAGTGAAGATAGTCCTTGAGCGTAAGTTGAATGAAGAGGGTGAAGATTGGAAGCGTTCTATTGAGGGTATTCTCGATGCAGAGATTGGAACCTTGCCTCCGACCAATTTTGAATTCAACGGAAAACAATACACGCCCGCTTCTTTCCGCGATGCCTTGAAGCTCAATCCGGAGGATTATGTGAGTATTACGTCGTTTATTCATCACCCTTATAACCGTGAGTTTGTTTTGGAAGTGCCGGATAATTGGGCAAAGGGAAGTTTTTATAACGTTACCATCGATGATCTGGGAAGAATTGCAGATCATGCTCTAGATAATGGTTACACCATCGCCTGGGATGCTGACGTGAGTGAAAAAGGATTTTCGTTCACCCAAGGCGTGGCCGTAATGCCGGCAGAACAACCGAAAAAGGAAGAGTGGTGGACAAAGGTTCATTCGGAGGTTGTGCCTACGCAGGCTTCGCGTCAAGAGGCGTTTGACCGATTCGAAACAACCGATGATCATTTGATGCACATCACGGGTAAATCAAAGGATCAGAATGGAAACACCTATTACATCACCAAAAATTCGTGGGGCACAACCAATCCGTTCGGAGGCTATCAGCATGTGTCGCGCAATTATTACCTGATGAAGACAGTAGGTATTGTAGTGCATAAGGATGCTCTCCCTATGGACGTGAAAACCAAATTGGGAATCAAGTAATGGAGCCTACCTCAGCATCCAAGCCCCGCTGGAATCTTAAGCGAGTGGCGCGCTTGGCAGGTTGGATTATTGGCGGCTATTTCGCTTTTACGATACTGTTGGTCGTCGTCTACAAGTGGGTCAATCCTCCCACGACGTTTCTTCAATTGACCTGCGATTGTCCGCCGGGTGCTGAGTTTCACAAAGAGTGGGTCGACGGTGATGCGATATCCAAGCAGATGAAGCTGGCCGTTGTTGCCAGTGAGGACAACAACTTCATGAAGCATGGAGGGATCGATTGGGGCGCAGTAGAGAAGGCAAGGAAATACAACGAAACCATCGGCGCCAAAAAGGGAAAGTATCGCGGGGCAAGCACGATTACGCAACAGACAGCGAAGAATGTTTTTTTGTGGCCGGGCTCTTCCAAATTCAGCAAGTGGATACGTAAAGCCTTTGAGGTGTATTTCACTTATTTGATTGAGTGGATTTGGGGGAAGGAACGCATCATGGAGGTCTATCTCAACGTCATCGAGATGGGGCCGTGTAAGTTTGGTGTAGGTGCCGCAGCAAAAGATTATTTCGGTGTAAGCGCATCAAGGCTATCCCGCGAGCAAGCTGCACTCATCGCGGCTTGTTTGCCTAACCCCAACAAATACAGTGTATCTAAACCCGGTCCGTATATGCGACGTAGGCAAACGCAAATTGCTCGGCTCATGGGACTCATCGGCGATGGTTATTTCGAGCGATACGGTAAGGATACCGATTCGAAAGTACGTGAAGAGGAAGAGCGCAGGGTAGAGAAGAAGTTGGAGGAAATTCCGGAGGAGGATGCTCCAACTGTGGTTGAGGATACACCTACAGAAGAGGCTTCTGACGATTCAGAACAAGACGGTATGATCGAGGCGGAACCCTCAGAGATTGAATCTACTTCCGACAGTGTAAGCTCAACACCTAAATAATGGTAGAAGGAAATCCTGCAAAATTTCAATAGACATTGGCGCGAATCAAGGAGTCGACATAATGGCTGAGTTTTGTCGCTCCTGAATAATTCAGGTGACTGTCGTCGCGATAGTCTTTATTATTTAGTACGAAGTCGCCAAGATCCAAATAAGGTAAATCTTCGAAATGCGCTTTGCGAACAGAATCCAACATGGTCTCGTTTGCGCGATATGACCAAATAGGATGGGTTGGGCTTCGCATCAATACCAGTTTCACCTTGTGCTTACCGCATAGCTGTTCAATCTTCTCGATGTATGCGATGGCCTGTTGTGATGGGACGTGTAGCATATCGATTTCTTTGGTTGTATGTCCGGCGGTAATTAAGCTGTCCAGCGTGCTTTTCTTCTCTATGTAATATCGGTACCACTTGGAATATGCAGGAAATGAGGATTCGTCTGAAAGCAAAAATTTAATACCTAACTCTGCGAAGGAACTGTTGGCCTTTAAGGTATTACCCGGTGTTTCTTGAAAGAGCTCCATGAATTCATCGGAGTCGATGAATGGGTTCACTTTGGGAAGTTTCGATAACAAGAAGTTCTTCCTCCAGGTGCGCTCGTCGAGTTGTTTGCTGAGGGCATTGTTGGTGAACTCCAGAAATACCGTCGAGATTTGTGGATTAGCAGGCAAAAGCGCCTCCAGTTTTTGTAAAGTATAGAAGTACGTTTCGCCTTCTTCGCCATAGTTGATCGAGCCCGTAACGATGGAATCATTGACAGCCAGTTGCATGTGTGAGTGCCCACAAAAAACGCGTTCCACCGATTGCGGTAAAACATAGTAGCGAGTCTTACGCAACTGACTGCATAACATCAATTCTAACACAATAGCCAAGCACACTGATAATGCGATGAGCAGTAAAAGTTTGATGATCGGCTTTCGGTAATTCATGTTGAGTAAAGGTGATACTGATTAAGATTTTATGTGATCGTTGCAGTGGCGGCTTATCTGTATTGGATAATGAATTTATGGGATTGCAAATTTTATCAAAACTGGAAATAAATGAATTCTTCTTCAACACCGCTAAACAAGATGATACTAACTGCTATGGCTATGTAGAGGACTAATCTCAGTGGTGTTTTTATGCGGAGTTGAAGATTTTCAAGAGCATATCTGCCATGTCGTCCATTCCATTCAATAATGAGCATGATGGCAATAAGCATATAGATAACGTTGGAGAAATAGGTGTTGTCAGGCAAAGTGAAAATCTTCAAAGTGAAAATCGAACTGATGTATTGAATGGCTTGCCCCATTGAACCAGCGCGAAAGAAAATCCAGCCCAGACAAACCACCATGAATGTCGCAATCATCTGTATAAGTTCTTTCAACGTCGGTAGTGATTTTCCTTCAGCTACAACACCCATATTGAGGCGGTTTTTATTGGTAATCAATAAGGGGATGAAACAAACAGCATTGTAAAGACCCCATGCGATAAAGGTCCAATTAGCGCCATGCCAGAAACCGCTCACGAGAAATACAATAATCGTATTGTTGATGCGCCGCAGGGTGCCCACCTTGCTTCCGCCAAGCGGTACGTATAAATAATCTCTGAACCAAGATGTCAGTGAGATATGCCATTTCCGCCAAAACTCTGCAATATCTCGAGAGAAATAAGGAAATGAAAAGTTTTGCAGCAACTCAAAACCTAGCAATCGAGCGGATCCCAGAGCAATGTCGGAGTAACCCGAGAAGTCCCCGTAAATCTGTATGGCAAAGAAAACAGCCCCTATGGCCAATGTGCTGCCTTCCAACTGCGGAGATGCTTTGAAAATGAGGTTTACCGCTTCCGCACAGGTGTCAGCGACAACTATCTTTTTGAAAAGTCCCCAAAGGATTTGACGCATGCCATCCACAGCTTTGGAATAATCAAACGTCCGCTTTGCTTTTATTTGAGGGAGTAAGTGGGTTGCACGTTCAATAGGCCCGGCAACCAAAAGTGGAAAGAAGCTCACGAAGAGACAATAGTTGACCACGTTTTTGGTGGGCTCAATTTTTCCGCGATAAATGTCAAAAACATAGGACAGACCGTGAAACGTGTAAAACGAAATGCCAACCGGTAGAATGATGTCAAGCGAAGAAAATTCGGTTTCCGATCCAATGGTGCCGAGCAATCGCTTGGCGGAAGCAATGAAGAAGTTGAAGTACTTGAAAAATCCGAGGAATCCTAAATTGATTCCGACACTGATAATAAGCCACGCCTTTTTCCAGGCAATGCTTTTAGCTTCATGTATGCGTATTCCGGTGAAATAGTCAAGCCCGGTAGAAAACATCAACAGAAACAGAAAACGCCAATCCCAGCATCCATAGAAAAAGTAGCTCGATAGTAGCAATAAGATGTTTTGTGCTCTGATGCCGCGTCTCTGCAAATACCAATAGGACCCGAAGATCACGGTGAAAAAGATTGCGTAGTCAAGAGAATTAAATAACATCGGTTGTGCCGGATGAGGAGGTGATTGAAGTCAAATCGCAGTTGCGCTCGCAATATAATTGCATTCCCTGATACGATTAGAATCCAAACAGTCCGCCAATGCGAATCATCGGTTGGTTGTAAGGTGAATTGGGGTCTTGAATGAGATCGTACATAATCATGGCGCTTAATCCCAGGCGACTGCCACCACTGTTGTATCCGGCACCAACAAGCCATACCGGCACTGTAGCCTCAGCGGTATTGCCGAAGCCATCAAAGGCGCTGCGCTTGAGTATTTCGAATTCACTATGCGCAAAAAGGGTTTTGAAAACCGTCGCCCGCGTCCAAACACTCGCGCCGTATATGTTTTCGCGATAGGCATTGGTGGAGTAGTAGGTGTAGTTTAATCCAATGCCATTGATCCACCACGGCGTTGTGCGATAACCCACCATCGGATTGAGTTGGAAATAGCTCGGATTACCAAAAGATCCGCCGAGGTTGCCACCGAATACAAGTTTGTCCTGCCAGCGTGCCTTTGCAACGGTTGATGCTTTTTTTTCGGTGCCGCTTGCATAGTCGTCTTCAGACGTTTTTTGGGAATGCCCGCCAAAACTTGAGCATAGCAAGCACATAATGAAAAGAAGATGACGCATAGGCATGGTCAAAAGTAAACACATTTCAACTGTGTTGTAAGGCTCTTACATTTGGCCTATGGATTCTGCAATCTTGGCAAAACGCATTGTCGATGCGATGTATAACAACGACCCGATGTCGCAGTGGTTGGGTATAGAACGCGTTACGGATGGTCCCGGAATTTCAGTCCTCCGCATGCGCGTGAGAAAGGAAATGCTCAATGGCTTTGCAATCGCTCATGGTGGCATTGCCTATTCTCTTGCGGATAGTGCGTTGGCCTTTGCGGCGAATAGCCACGGTATACAGGCCGTATCGGTTGAAACGGCCATCTCGCACGTCGCTCCTGCCAAGGAAGGTGACGTGCTGATCACGTTGGTTGAAGAAAAAAGTTTGACTCCACGCACAGGGCTCTACCAAGTAACGGTATTCAACCAAGAAGATAAAGCTATCGCCTATTTCAAAGGAACCGTATTCAGGACAGGAAAGGCCTGGGAGGTTTAACCTCGCAGGAGGATGTTCATTAGCGGGAGTGTTTGACCAGCGTCTTGCTGTAGCCGTTGCTTCCTTGCGAGATTGTCAGGTAATAATTGCCCTCGGGATAATCACCAAGATCAATCGAGCGCGAGTAATTCATGTTTTTCTCGCTGCGTTCATCGTAAACCAGGACTTGGTTGTTTTCGTCTTGAAGCAACACGCGAAATGGCTCCTGCTTCGTCAACGTGAATTGCAGTTCAACGGAACTCATAGCGGGCTTGGGCACAATCGACAACTGATCAAAGCTGATTACGTCCGATGGTATGTCCAATTTGGTCTTGACAGAATCACTCACGTCATCGATGCTAATCATATAATTTCCACGAGGAGTTTCACCGAGATAGAGCTCATCGGTGAATGGTGAATTCATATTAAAGTCTCGTAGAAACTGTTCCATTTGCATTTGCAGATCATCGGCATCCATGTTGAATTCGAAATCGAAGAATGGATTGCCCTGGTCATCCATGCCTTTGTAGTCATGAAAGATTTGAAAGTCTTCGGAGGCACTGACTGAACGCTTGCCTAATGTTCCTGTGAGCCGTTTTTGTTTGCCTTCACGACTGATAAGGATTTCAACACTGCTTCCGGGTTTGCACTTGCGCACAGTGTTGGCCAGACCATTGAAATCACCGATCAGTTCGCCATTGCATTCCAGAATAATATCACCATCAAGCAGGCCCATTTCCGCGGCAGGTGATTTTTCTTCGACCATAATCGCAACGCCAACGGTCGTCGAAAGTTTGGAAGGTGTAACACCCAAGTAGGCCGTTTCACCTGTGCTGAATCCTTCGCGGTTGAATGGCTCAGTGAATAGGATTGAATCGGATCCGTTGCGCTCGTTAGGCAAAACGGGCGCTTCAAACCCGCGCATGTGCCACGGAACCCCCGGAAGCTCAACGGTTATTTTCTTCTTACGCTTATTGCGCTTGACGACAAAGGCAAGTTTACCACCGCTTTGTCCAAGCTCCCTGACCTTGGCAAGCACCTGTGCGCTTGTCGTAATCTCGGCGTCATCGATACTGAGAATGATGTCGCCCTTTTGCAACCCTGCACGTTCGCCAGGCATGTTGGGCGTGACTTCCATAATGGTGACCTCTGCTGCTTTATTTCCTTTGTCGTTGGCACGGGTACCTTCACGCACCATAATGCCTAAAGTGGGTTTATTGAGGTCGTATGCTCTTTGACCGAAAGTCGGCGCTAACATTGATCCTCCAAGAGACATTGAAGGAAAGTCTCCCGATGACTGGATGCTGATTTCGATTTGCTGGTCAATCAATCCGGGCTCCTTGCTGTTTTGCTCGTTGATTTCTTTCAACACCTCTTCCAGGCGACTGTTGTCTTCCAGCATGAATTCACGCGTCTCTTCAGACTCTACGCCGTTAACGTTCTTCTTGATACGAATCTGAGCTTTCTGCTGAGCCCATGTGCCACCGGCTATGAGTAAACCTAAAAGAATGAATGCGTAGAGTGACTTTTTCATCGGAATTTTCTTTCGAGAACGCGAAAGTAATTTGACGTATTCATTTCAATCAAACCGATAATACAAAAGTCTGTTAATGATTACTCTTTGAAAAACCACAGCATGTGACGCGGAATGAGGTGAACATCCGCATAGTAGAAATGAATAATATCTTCGTACGTATACCCTAGTTGTGCCATATGCATAGCGCCTTCCTGGCATAGTCCAACGCCATGACCGAAGCCTCGTCCCATGAAGATGACTTCATTGTCTTTGTGACGCACTTCAAATTTGGTGGAGCGCAGTTTTAGATCCGTGCGCATTGTCCGAAGCGGAATGTAGAGCGTGGAGTCATGGCAAAATAAGGGATTACATTCCCCGATCATACCGCCGTCGCCGGTCATGGCTAAGTCCCCGGAATGTCTCTTTTGCTTGAGGTAGCTCTGCCATTTTTCCTGCGGAATACTTTTTTCCCAACGGTGATTGGGCATTTTCAGACAAAATGTATCCCGGCGGCCAATGAGGTAGGGCACCGGTTTGGACCAGGCTTCTTCTGCATTGATCGTATTGCCGCCGCAGTTGCTGTGGAATGCCGCTGTTATCAAATTTATTTGATGATCGACGATGATGATGGAAGCAGTTGCAGCAGCCGCTTTTTCGGCAAGCGGCTCATGACGGGGTTTTCCATGATAGACCTGACAGTGCGTAGCGTCGCATATTTCATACCCTTCGGCCGTGTGGCGCGTGCGATTGTTGAGTGCGTAGGTGCGGCTAATTACTGCCTGAACCTTGTAGTATTCCGCTAATTGACCCGATCCACTTTCTGCTTCAATGACTCCGGAGACGTAGTCCTCTATGTCGATTTTATTGACAAGCTGCAGGTGCCCGTTGATAGAGAAGGCAATCAGCTCGCCCTTGTATATTCGGGTTGTTGCTTTTTGTCCCGCAGGCTGCGCTTTGAACTCCGATGCGGCGCTAGCCTTGAAATGCAACTTTTTGAATCCTGTGTGATTTTTTCCTGAAAAGAAGATATTGACCTTCCCGGAAACGGCTGTTATATCTGCCTGCTGACCTGTCGTAACCGTAAATAAAAGGTCGTCGTCATTATAGACATCGAAGGATCCTGAAATGGTTGTGATGCCCGCGCGCAGATAGTTCGATTGGCAATGCATCCCAATGAGAATGGGATCAGCAATCGCCACAAACGGAAAAAGCGAAATGAGGACTACGAATATCAACCACCGCATGGCTCGAAATTACCGCGAGGTTGTGGAGTCGTTGGAGTGATCTTGGAGAATTGTCAACATATGAGTGGCAGTTCGCCGCGATGCGCCAGGCCCGCCCAAACATGCCCGCAGATGGGCGTAATCGCTTGCCAATTCCGTACCTACTGCTTGGTCATTCAACAGCCTGTCAAGGGCTGTTTTCAATGAATCCTCGTTAAAATCGTGCTGGATGAGTTCCTTCACCGCCGGCTTATCCAAAATCAAATTGACCAGCGAAATGTATTTGACCTTCACCAGACGTTTGGCGATTGCATAGGAAATGGCAGAACCTTTATAACAAACCACTTGAGGTAATCCGGAAATACCGGCTTCGAGTGTTGCGGTGCCACTGGTGATGAGGCCGGCCTTTGCATGGCGCAGCAGCTCGGAAGTCGCGCCGAATAGCACGGGAATAGAATCATCCGCCAATACCTCACGGTAGAATGAAGGTGTTTGTCCGGGCGCACCGGCAATTACGAACGTGTATTCCGGATAGTGCGCTTTCATACGCGCCATCACGGGAAGCATGGCGCGAATTTCTTGTTTGCGACTTCCAGGGAGCAGGGCGATTAGTGGCTGATCGCTTAATGCGTGTTGCTTGAAAAATGCATCCCGTGATTGCACGTTTGTTTCCTCGGTATCGAGCAATGGATGTCCTGAGTAGAATACCGATATGCCGTGCTTTTGAAAAAATGATTCTTCAAATGGCAATACAACATAGAGTTGATCAATGTGCTTTCGCATGGCATGCACCCGGTTCTCTTTCCAAGCCCATGCTTGTGGAGCGATATAGTACAAGACAGGTATGCCTTGCTCATGCGCCCATTTAGCCATGCGCAAATTGAAACCCGGATAGTCAATCAAGATGAGCGCATCGGGCCGATATGCAAGTATATCTTCCTTGCAGAAACGGAAGTTGCGCATAATCGTAGGTAGGTTTTTTACCACCTCAATGAAACCCATGAAAGCCAGATCGCGATAGTGCTTAACCACATGAACACCCGCCTTCGTCATCAAATCGCCGCCCCAACCTCTCAGTTGAAGCGAGGTATTTAAACGCAATAACTCCTTCACCAGATTGGATCCGTGTAAGTCACCAGAGGCCTCTCCTGCGATAATGTAGATTTTCAATGGATTGCTTGTTTAGTAGAGCCAGGCGATTGCGGCAACCGATAAGACCAGCACGATAATTAACCCCTTGCAAAACTCTTCGTATCCGCGACGAATTAAAATGAAGAAGAGCAATATGTCAAACAGCATAGAGAATGAAAGGATTCGGCTTTGAAAGTCTTGAAGGGCAGATCCTAGGAAGACGTCCTGAACAAATTCATAGAAATAGATTTCATTGAACCAGGAAAAAAACAGACCGAAAATGACGAAACCCATGAGGGCTCCAAACAAGCCTCCTGCAATACCGAATCCAACATGGTTTAATCGATTACCCTTCATAAGTTCCATTGTTTCAGTTTCTCCATGGCTTGGTAGGCGGTGAGGTCGAAATGAACCGGAACGACCGATACATAGCCCGCAGCCAGCGCAATCTCATCGGTGTCCAAGCCCTCATCCATCAATTTGAATTCGCCGGTCAGCCAGTAATAGGGCTTTCCGTAGGGGTCAGTGCGCACATCGAAGTTGTCCGCCCAATACCCCTTGGCTTGATGGCAGATGCGGATACCGGCAATAGCCGAGGGAAGTGCTTTCGGGATATTGACATTCAAACAAACCCCTTCGGGTATTCCCTGCGATAACGCGGCTTCAACCAAGGTGGCAACCACTTGTTTTGACGCTTCGAAATCGGCGTCGGCGCTGTGGTCGAGAAGCGAAAAACCAATGGAAGGAATGCCTTCCACCGCGCCCTCTAACGCCGCCGACATCGTGCCGCTGTAGATGACATTGATGCTGGAATTTGATCCGTGATTAATACCGGAAACGACTAAGTCCGGTTTGCGATGCATGACTTTGTAAATAGCCAGTTTCACGCAATCAACAGGCGTTCCGCTGCACGAATAAGCTGAGCTTACGGGCAGGTCATATTTCACGGGATGAAGCTTGAGAATATTGTTAATCGTCACCGCATGACCCATCCCCGATTGTGGCTTGTCGGGTGCAACAACAACCACGTCGCCGAAGGGCAGTACAGCCTCCGTTAACGCCAAAATTCCCTTGGAAAATACGCCGTCATCGTTGGTAACCAGAATGAGTGGGCGTTTGTGCGAGCTATTCATGGCACAAACATAAGCACCACAATGCGATGTGGGGTGCACCGCTAATTTCAAATGTCACCGTTGGAAATGTCACAATACCCTTACTTTCGCTTCATTATCAAATAAATGATTCGGAAGAAGAAGATTGTTATTGTGGAGGATCACCTGATAATCCAAGAGCTACACAAACAATATGTGGAGGATCTTGGTCATGAGGTCGTGGCTTGCTTTACCAACGGCGACGATGTCATCCATTATTTTCAGGATAGTTCGGCTGATCTGGTACTGATGGACATCCGTCTAGATGATGCAATGGATGGTATCGAGGTGACCAAGCGTATTCAGGAGTTGAAGCCTGTTCCGGTCGTTTACATAACCGGTAATACGGAAGACTCCAATTTTCGACGCGCACTGGAAACCAGCATGGCCGGTTTTATTTCGAAGCCCGTTTCACAAAGTGAACTGGAGAATGTAATCGACTCTTTGAATGACCTCACGAGCTCGATTATTTATGCTGAAAAGATTCAAAAAGCCATCTTCCCGCAGCGCAAGGATTTCGATACGATTTTCACAAACACCATTCATATCAACCGCCCGATGCACATCATCGGTGGTGACTTCCCATTTCTGCGAACGTTTCCTGAATCCGGTGAGCTGATTGCCGGTCTGGGTGACTGCACCGGTCACGGAATTCCGGCAGCTTTGCTTTCGGTATTGAGTCATGAGATAATCACCAACATCATTAGCCGAAATCAAAATTTGGCTGACATCGTCAATGAGTTGAACAACGCTCTCATCAACAACTTGGCAAAGATGAACAGCGCCGACAGCGTGAATGATAGTTTGGACCTTATTATTTTCAAAATAAATCAAGCTCAGTCCACGATTCAGATATCAGGATTCAAAATG
>Ga0114979_10001820_pt1 | contig 14369 bp, 15 predicted proteins | sample S_140625_EF_Meta_FD_87315 | JGI IMG/M metagenome (GOLD analysis project Ga0114979, IMG submission 87315) | Freshwater microbial communities from Lake Simoncouche, Canada to study carbon cycling - S_140625_EF_MetaG | ecosystem: Environmental > Aquatic > Freshwater > Lake | place: Lake... | reverse complement strand
TTGAATGTGTTTTGAATGCGTGCAGAATTGGATTTATTTCAGGATCTCTGGAGATTAGAAATCCGAACTCCTCTTGGTTACCCGACCACAACTTTTTTCGCAGAATCACTCTTGCCAGGCTTCTTTTGATGAGTCGAGTCATTACTAACCAACGTGGATAATCAAGAAACACCAGCACATCGCCAGGGTTTGGTTTGATTCCTTTCGTAGCGAAGTTGCCATCCATAACTATTGGGCCAGACGCAAGCTCGACTTGAAGAAGTTTAGTTAGTTCGGAGTCGCTACGTTTATTCCAATTCGGAAGCCACAAAATAGCGTCAATCTCAACATGTTTTCGGCCTAACTTCAGAGCAAGCTGCTTGGCAGCCGTGCTCTTTCCAGAACCAGATGTCCCCACCACAAAAATGTTGCCTTTTATGAGCACTTCAGTTGTTCTTAGTGATTACTTAGAGGATTCGATGGCTTTCTGAACTTGAGATTCAAGTGCGGCTGCATGATGTGAAGCTTCAGCAATCTCTGTTTGAGTAGCAGGGGAGATTCTGTCTTGGAAATAGAACTTGGACAGAGACGCACGAATTCTTGCACCAACTGTAATCTTTCCTTGAGCATTAGGTCTTGCCAAAGTCGGCTTGTAATCCTTGTAGTCAACTAGCTTGTATAGATCATAAGGATCTAGCGGCTCGTGAACTTCAATGTATTCACCGTGTGGTAGTCGAACAATACGTCCTGATTCTCTTCCGTGAATAGCAATCTCTTTATCTTTACGTTGTAGCGATAGACAAACACGCTTAGTTACATAGAAGGCGACTATAGGAAGCAAAATCAGTGAGATCTGCATTGTTAGCAACACCTGGTTCAAATTCATCTTGAAGTGAGTTGCTATCAAGTCCGTGCTAGCACCTGCCCAAAGAACCGCATAGAAGGTAACACCTGCAGCACCTATAGCTGTTCGTGTAGGGGCGTTTCTTGGTCTATCAAGAGCATGGTGTTCACGCTTGTCACCAGTAATCCAGTTTTCGATGAACGGATATACCGCAACAAGGCCTAGGAAGACCAAGCTAAGAACTAGTGGAATCAAGATATTCATGGAGACTGTGTAGTCACCTAGCATGAATTCAATGCCGGTTGGAGCTAATCTAAGGGCTCCATCTAGCCAACCGATGTACCAGTCAGGCTGAGTACCAGCTGAAACAGGGGAGGGGTCGTATCCGCCATAGTTCCAGATTGGGTTGATAGTGAAGAAGGTTGAGATCACCATAATCACACCAAACACAATGAAGAAGAATCCACCAGCTTTCGCTACGTATACAGGCATAAGCGGGTATCCGACGATGTTTGTGTCCGACTTACCTGGGCCCGAGTAGTGGGTGTGTTTGTGAATGATTAGCATGAATAAGTGGATTGCTAGGAAGACAAGAATCAGTGCAGGAATCAACATGATGTGTAAGGCATAGAGACGACCGATTACAACGTGTCCAGGGAATTCACCACCGAAAAGTAAGGATGAAATGTTGGTACCAATAAACGGCACACCCTTGATCATTCCATCAATGATTCGAAGTCCGTTACCTGAAAGCAGGTCATCTGGAAGCGAGTAACCGGTGAAACCTGCTGCCATACCTAGGATGAACAAAACAAAACCGACCACCCAGTTCAACTCACGAGGCTTGCGGAATGCACCAGTGAAGAACACTCGAAGCATGTGAAGACCAGCAGCTGCAACAAACAACAAAGCTGACCAGTGGTGAACTTGCCTCATCAGCAAACCACCTCTGACTTCAAATGTAATGTTCAAGCTAGTTTCGTAAGCCTTTGACATTAGAGAATCTTTTAGGGGAGCGTATACGCCATCATATTTGACCATGGCCATTGAAGGGTCATAGAAGAAGGTTAGGAAAGTTCCTGAGAGTAGAAGAACGAAGAATGAATACATCGCAACTTCACCAAGCATGAACGACCAGTGGTCAGGGAATATCTTGCGACCAAATTCTTTTAGTATGCCTGCTGCGCCAACACGCTCATCAACGTAGTTCGCTGTGCCGGCTAGGAAACTATTCTTCTTTGGTGCGTTCTTTGTGATGCTCAACTCTTCACACTCCTATCCCAGAATGATGGCCCTACAGGTTCTAAGAAATCGCTTTGCGCGATTAGGTAACCTTCGCTGTCGACAGTAATTGGTAGCTGAGGCAGTGCTCGGGTAGCTGGACCGAATACAACCTTGCAGCCGTTTACTAAGTCGAAAGTTGACTGGTGACATGGGCATAGGAGGTGATGTGTGTGCTGTTCATAAAGCGCAACCGGACAACCAACGTGGGTGCAAATCTTTGAGTAAGCAACGATTCCTTGGTAGGACCAGCCCTTACGCTCTTCTGTTTCATTTAGTTCACTTGGATCCACGCGAACTAGAAGGACAGCAGCTTTAGCCTTTTCTTCTAGGTATTCTTTGTTCTCAGGGTTTAGACCTGCAGGAATAATTTGGAAAACAGATCCGACTGTTACATCAGATGCCTTAATTTCAATACCAGTTGGGTCTTTCGCAAGGCGAGTTCCCTTTTTCCAAAAAGTGTGACGAAGTGAATCACCAGGGTTTGGGCCAAGGTCAGCCAAAAGAATAATGCCAGGCAAAGGGAAAAGAGCAAGGGATCCGTAAAGTGTTCTGCGAATAAGTTTTCTTCGAGTGAATCCTGATTCTTGATTAGCAGCATTCAAGATTTCGATTGCAGCGGCACGCTTCTCGTCAGAACCACGAGTTAGGTGACGTTCCTCTGAAACTTCATTGTCAGGCATAAGAGTCTTAGCCCAGTGCACAGCTCCGATACCGATACCCATCAGGCCTAGGGTCATGCCGATGCCTAGATACATAGTGTTTAGACGAACGCTAGACAGATTCTCAGAAAGCGGGAAGTTGAAATAAGCCCAAAGAGCGAATGCGCTTCCAAGCATAGAAAGTGTAAACAGCAAAGCTACCTGTCTGACGGCAGACTTTTCGTGCTTGACACTCTTATCGGTCATGCGAACACGATGAGGTTCAAGTCCAGGATCTACTACCGCGTCAAGGTTCGCGACTCTCAGCCCACCATCGTATTCATGTTCTGAATTGATAGCAGATGCCTTGAGCTCAACTTCTTTCGAATTCTCAGTCAATTTAATCTTTCTTAATTAGTTGGACTTGGCAGCCAGCCAGACAGCGATTACTACTAGTAAACCAAGTAGTCCAAGCCAGGCTAGAAGACCTTCTGAAACAGGTCCAAGGCTACCTAGTTCTTCACCACCAACAGAACTGTTGTTTTGTAGGTAGGTGAGGTAAGTAATGATGTCGTTCTTTTGCTCGGGTGTGATATTTGCATCGTTGAAAACCGGCATGTTTTGCGGACCGGTGATCATCGCTTCATAAATTGTTTTAGCAGAAGAGTGCTTTAGTGATGGCGCATATTTACCTTCGGTCAAAGCACCTCCAGCACCTGCTGCGTTGTGACACATCGCACAGTTGATTCGGAAAAGTTCTCCACCAGAGGTCGCGTTGCCGTTGGCTTGTAAGTATGCCTCATCTGGGATTGATGGACCATCTGCAAGTGAACCAACGTAGGCTGCCATGGCAGCAATTTCTTCGAGAGTGAACTGAACTGGTTTCACTTCTAGCTGTGGACCACTGGCAGCTCCAGGCATACGACCGGTTGAAACTTGGAAGTCAACTGATGCTTCGCCGACACCGATAAGGCTAGGAGCATTTAGCGTACCTTCAGCATTCTTACCGTGACAAGAAGCACAGTTGGCTAGGAAGATCTTTTTACCCAAGTCAATTTGTTCTTGAGTACGAACTACTTCTCGGTTAGGAGAGACTGAAGCGCTCACCGCAGTGTAGCCAGTTCCAACTACCAAAAGTCCGGCGAACAGAACGATACCTAGAGCCTTTGGGCTCCGTCTCATTCCGTTAATCTTGCGCTTAATTTGCTTCATTTAGAGAATTTGCTCTTTCCTTGGTGGTTTATTTCAAAACGTAAATGATGAGGAATAGTGCAATCCAGACCACATCAACAAAGTGCCAGTAGTAAGAAACAACAATTGAAGCAGTTGCTTCCTTGTGCCCAAATTTCTTGGCAGCAAAGCTTCTACCAATAACAAACAAGAATGCAATCAAACCACCGGTTACGTGCAGAGCGTGGAAACCCGTAGTGATGTAGAAAGCCGAGCCATAGGCGTTACTGCTTAGAGAGATACCTTCGCTAATTAGCGTCGCATACTCCCAAACCTGACCCGCCACGAACATGGCACCCATGATGTAGCTAACAATGAACCACTCAACCATGCCCCATTTCAAAGGAGACTTGCCGGTAGCACGAGGCTGTAGACGCTCAGCAGCAAAAACACCGAACTGGGCTGTAAAGGAAGAGGCCACAAGGATCAAGGTGTTTATCAAGGCAAAAGGAACATTCAAGATTTGGGTGTCTGCAGACCAGATTTCAGGGGAGTTGGCCCTAAGGCTGAAGTACATTGCGAACAAAGCCGCGAAAAACATGACTTCACTGCCTAGCCAGACGATAGTTCCTACCGAAGTAGCGCTTGGGCGGTTTACTGAATGGTGAACAACTGGAGCTGAGGTCATACCTAAATTCTACCTTCACGAATCGTTATAAATGCGTTGTTTTTCAGACATGGCGCTGAATTTACAAGCAATTTTTCGGATTTAAGGTGGCTAAACTGGTGGACATGAATCCTGAACATAACTGGACCGCAATCTTGAACAATCTCGAAAACAAAAGAGATTTGACGGCAGCTGAGGCTCGATGGTCTATGCAACAAATTATGGCGGGAGACGCCTCGGAAGAGGTTATGACTAACTTTTTATTGGCACTAAATGCCAAAGGTGAAGATCTAATTGAGCTTTCCAGCTTCGTGGATGTGCTTTTAGAGCATGCTTTACCAATTCCAGTGTCCAACGATGCCATCGACATTGTAGGAACCGGGGGAGATCAGCTGGGCACAGTAAACATATCCTCTATGGCGGCAATAGTTGCTGCTAGTTGCAATTACCCCGTTCTCAAGCATGGAAGTCGTTCTGCCTCTGGGAAAACCGGCTCTTCCGAGGTGTTAGAGGCTCTCGGTATCCGCCTAGACCTTACTCCAGAGCAACTCGCAAAAGTTTTTGCAGATACGGGCATAACCTTCTTTTTTGCACCGATGTTTCACCCTTCTCTCAAGAATGTCGGGCCAACCAGGAAAAAACTTGGGGTGCCAACCACCTTCAACTTCCTTGGCCCTCTAGCCAACCCAGCCCAACCGGTTGCTACAGCACTGGGAGTGGCTAGAGAGTCGATGGCCCCTCTAATGGCAGCTGAAATGGCAGCCAGGGGCAGGACTGCCTTGGTTTTTAGAGGCTCGGACGGCTTAGATGAGCTAACAACAACTGGGAACAGCAAGATTTGGGTCGTTTTTGATGGCCAAGTTGTCGAAAATACCTTCAATCCAACAGATATAGGCATTAAATTAGCCCAAATTGGCCAGCTTTTAGGTGGAAATCCAACCGAGAACGCCTCCATCGCTATGGATGTATTTAGCCAGAAAGATCCAGTCAAGGGGGATAGGTCAGCTATTCAGGACATCGTGGCACTCAATGCAGCCGCAGGAATGGCTGCCTACGATTTGAGCAAAATGAAATCGATCAACGATTTCAACTTGATGGAATCACTTAGGAATAAATTTGCCGAAGCTACAACAGCGATAACTTCCGGAAAAGCCTTAGCGAAGTTGAACCAGTGGGTTCAGGCAACCCAGCATTTCGGGGAGTAGTGCTCTGAGAGCCAATAAAACATTACTTGACATAATGTTCATTATCGGTGCAATGTCTATAAAGCTACCTAAGCAGCAAACCTATTCCTTAGCCAGTCTTTGAGTTCATGTGGGGCTAATGACTCATCGCTTTCCAACAACTCGCCAATGTTCCACCAACGATATTCCAAAATGTCTCGGAGTTCATCCGCTGTGAATCCTGATGTATCTGGATCAAAATTTGAAACTCGATACTCATAGATTGTGTCTTTGTAGGTGTGATAACTAACACCATCTGACCAATCCCAACGGCCAGATGCCACCAGAACGGGTTCTCCCAAAACTTCGGGGTCAATCACCATTCCAGTTTCCTCCCTAAGCTCTCTGACAGCTGTTTCTAGGGTTGATTCGCCTGCATCGATGCCTCCGCCAGGAGTTAGCCATCTAGGTGGCAGGCCAACTTCAGGGTCAAAATGTGTTTTCAGCAGAAAAATCCGATTTTGCTCGTCCAAAAGCATTATTCGAGCAGTTTCCCGATGTTTTACATGTGTTTTATCGCTCATTTTCGAGATTTCTCTCCATTTGAGTCGTTTTTTGGGTCAAATCCGAACCATTTCATGGTCATTTGCATCAAAGTGCCGATAGAAATGGCAAATAGGGCAGTACCTATCCCCACAGTTCCACCCAACAGCCAGCCGGTGAGAAGGACCACAGACTCCCCTATGGTTCTGATAATCCAAAAAGGCCAGCCACTGACTCTCGTTAAGCCGACCATCAGTCCATCTCTAGGCCCTGCCCCAAGGTTGGCTGAAATGTATAAACCTGCTCCAATAGCAACTGAGACAAGGCCCAAGAGCATCCAAACCAGATTGGCAAACCAACCTGAAAGCTCTGGCATGAATGGCTTACTAAGGTCAGCAAAAGGACCGATCAAGACTGCATTAATGAGAGTTCCAATGCCAGGTTGTTGCTTGATTGGAATCCAAATCATTAGAACAATTGCGCTAATCACAACAGCACAGGTACCAAACGACCAGCCGGTTTGAACCTGTAGACCTTGCGATAAAACATCCCATGGCGGCACACCCAATCCCGTGTGAATCATCATGGCCAAACCCAGCCCAACCAAATACAAACCCAACAGCAATCTGCCAATAGGTTTGATTCCGAGGTTGGCTAAAGAATTTTTCACTAAGTAAGCCTACCTTTGCTCATTCCAGGAGGAACCCATGCAGGATCACGAATACTTTAGTGTCGAAGGACCAGTCGTCCTTGCACACAGGGGCGGCAGTGCAAAGACAGAAAACACTATAGAAACTTTTATTGATGCAGTCGGTGTTGGAGTCTTCAGCATTGAGACGGACGTGAGAACCACAAAAGACAATGTTGCACTCCTTTTTCATGACGCTGATCTGAATAGAGTGGCAAACATGGATCGTCAGATATCAGAGACAAACTTCGAAGAAATTGAAAATATTCAACTAATTGGTGGAGGAAAGATTCTCACCTTAGTTCAGGCTCTGACCACTCTCCCCCACACACGATTCAACTTAGACATAAAGGACGCGGCATCTGTGGCAAGTGCTGCGGCAGCCATTGAATTGACTCATTCGCACAACCGAGTTTTAGTTTCAAGCTTCAGTGAGAAAAGAAGAGCACAAACTCTAAAACTCTTATCAAAGCCAGTGGCTACTTCAGCTAGCGCTCAAATTGTGATCACCGTTTGGATCTTTCACATTCTTAGATTGCCTCAGGTTTTCTTCACCCAGAGGCTAAAAGGTATTGGAGCCTTACAAATACCTAGGTCAATGTTGGGGATAACACTAGATTCAGCAACATTTATTCGTAAGATTAGGTCTTCAGGCACAAGTGTTCACTTCTGGACAATCAACGAACCTGAACAAATGTTGGAACTTATTGCGCGAGGTGCAAACGGAATCGTCACCGATGTGCCAGAGTTAGCAGTTCAAACACTGAGAAAAGCCTGAGTTCGGGAAGTTATCGCTTAGTTCTTCGCTTATCTTCTATGTAACAACACTTGCAATAAAGAGATAAGGAAATATAACTATGGCTCAACAATCAATGCGCGGTATGAGACTCGGGTCAGAAAGTTTTGAAACGGCGGCAGGTGTAAGCCTCTCCCCTAGGAATACTCACCAATACAAGTGTGCCAAGAACCACATCTCTGAAATCATTTTCGCTGAAGAGGCAGAAGTGCCAGCAGCTTGGAACTGCAAGTCATGCTCTCTCGAGGCAGCTCTTCTTGACGACAAGGGAAACCAAGCCTTTGAAACTGAATTACCTAAGACTCCTAGAACACACTTTGAGATGCTCCTAGAGCGCAGAACAAGAGTGGAACTGGAAGAGATTCTTGAAGAACGTTTGGATGAGCTGAAGGCTCGTAGATCGCGCGGACAGGCTGACGCAACAAGCAACTAGTTATTTACGAAGAAAAATTCTCTTCAAACCAAACTTTGTCATTAGTAGTAGAGCCTCTGAAACTATGGCGCTACTCATTTTTGACTCTCCAATTTCACGCTCTACAAAAGTAATTGGAACTTCAACGGCACTAGCGCCTGAGCGAATAGTTCGGTAAGCCATTTCAATTTGAAAAGAATAACCTCGAGCGTTGATCGAATCCAAGTCCATGCTCTTTAGAAAACTAACTCTGAACACTCGGAACCCTGCGGTCATGTCATTGAGTTTTGACCCAAGCATCAACTTTGCATACAGGTTCCCACCTCGAGAGAGCCATTGCCTATGAAGAGGCCAGTTTTGCGTCTTCCCACCCCGGACATATCGCGAACCAATAACTAAATCATTCGTCTCACAAACTGCCAGAAGTTTCGGGAGATCTTCGGAACGATGACTGCCATCCGCATCCATTTCAACTATGAAATCGTAGCCGGCTTCGATTGCATACTTGAATCCTGCAATGTATGCAGCCCCAAGCCCATCTTTTCCTTTTCGATGAAGTACTGAAATGTTCTTTCTGCCTAGTGCGAGTTTGTCAGCGAGTGCACCTGTGCCATCAGGGCTATTGTCATCAACAATCAGCAGATCAACACTTGGGTTGTGGGTAAAGAGATCTCTTGTAGCACGCTCGATGTTGCCAGCCTCATTGAAGGTAGGCATGATAACTAAAACTTTCACGAACGCCTTGCTCTTAGTTTCAAAACAATGAGCCCAATTGCGGAAACTACCAGTAGTAGTAAAGCAACCACCATGGAGATAGGTTCTAAGTATCTTCCATACTTCACCGCCGGAGTTATCTCGTCTCGAAGAGGAATGTCCTGAACCATAGCTCCAGGCTTGAAGGATTCAAGCTCATCAACGACAGTGCCATCCGCCGCGAAAATTCCAGACAGTCCGACAGTTGAAATTGAAACAACGGTTCTGCCCGTTTCAATAGCTCTCATCCGGGAAAATGCCGCCTGTTGAACACCCTGCTCGCTTCTTCCAAAGTCAGAGCTGTTGGTTTGAACCATTAGAGCTTGAGCTCCTTGATTTATCAGGTCATAGCTGAGGTAATCAAAGGTAACCTCAAAACAAATAAGTGAACCAACTTTAGTTTTATTTGCTAGCTCAAAGATGCCGTCTCTTGTGCCAGAGCTCATGTCCCAACCAATAAGTCCAATCATGTCTGGTGCAAGTGACATAAAGAACTCTCGATTTGGAACATATTCGCCAAACGGAACGGGGCGTTTTTTTAGATAGTAATCTTTTAGGCCAGTTTCTGGCACCCACATATCTACTTCGTTGTAGAAGTTTGGACCGCGGAATGTTTTGTTACCAAAAAGAAGAGGCGCTTTCAATTCTTCATCCACAAACTTTGAAATCTTCTGTGCTGGTTCGACCATGGTATTTGGATCTAGATCAGAAGAGTTTTCTGGCCAAACCATCAAATCAAGGTCCAGATTCGGATAGCTTGCCAATAATTTCTTAGAGACTACTAGGTGTTTGTCGAGGATAGAGCCTGGAGGATTTACCGCAAAAAGGCCTGCGTTGGCATTTCCTTGGACGGCCGCTACTTTTATTGAGCCTGAAGTTGCAGATGCATCCAAAGCTATAAATGCTGGAATACCTACAACTAGCAAAGTTGCAACGATACTCGTCATAGACCCTCGGATACGCCTATACAACCCAGAGCCGCTTGGTTGGGGGTTCAGGAATTGCATTGCGACTAATGCACTTAGGAAAACAATCAACCAAGTCAGGCCAGCAATATCTATGAAGTAAACCCATCTGGCCATATGCGTGTCCACGAGTGCAAGGGCACCTCTTGCCCACGGCATGCCTCCAAATGGAAAAATACCGGCTGCAAATTCCCTTGCCGTGAAGACCGAACCTATTGCAAACGCGATTAGCAAAGGCTTTGATCTACCTAAAGCCAATGTGTTTAACCATCGCCAGACGATGGAAACCACCGAAGCGGCAACACCAAACATAAGCGCTTGAAGTAAAGACAGCGCAAACCATGGAATTGGTCCTAGATAGGTAGTAAGCCATTTCAGCACAAGTCCAAAATATGCAAAACCCGCCAAGCTACCAACTATCAATGCTTGAAGTGATCCAAGCTGACGAACGGCTAATAAAACAAGGAAATAGCCAATAAATATTCCTGGCCAAAAATTAAAGGCGGGAAAACTTATTGCAATAAAAAGCCCACCGACAGTACCGACTGCTGCCCTACCCCAAAAGGACTTCGACCCCCTGAGCCAGCTAAAAAATAAGTTGAACACCATCTAAGCGTAATAGGAATAAGCGACAATTCCACGCTTGATTTGGGCAATCGAGGACTGAGCAGTTGCTGAGAGTTCATCTGGATTTACCTTTGAGATCTGCTCTAGCAGGTCGATTGTCTGCTTACACCACCTGATGAAATCGCCTGCCAACATTCCTGTTTGCTTGAGCACTGAATCTAACCTTGATCCAGTAGCCCAACGGTGCATCTGCAATGCCATGGAGGAATCAGGCTCACTAGATGTAGGGAGATTATGTGACTTGGCTAAATACTCCAAGTCATCCCAAACTTCTAGCGTCTCGTCGAATACAGACACGAATTCACCTTTAGGCATTTTAGGAGTCAGACTGTCGTCGTCTCTTCTGGCTTCGTAAACCAGAGAAGCCGCTATTGCAGCCAGAGTCTGAGCATCAACATGATGCCAAACTCTTCTACCGATACATTCGGCTACCAATAAATCTCGCTCACCGTAAATCTTGGCTAGCTTAGATCCAGATTCGGTGATTTCCAGATCACCATCGACTTCAGATAAGTACTCAAGTTCAACTAGAACTTCGGTTATGCGGTCGAAAGTCTTAGCAACTTGATTGGTTCGAGACTCAATTTGTTTAATGATTGCCGCTGTTTCTCTTTCCAATTTGTACCAGCGTTCGCCCCATCTCGAATGAGCTTCACGATCCGGGCAGGCGTGACAAGGATGTGATCGTAAATCACGCTTCAGGTTGGTTATTCGAAGTTCTTGTTGACGCATGGTTTTTGTTTGACGAAGATCGTTTCGTCTGGCCTGACGACCAGATTGCGCAATCTCACGTTCAAGATCACTTATTTGTCTCCTTAGGCGCGCATATTCTCTAAAGTCTCCGACATGGCACTTCATGGATTCTTCGTAGCCATCAAGAGAAGCCTGCTTTTCTCTAATTCCTCTAGCCAGCCCCACAACAGATCGGTCTGCTTGGAATTGTGCGAAAGAAGTTTCCAATACCTCTCGAGATCTTCTTTGCCCGAAAGCTTCAATGAGGTTTACTCCCATATTGAATGTCGGTCTGAAGGAAGAAACTAATGGGTAAGTCCGCTTAGAAGCCAGACCTGCAACATAGGTTGGATCGAGATTGGCAGCCCATTGAATAACTGAGTGTCCTTCAACATCGATTCCACGTCTACCAGCACGACCAGTTAGTTGTGTGTACTCACCAGGAGTTATTTGAACCCTGCCCTCGCCATTGAATTTATCTAGTCTGTCCAGAACCACTGTTCTAGCCGGCATATTTATTCCCAGTGCCAGAGTCTCAGTTGCGAAAACAACCTTGACTAATTTTCTGAGGAACAACTCTTCTACTACTTCCTTGAAGGCCGGCAGCAAACCAGCATGGTGAGCCGCTACTCCCCTCTCCAAAGCGCTCAGCCATTCGAAGTAGCCAAGAGCTGCGAGATCTTCATCGGCTATGGAACCGCATTTCTCTTCAGCGATGCGACGAATAAGCTGCTTATCTTCAGGCTTAGTCAATCTGGTTCCAGATGCTAGAACTGCCTGCACAGCAGCTTCACAACCGGCTCTCGAGAAGATAAAGAAGATTGCTGGAAGTAGATCGGCTTCATCCAAAAGATCAATAATCTCTGGCTTACTTGCCTTGTAGATTCTGCCCATGTTTCGATCTGGGAAGCCCTCGTGACCTCTTCTGCCGCGTATCGGCTTATTTATGGGCTGCCTTAGCTTGTTGGCATGACGTTGAACAAGATCAACATTTACTCGGAGCTCTTTGTTGCTGTCATCAAATAATGGAATAAGTTCATCGCCGAAAAGTACATGTTGGTTCAGTGGAACTGGTCGCACTTCAGAAACAACTACTGCTGTTCCACCACGCACTTCATCAAGCCAAGCACCGAACTCCTCCGCGTTTGACACTGTGGCACTGAGTGAGACTACCTTCACATCCTTGGGTAGGTGCAGAATAACCTCCTCCCAAACCGCTCCTCTAAACCTGTCTGCCAGGTAGTGCACTTCATCCATTACTACAAAACCCAGGCGAATCAGAGAATTCGAGTTGGCGTAGATCATGTTTCTAAGCACTTCGGTTGTCATCACGAGTATCTGAGCATCGGAGTTGATGTTGGTGTCACCGGTTAGAAGTCCGACTTTGTCTGAGCCATACCGAGCTTTTAGTTCAGAATATTTCTGATTACTCAAAGCTTTAATTGGAGTCGTGTAAAAAACTTTTAGGTCATTCTCAACTGCCAAATGGATTGCAAATTCTCCTACGATAGTTTTTCCAGCACCGGTAGGTGCGGCCACTAAGACTCCGTTACCCTCAGCTAGAGCTCGGCAAGCCTGTAATTGAAAATCATCCAAAGGGAACTTAATTAACTTTAGAAAGCTCTCGATACTTGGAATAGCTTTATTTTGTTTAGCTCGAGCAAACCGCTCTGCCGGACTCAGCTCTTCCATCAGCTGATGTCTCCTGGCTGGTAGTTCTTTGCCAGGTCTAACTCTTCCTTATTTCTAGATCGCATAGCTCGACGTTTATCGTTAGCTAAAGCGATAGCCGCTGAGAGGTAGTAAAAAGCTAAAAGTGGAATCATTAGAAGGAACATTGACACCGGATCTGAAACTGGAGTTGCTAAAGCTCCAATTAGAGAAATAATGAAAACGGCGGGACGCCAACCACGAAGAATACCTTTACCGCTCAAAGTGCCAATCGCGTTCAAAAGAACTAGCACCGCAGGTAAGACAAATGCCAAACCAAACACCAGTAGCACCCTTACAGTGAACAAGACATACTCTGAAGCATTGATCACGTTAGAGCTACCAGCAGGAGTGAAACCAAGAAGGCTACGCACAAACCCTGGAAAAAGAACCCAACCAAAGTAAGCGCCACCCAAGAACAGTGGCGTGCTCGTGAGAGCAAATAGCACAGTGTATTTACGCTCTCTTTTTTTGAAGGCCGGTGCCACAAATGCCCAGATCTGATAAAGCCATATCGGACTGGTAAGAAATAGACCGATGAAGAAAGCCACCTGCAGGTGTAAGTCAAAGGCAGAGACAACTGATGAGAAGTTTACGGTTGCATTAACATTGGCCTCTTTGGCCACCATAATTATTGGTTTCTGCAATTCGTTGAAAACTGTATCGAAAAGTTCCCAGCCCGCTAATGTCCCAGCGAGTATGGCAATAGCAGATCGAAAAAGTCTTTTTCGGAATTCACGTAGGTGCCCTGAGAGTTTCATCCTCTTATCAGGGTTGCGGCGGGAAGCCATTAGTCTTTCTTGGGTTGTTCTTTCTCAGAACTCGCCTTCTTGTCTTCTTCGCGCTCATCGCCCAACTGCTTCATTTCTTTGCGGAAAATACGCATGGACTCGCCCAGGCTCTTTGCAAAACCAGGAAGTTTTGGAGCTCCCCAAATAATAAGCACAACAAGAATGATGAAACCTAGGTGCCAGCCTTCTAAACGCATCTCTAAACCTTACTTCCGGGAATGGGTCTTTTTGGATCCAGTATTCTCAAGCCTACGCTGTCTATCCAGCCTTGAGCGCTTGAGTGCACTTAGTTCAATCTTAAGTGTTTTTGAATTCTGAGAGATAGGGTCAATTGACCTTGAAATCCTTGAGTTGGCGGTCTTCAGTTTCAAGCCTGCATAGGCTAAGCCAGCAACAGTCGATACCGCTAAGAAGATCCAAGTAGCGAGTATGTAAGTTCCCATTATTCTGCATCCTTAGGCGTGTTTGAGGATCGCTCCCCTAGGGCGTTTAGCGCAAAATCTCGCACACTTGCTCTGGCTACCTTTGGAGATATGACTCTGGCAGCTCCACCGAATCTGGCGATAACTCGTCCCAAGTTATTTACATCGCCAACGCGGATCTTGAA
>Ga0114979_10001818_pt1 | contig 14373 bp, 4 predicted proteins | sample S_140625_EF_Meta_FD_87315 | JGI IMG/M metagenome (GOLD analysis project Ga0114979, IMG submission 87315) | Freshwater microbial communities from Lake Simoncouche, Canada to study carbon cycling - S_140625_EF_MetaG | ecosystem: Environmental > Aquatic > Freshwater > Lake | place: Lake... | reverse complement strand
ATGCCGGTGTCAAATGTGAAATACTATGTAAATAGGAGTACCACGCTTATACAAATAGATTCTTCACAGGATATAAATCCAGTTGTTCATTTGTCGAGTGTAAATACTCCAGGCTGTCTTATTACTGTACGCGACATTGCTGGTAGTGTATTATACAAAGGTGTAAATGACGCATCCAATAATATTGTTACGCTAAGCACTATGAAAGATATTTATTTTATACATAAGGATTCTTCTGATATACCCGTTTCTAAAATCCTTTTATCACAACCTTATGGATTTATCACAGTAACTCCGAAAACATCAACAATATGGGCGGTTGTGAATACACAGGCTTTTCCTGATGCAACAACTGCAGGAAATCTTATTAGTCTACATGTATCTACTTCACTTTTGAACGAAGCAAGTATATCAACATGTCGTATTTCCACCCTGGCTGCAAATAACATATCAACGATGAGTTTATCGGCTGTGAGTAGTATTGTGCAGTCTAATTTGTATGTCCCGTTCATCAATAATTCTTCTTTGATGACGTCTAGTATTTTAACGTCCACTCTAACCGCCCGTCAGTTGTTCATCTCTTCTATTCTGACATCTACACTCACTGCGCCTCAACTATTCATTTCGGCCATCATGACATCCACAGTGACAGCGCCGCAACTTTTTATCTCGGCCATTATGACATCCACAGTGACCGCGCCGCAACTGTTTATCTCGGCAATCATGACTTCCACAGTGACCGCGCCGCAACTGTTTATTTCATCTATCATGACATCCACGGTGACCGCGCCTCAGCTTTTCATATCAGCCATCATGACTTCTACCGTAACCGCTCCTCAGCTGTTTATTTCGTCCATTATGACATCCACCGTAACAGCTCCTCAGCTTTTCATATCAGCAATCATGACTTCCACAGTGACAGCGCCGCAGCTTTTCATATCGTCCATCATGACATCCACCGTAACTGCGCCTCAGATGTTCATCTCCTCTATCATGACATCCACGGTCACTGCGCCTCAGCTATTTATCTCGTCCATCCTAACATCCACGGTGACTGCTCCTGAGCTATTTATCTCGTCAATCATGACATCCACGGTAACTGCGCCGCAGCAGTTTATTTCAGCCATTATGACATCCACCGTAACCGCGCCACAGCTGTTCATCTCGGCCATTATGACATCCACGGTAACTGCTCCCCAGCTGTTCATCTCGTCTATCATGACATCCACCGTAACTGCGCCGCAACTCTTCATCTCGGCCATTATGACATCAACAGTGACCGCGCCGCAACTGTTTATTTCCTCTATCATGACATCCACGGTGACTGCGCCACAGCTGTTCATCTCGGCCATTATGACATCCACGGTAACTGCTCCCCAGCTGTTCATCTCGTCTATCATGACATCCACCGTAACTGCGCCGCAGCTATTTATCTCGGCCATTATGACATCCACCGTAACCGCTCCTCAGCTATTTATCTCGTCGATTCTAACATCCACCGTAACTGCTCCTCAGCTCTTCATCTCGTCTATCATGACTTCCACGGTGACTGCGCCTCAACTGTTTATTTCGTCCATTATGACATCCACCGTAACCGCGCCGCAACTGTTTATTTCATCTATCATGACGTCCACCGTGACTGCGCCTCAGCTTTTCATATCGTCTATCCTAACATCCACCGTAACCGCGCCTCAGCTATTTATCTCGGCCATCCTAACATCCACGGTAACTGCGCCTCAGCTGTTCATTTCATCTATTCTAACATCCACTGTTACTGCGCCGCAACTGTTTATCTCGGCCATTATGACATCCACAGTCACTGCGCCTCAGCTTTTCATATCGTCTATTATGACATCTACAATTACAGCCCCTGAGATGTTTGTATCTTCTATTAGAACTTCTAGCTTATCCATATATACTGCAGCTGTAAAAGGCTCTGTAGAAGTACTGGGTTCAAATGTGGCACCTAGGTTGTGGGTCATTGCCGGCTCTGGAGGCAGTAAAATTTTGTATAGAACAAATACATCTGGCTGGACACCTGGTTCAAATATAAGCGCTGATGTTACATCTGTAAATCGTGTTTCTTGGAATGGATCAAATAGATGGGTGGCAGTTGGAACGGCCACTGCGCCTACCAATACTATTTTATATAGTGACGATGGAATAAGCTGGAATTCGGCTTTATCAGGAGGATTTAGCGGTGGTACAGGTAATGGAATTTATTACAATTCGAATGCAGGAGGAAGATGGGTCGCCGTTGGACTGGGTTCTGGCGCAAATGGTATTTTACATAGCACGGATGGACGTTCCTGGACGACTGCAAGTTTGGCTGGAGGAACAACAGGATTTGGAACTGGAGCCAATAGTGTAACATATAACGGCTCTAGTTGGATGGCTGTTGGCACAGGAGGGAATACGATTCTAACAAGCTCTGATGGTATAACATGGTCAAAAACTACAGGGACGCCACCCGCTTCCTCATATTCAGATGTTATCTATGATGGAATAAACTGGGTTGTTGTTGGAGGAAGTTCTGCCGCCAATTCCATTATATATTCTGCAAACGGTGGGACCTCATGGACTAGTATAACTTTAGGAGGATTTAGCGGGGGAGGAAGAGGTATTGTGTGGAACGGCTCATACTATGTTGCTGTTGGAGTTAATACAAATCTAGCTGGAACAATTCAGTTTAGTTTGAATCTGACACACTGGTATAATAGCTTTACGAATTCTTTTAATGTATCTGGATATGGAATTTCTTGGTCTGACAATTATTTCGTGGCAGTTGGACAGAATACAGGACAACAAAATATTATGTACAGCGCAGATGGAAAAAATTGGGTGTATGATAATATAACAGGAAATAATCTGACAGTTGTGAAAGGCGTTCTTTATAGTCGTGGTATTAATGGACCTTTGTATGCTCTGTCTGTAAGTGGCGATGCGTTTATAGATGGAAATTTATATATAAATGGTATTCCTATTACTGTGAATGGCTTGAACGATTCTGTTGTTAGTGCTGGTGGGTCAGGCGGCTCAGGCGGCTCAGGCTCATCCCTCCCTGTCAATGTTACAAATGTAAGCTCTATGTTAGGGCAATTTTCATCCATTGGCGTTGGTGTAAAAGACCCTTTATATCATATTGATGTGAATGGCTCTATCAATGCCAGTTCAAATATATTCATAAATGGGTCCAAACTCTTGGCAGAAAATTCTCTCGTTTCCAGTATTGAAGGCCTTGGCTCTCTTGGATATGGGAATGGATATATTAGCTCATTAAGCTTACAATCAACAGTTCAAAGTTTTACTACAAGTCTGGTCACAAGTCAAGCAGGTATAAATTGTGTCCCACAATATGCCCTTGATGTAAATGGTGATATAAATTTTACAGGGTCGCTATATAATAATGGTATTACATTTGCAGGTGGCGGTGGAGGTAGTGCCGATATTCCTGGAATCAATACCGTTGGAAATGTTACGATTAATAAATTAAATAGTGCAGGCGGCCTAGGTTTCGTTGTTGTTATTAATAGTAATAGCGCCACTCCTGCATTAGACGTAAGCGGAAATACTTATATATCAGGAGATGTGCTTGTGAATAAAAGCTTAACTGTAACAGGTGATATAACTGCAAATAGAAACTTAATTGCCACAAGTAATGTGACTGTTTCTAATCTACTCACTGTAAACTCTAATACAATTCTTGGTGGCGCTCGTGGGACAAATATTGTAGTAACTACGCTTGCTGGTATTACGCCTTCAGGTGCAGGTTATGTGGATGGTGATTCTACAACAGCGAAGTTCGACGCCCCTCAAGGTGTTGCCGTGAGTTCAGATGGAACGATTTATGTTGCTGATAAGAATAACAATCGCATCAGAAAAATAACACCGCAAGGAATTGTAACGACTTTTGCTGGGCAGACCACTGCTGGGAACATCGACGGTATTGGTGCAGGTGCCAGATTTAACAGTCCATCAGGAGTGGCTGTAGGCAAAGATGGAAATATATATGTTGCAGATTCCGGTAATAATCGCATCCGTAAAATAACACCTGGTGGAGTAGTGTTGACGCTTGCAGGTGATGGTAGCACGTCTATATTTAACAACCCTACATCCGTAGCTGTGGCACCAGATGGAAATGTATATGTGGCAGATTCCAATAATCATCGTATAAGAAAAGTCACACCTCAAGGAGTTGTGACGACGCTTGCTGGTGTTGGTTATACTGGATATCTAGATAGCCAAGGAGTAGGAACAGACGTAAAATTTAACAACCCCACAGGCGTCGCCGTCAGTGATGATGGAAATCTATATGTGACAGACTCAAGCAATAACCGCATACGCAAAATTGTCATAGCTACTCAAGTGGTTACCACTCTTGCTGGAAGTGGAGATGCTTCATCTGAAGATGGGACAGGAGCTTCGGCGAAATTTTATTATCCTGTTGGCGTGTCTATTGGAATAGATGGGAATATATACGTATCAGACTTGTACAGCGCTCGCATCCGTAAAGTAACGACGTCTGGTATTGTTACAACAATATCTATTGGGCATTTTAATTCGCCTACAGGCATTGCTATTGGCTCAGATGGAACCATCTACGTGGCAGATACTATGAATAATCGTATTCGTAAAATCGATTCAGGCTTTTCAAAACTGGATATGTTAGGAAATGCCTATTTCACGAATTTTATTACTGCAGGAGGTAATGTAAATGTGAATGGCGTCCTTGATGTGAGTGGGAATGCTTATTTTAGAGGCTTTCTTACTATAAAAAATGAATATGATGAGGCAAACCAGACTCCAATTCTTGGAACTGGCGTAGGTCAAAGAATGACTTCTGGTATAAAAGTTGGAAACTTACATATAGGAGCAGGATATCCAACGAATGGCCCTGTGATATGGTCAGAAACTTCATTAATACTACAAGGTTCAAATGGTATAGTGGGTATACCTAGAAATAATTTGTATGTCGGTGGAAACGTGGGAATTGGTAAAGACCCTACACAATATGCCCTTGATGTTAACGGCAGTATATATGCATCTGTAGATGTATTGGCTCAATCCGATATCCGAGTAAAAACGAATATTGTAGAAATAGATTCTCCGCTAGAAAAAATCTTAAAGATGCGCGGGGTTTATTATAATCGTAGAGACGACAGTAATGCGACACCCGCTAGACATGTAGGTGTAATCGCCCAAGAAGTGGAAGAAGTTTTACCAGAAGTAGTTTCTACAGATAATTCCGAGGCGAAACACAAATCCGTTGCGTATGGTAATATAGTAGCCCTCTTAATTGAGGCGGTGAAAGCACAACAATCCACAATAGATTCTTTGTTATTAACTAGATAATAATAAATGAGAGCAAACGGTCAAAATGAACTAGTTGTTAACAACACCTTGTTCATTGACAAAACAACAAATGCTGTTGGGATAAACACAATGACGCCCACCTTTAATTTGGATGTTGTGGGGAAAATCAAGTGCTCCGACGTGTTAAGTGTAGGAAGCAACATAACGGCATCTGGCAACATAACGGCAACTGGTAACGTGACAGCATCTGGTAACGTAGCGGCATCTGGTAATGTGACAGCAACTGGCAACGTAGCGGCATCTGGCAACGTAACGGCAACTGGCAGCATAACATCATCTGGCAACGTTGGAATAGGTTTGACAAATCCAGTAAACCGTTTGAGCATTGCATCCAATGTTCCATACGCCAATCTAACATCAGCTTCTCTTCGCACTACAGCCCAACTACATATTACACATGCCACGGGAAGTGGTTCTTTATATATAGCAAATGGTTACACTGGAGGAGTAGGAACCGGCTCTGTTATACAAACAAGTGATTACTATGCTGGCTCAGACCACGGGACTACTCTATTTTTGAATCCTTTGGGGGGTGTTATAAATCTTGGTGGTCCTGCTACGTTTGCTACAGGCGTTTGGCATACATCATCCGAGGGCGCATTGAGACTTAATTTCGGAAATAGTGGTACCACTTATTATCAAACTAGGAACGAGCATGTTTTTAGAAAGGCGACGGCTAATAGTACACCATATGGAGAAACAGATATATTTACGATTAAGAACGATGGAAGTATAGTGGCAATAGGAAACGTAACAGCATATTCCGATGCCAGAGTAAAAAGGAATATTGTAGAAATAGATTCTCCTCTGGAAAAAATCTCACAGCTGCGCGGCGTTTATTACAATCGCACAGACGACAGCAATACAAGCCCTGCTAGACATGTTGGCGTAATTGCCCAAGAAGTAGAAAGAGTTCTCCCAGAAGTAGTCTTAACCGACAGTTCTGAAGCCAAAAACAAATCCGTTGCATACGGCAACATAGTTGCCCTCTTGATTGAGGGAATGAAGGCACAGCAATCTACGATTGAAGGAATTCTTCAATGCTTGAATGCTTGAAATTATAAATATATAATAGCAATGGGTGGCAGTCAATCTGCTTCTAATGTTGGTCGTTACTCATCTGGCTCTCTTGGAAGTGGCGCGCCTATATCCAAAACAGATGATGCTGGAAATCCTTCCGATAATATAAATGTTATACAAGGTGATTTACAAAGTATATGTAATATATTTCAAGTCGCCTATAACATGGGAGCATTGAATACAAAGCGTTATTACACTGCCGCTGGAGTGGAAACTGTAATAGTTTCTTCTCCACGTAATCCTTTATCAATCGGTCAATTAAGGGGAGGATATTTTCCCAAAATATGTAATTTAACTTATAATCTGAATTCGAACGGGGAAGGATGGTCTAAATCTGTTGCAGGAGATTGGGGAGGAGGTGTAAAAGCAAATTCAAGTATTAGTAATGTAACAGCAAGATGTAGAGGATATAATATTATTATATTAAAATTTACAGTATCATTTTCGTCAAGCAACTATGGCGGAAGTACATCAGACGGAGTAGGAAATGAAAATGTAACTGTTATAACTGCTAATGGTAGTAGGTATAGAGGAAACGCTGGAAATAATGTAATATATATTGATTCTCCTGCTCCTATAACAATAGAGGCATATTGTTACGCATCAAATAATTGGCCCGGTTCTCCTTCTGCAGATGCAGTTTCTACGGTTATTATTACAAGTGTATAAATATAATGCTTCGTTCTCCCGTTTCCGGTAACACTACAGTTGGAGGATTGTTCCATTATACAAATGAAGATAAATACAAGATTTATAATATACTTGAACAAAACTGGATTGCTATATCAAATGAAATACCACCGTTTGATATAGAAAAGGTTAAAATTGTAAGAAAACGTGATGAATGGTATAATACAGATGCTGGGCTTTCACTATTTGAAAAATTACAAAAAAATACAGATTGGGTTGGTACTTGGCATGACAATTGGTTTAGTTTTCCATTGATGTTTAATAATAATGTTGTAGGCGATGTTGAAAATCTATGTCCAAATACTATAAAATCTTTGAAATTGTTGGGTAATGTAAATGTTGCAGGGTTTTCATTATTAACTCCTCACTCTACTTTGCCTCTTCATACAGATGAACATATATCATTAAATATGTTATTAGCTGGTAAACATTCTCATATATCTATACATAACGGAACATCTTTTGATAATACTTATTATAAATATGGTGAAGTATTGATATTTGATAGTAAAATTCCACATACTGCTAGGAATGATGGAGATGAAAATCGTATAATACTTTTTATTGATATTTCTTAGTTTATTTATCACGCCTTACCCTTGAACCTAAACGCCTCCGCAATAACCATACAATACGATAGATGGCTTCTGAGCAATACTATCGGCCATATCTTCCGTCAGATTCCGAATTATCTGACGCAGATGAAAGTTACTCGGCCACATCATCACCTATGCCTGAGCCTGAAGAAGGAGCCGACGCAAGAACACCTACGGGTGTTTCTCCTTCTTCCTCCAGGACCAACGGCCAAGGCCCAGATTTCTCAGCCCTCGCCGCCGCCCTACGCGCCCCTATAAATCTCGAACCCACCGCCGGCCCTTCGTTAGTGACCGACGCCCAACAAATCACCTATGGCACAAATCGCCTTGACCGAAGGACAGAGTACTCGGCATATATATCAGACATCTCCGGGCAGCCTGTAGTGGCAGTAACAAATACAGATGAAACTTCCGTCATTATGCTTGAATCTAGACACCGTGATAAAACAGTGTATCCACAACCTACAAATTGCCAGCTTTTCCTTCCGCGCACTTACAAAAATATAAAAGGAATATCCGTCACACAAACAAGTCTTATATCGGCATTTTTCTATTTCCGACAAAATAAATCAAATCTCCAGATACAAATTGAAGAAAAGGGTCGTGTTGTATACGAGGCAAACTCAACACTTAACCCAACAAACACAGGCAAACCCCTTTTACTCAATAACAGTATCCGCGAAGGGTCATATAATATCACGGAATTGCTCAATGAGTTGTCCACACAGTTAAATAAGACCCCTTTGTTCTATGATTTCTTGAATGGTTTCTCCGATTTTGTATCACAATTTTCCGTAACGGGTGATTTTTCTGTAAATTTCAATGAGCCAGGAGATAATTATTACGATGCAGGGAAACAAATTTTCGTACAAAACCCAACAAGAGAACTTATCAGCTCTTATTATTTTCAAAGCAGATATGCGGGTACTACGGCCTTTACAGAAGCTAATTTACGTTGTGCCTATTATTATCCTGTGTTAAAGGAAATATTGTTGGATACAGATAACACAAAAAACCTTTTAATCCTCGAATATCCTGGGTATTCTTGGTATACCACAAAAGAAGACTTGGTTGAATATCTCCTGTATTCCTTTGAAGGTATAGATGACGCAATTTGTGATACAGTTATTGTAACGAATATCAGTGCAAACACGGTTCTTGATACATATCGCCTTTATCATACGTTTCGGTATTCTCTGGTGAATAGCTATACATGTACATACAATACAACCAATCAGCGTGTGAATATATACTCCAATTCACTGAATACGAGTTTGACAAATCTGCTCATAAACCAATATAATTCATTTTTGACACAGCAGATAAATATAAACGGTATTACCCTTGATCAGTATAATAATTTATCATCCAAAATCACCACCAACCTTGCCGTTATTCAAGAGATGTATGATTTTATGCAAGGTCGTTTTGCCACTTACTTTGCCATTGATTTCGGAACATATTCTCGCACATACTATACCTCCAATTATACAGTTCAGCTCAGACCTGGCTTGAATGCAACAGGCATTCAAAAAGTATATTCAGGGTCAAATCCTAAACCCCGCTCAACTGATATCATGGAAGATTTCAAAGATAAGCCGCTTTCTTATTGGCCGTATATGAAAAACCTAGGAAACGTCGTCTCACAGCTCGGCTATAATATGGGCGCACCAGATACCTCTTACCCAACCTCGTGGAATCACCCTTACATGCTCGCATATTCCAATATGGATATCGTAAATAACTTCATAGATTCCAGTGGGGAAATATACACAGATTATCGCCGAAAGGCGGGCGATATTCTTGTGAATGTGGAAGCCGGCAAATATACCATATTCAAATTCAAATCAAAGGTGCGGCAGAGCTTACAAGTGGAAAGCCTTCCTCGTCAAACGGCATACAGGTATCCTGCGTGGAATAAATCCCATACTGTAGAATATCCCATTAACACCTTGTTCGATATTAGCTATTGCTTTATTGACCCTAGACAGATTCCCGTCCTAAGTAATCATATTGTCGCGGATATTTCCTATAATGCCGTCTATGGTTGGTCGACAATGAAGAACGATGGGAAAGATAATATGTGGAATTACAGCACAAATTACAGCGCCACGTATTCCGATTCTTCTGCATTCTGGGGAACAAAGTTAGAGCAGCTACCTTTAGTGAATAGCAGCAATCCAAATCAAACAGGCAGAGTATATCGCTTCATTGCTCCTTATCCAGTGGGTTCCAATACGAAGAACTCAAACGTAGGCTCCAATGTATATACATACGATTACAATATAACTATATCTGCCTTTACTCCAACCGTGTCGGCACCCAAGGGCACAGCTTTCAAAGAAAATTTCTTCGCCTTTTTTTACCACGATGAATCGGCACTTGCAGCTGATTTAAGCTTTGATGGAGTTCGTAATGAAAACGCCTATTTATATAAGAAAAAACTTATCTTAGAAGGCGGTACTCAATCCAATACATATTCATTCAAAGCATATGCTGGTCAGACGTATTTTATGCTGATAAGGTCATCCAATCTATCACCTGTAACCACCTATTACACAGTTGTTCCGTGGACTGCAAATACCTATAATACAATAACAAATATATTTAGTTTCACAACAACAAATGACCCAATGACCATGCTCAGCAATTTCAACGTCGCTAAGAATGCCGATCCTGCTTTCATACGCATGCCTGTTTCCACGATTTACACGGGCCGAGACGATACGCCGCAATATGACTCCAATTCATCAAGCAATACTTTTATACAGAAATATAATAAACCGCTCGAATTAGCCATTACTCCAATTGGATATGATAAAAAAGGCATTTCCACTGATATGACAGACTATATTCCCTATAACGCGTATGGAGATCTGTCAAATATAAACCCCCAAGCAACAAGTCGTATAGACCCTTTATCAGGTTATACTTTTTTTTATGACACACCTTATTCTGACATGGCGCAAAGTTATTTCCCTGCAGGTGGAAACAATAGTATTAAAACAGAAAACGGTTTAAATTACACACCTACAACCGTAAGCGAGCGTCAGTATAAAATAGCCCAGTACTATGGAACAACATATATAAAAGACGATGCAAGTGTAACTTATTCAAGTAAAGATATTTCTCCATATATACCACCTTATACAACTGCCACTACAAATGGAAGCCTTGGAGGAAAATATACATATAATAGTTCCAATGAATTAAATCTGGGAGGAGGCCTATGTGGATTTACCTTTCTACCTGGTGATGGAACATGGAATATAGACAGACTCACCTTTAAAACCAATTTCACAAGCCTAACAAATTCTATGAATAAAGATATACATTGTATGGCAATATTTTATACATCTGATATACACCCCAAGCCAACTTCCTATGTAGATTTAAGCAATGCCGTCGCCATGTGTTTGCGCGTAAAAGATACAACATATTCTTCAGATACTATTCCAAAGGGTTTTGATTCTGCTCTAGGGACATACCACACGTTTAGTAATTATTCATATTCAAGCAGTTATTCCAATTTATTAAGAAAAGACTTCAAGATTTCTGGATATACACAGTCAGGTAAGCAATTTATTACGGATATAAACAGTTATTATTCGGCGATAGCAATTAAATTCCGAAAGATAGATGTATGGGATACTTCTGCAGTGAATGACCCTTCCACCCAAGCTAAAATCATAGCCGCTATTCAAGATTCAAGTTTAATCACCGTTGTAAATATCCAGAATCTGGTCGGCTCTCCTATTCCCTATCCGTTTGGAGGAACGCCCAGCGTATCCAACGCGTTCTATGATGGAATCAAGGCGCCTACTGACGAGAATGTAGTAGTGTCGTCGGCCATACCTCCAACAAGCAAATACGGCCCTCCTGATGGATACGACGAATCCACAAGCAAATACGAGCAGTCGCAAGAAATAGTGAATAGCCATGTACACTTTGTTTCTCCCGTGAATATTATTACAGACCCTAGTGGCTTTTCTGCGTGGACTGGCCTTACTACCGATTTACCAGATTATATTCACGCATCCGTATATGACCCTACCTCTATAAGCAGCGACGGCTCTGGAAACAGTTGGCGCACAGGATATGGAATCATACAGGGACCGACTTTCAATTTAGTGACCTATAAAATCTTTGATAAAATCACTCTCGGCAGCGACCCGCAAAGGAGCTTTCAATATAAGGGGCAGATTTCACCACAACAAGTATTTCCAGATGGAGAAGAGATTTCTATTATTGCAGTCACTGGGAACAGCTCTCGCTTTATATTCTTAGGGTCAACCAATGCAGTTCCAAATAATATCCTTCGCTTGAAAACATACGACCCTACAAATGGTTTCTTGGTAGAATACAAGATATCGCCTGACTATACATTCAATCCTAAAACGGATACAATGCAGCATTTTGTATATAACGATTCCAACGTATGGTTTTACACGACCTTTGTCAATGATTCTAATGCTCAACCCTCAGAAAGAACAGGAATAAAAATCGTCGGCTCATATGGAAACAATCTTATTAGTAAATTCTATGCCGGCTATACAATGTCCGAGTTACAAATGGCGCCTGATGGCCAAAATCTGTATTTCGCCAAATATACTGACACAGAAGGTGGATTTTCCAATATATCCATGTATCCTTTGGCTGACAATCAGCCATCATCAAACGTAAAATTAGTATTATCCAATTCTTATACAATCAACTTGGACACCTCGCCGATTCTAGACCCTTCTCCTTTCAAATACTACAAACAGTTCGCCGTTGCAAATAACAGAGGCACGGAAGAAGTCATCCTTACAAACACAGATTACGATGGGCGTCTGTTCTATAAGATACGCAGTTATCTCCCCACATCCACCTCTAACACAAGCAATACAAATATAGATTTTTCCAAACAAACTCTGTCGAATCTTTCAATTCGCCGAATCATGTCAGGAGCAAAAGGAAGTAAATGGATTTTAACGGACAAAGTTCCTTATATCATGGGAAATAGAAATGATGCAATGGATGCCCCTACTTCGCTTTCTCTTGCGTGGCAAATATTTTTCCCAACCATGAAGATTGAAATGAGAAATATAACGGCGAATTATACGCCTATTACAGATTTGACGAATATCACATACTCTGAATGGCCTCATGTGGCAATGTTCGCCTATTCCAATTTTACATCCTTGTCCAATGATATCTTGACCAATGGAGGAAAATGGGGATTGGAAAGCAATTTCGTGGTCAGCGACCTTACGTTTGATGGGTATGATTTCAATTCCTATTTACTGAATTTCCCTTTACAATCAAACGCAAATGAGTATTATCTTGCCGTGCGCGGATATTTGCCCACGGAATCTTTCCAAACGATGTTGCGCTTTTATTTACCGAAGCGCTATGATTTCGGATTTGCCACATTCTCTGATATGACACGTGAAATATCCATCATAAATTCACAAGCAACCTCTTTCAACCCAGTCTATCGCAATACACTCTCTTTATTTAACAAAGAATTTTCAACAACAAAGATTTATGGCTCAAATGCAATAGCTGGTCTGCCTGGAAGTAATATATCAACAATTGGTTTCAGCAACTTTTTAGATACGTACAGAACATTATACTCTACCTTTACAGGCGAGTCTCAGATACTTACAACGATTCAAACGAGTATAAAGAACTCTATTAATGGTTTTATGGCGTCTAACCTACAATATATTTTGCCTTCCAATGCGCTCGCAAGAAATCAATTTACGGACCCCTTGACATCGAGGATTTTGTGGAAAGATAATTTAACACCGGCATACGCTGCCTTGGATGATATGTGGGGACTAGGATGGAATTTAGGATATGATAAACAAAATACTCCTTTCTCCACTGCACATATCGCCAACTCATTCTTTAAAATACAAGACGATTTCATATATCTGAGGTTGAGTCCTGAGTTGAATTTGAACGCGATGGACCAGGGGAAAAAAGAGGACTATGGAACTTCTAGAGAAGGCTCTGGTATTACGAAAAAATACTATTGTAAGCTCCTCTTGACCAATTTCGGCGGAAACGCGACGACGTTTATACACAATCCTATAAGATTTACACCCCCTATCAATAGTCTGAGCAAACTCCAATTTCAATGGATAGATTCCACTGGCGCAATCATAGACAACAACGATTCTGAATGGAGTATGACTATAAATATAACGGAAAGTGTTCCTACTCAACCTCCCGCTATAACAACCAATGCCACCTTTCAACCGGCGAATCCTGCTAACGCAGCACCTGCCGCATTACCTGCGCAGAAATAATCCAAAAGTTGATTTTTGCCGGCGGCGCTTAGAAATAAGTCCTGACATGGAGGTTTACAAGACGAAGTGGGAGAAGATTAATCTGGTGACGACATTTCTGATGAGTGGTCCGCCATCTGGGTGGCTCTTCCTTGTAGGTGTAGGCGGAGATGGGAAATCAATGGCGACCAATGAGGCGATTACCCTGTGGAGAAGGTCTTTGGGCGAGGACGTTGATGACCCTTTCTCTGAAAATATTATTCGTCTGCCTTGCAACAACGACAGCAATGCCTTTAAGATTGTGCTGATGAAGAAGGACAGCACTATCGTAAAGACCATTGTGCATGTGAATAACT
>Ga0114979_10001815_pt1 | contig 14382 bp, 15 predicted proteins | sample S_140625_EF_Meta_FD_87315 | JGI IMG/M metagenome (GOLD analysis project Ga0114979, IMG submission 87315) | Freshwater microbial communities from Lake Simoncouche, Canada to study carbon cycling - S_140625_EF_MetaG | ecosystem: Environmental > Aquatic > Freshwater > Lake | place: Lake... | reverse complement strand
TAATAGTAAAAAAATTTTTACTTAAGGAACAATAATAATTGGATATATGAAAATTGCCGACAATAGTAGTAGCTATGATTAACTATAAGAAACTTACCGCTATCTCACTCTTCTCTACCCTACTACTGACCTCTGCTCTAAACCCTGCTACAGCTAACCAAACTATCAATCTCCCTAAATCAACAACGAGCAATGATGTTGTTAATGGGACATTTTCTGTAGAAATATTTGCGCTTGATGCAACCTCGGGAAAACCTGCCAAGCGTGCCTGGGCCTACACCGTTGACTCCACCTACAAACCAACTTTAGGATGCTCATTACTAACTACCACTATTTTAGATTTCGAACCCAATACTATGAGAGCTATTTATCCTTGTAACACTAATCCAAATGCCACCAGCTCCTCAGAAATAAAGAGTACTCAGGAATTAATTAAAGAAAAAGATAGTTTGATAACTCTTAACCAATTAAAAATAAACTCTAAAACAAATCTTTATAGCAAAACTCTCTCGATCTCTAATACTACCATAGCGATTGCACTTTGCAACGAACAGGGAAATTGCGCATTTTACAATAGACCATCAGCTTACGAAATGATGAATTCTAAAAAACCTCTCCAACTAACTTACAAAATGCCCGGCTTAGAAACTCTCAGCGACTCAACCTTAATCTTCTCAAAATTTAGTGATGGTAAAAATCCGCTTCCAAACTTTATCTCAGAGATTGAAACGATCAAATTCCTCAGCGCTTACAATACCGTTCTCTATGAGGTGAAACCCCAACTGGCTATAATATCCTTAACCAATTTCTACTCTACTAAAGTACCTTTTAAAACCAGTAAAATAGAAATTTGTACTACCTACAAATACTGCTTTACTACCAAGTTAGAGGAGACCATTGCAACCTACCTAGAAGATAAAAAACCCGCCCGAATCTTTGAACTCAACATTACTAACAACACCCTTACTAACTACCTAAGAGTTGGTCTAAAGGCAGAAACAGCTAACTTTAGAAGTACTAATATTAATAAACTATTAACCTTAACGTACGGTCAAAAAGATGCCTCCATCACGGACTTAATAATAGCTACTCAAAATGATCTTCCAGTTACCAACCAAAAGATACATAAAACCTATCAAGATTACCAAGGCCTTGAACTATGTGATGACTTTACTTGTCTCCCAGTCAAGACACTAGAGCCCTCCGCTTGTTCAAAAAGCACCGAAATTTGCTTATCAGCAACTTTTACACCTCTGAAAAAAAATACTCTAATCTACGGATACCTACTTCAACCCGATGGTTCCCCGGCTCCTTATGCGAGTATAGAATTAACCCCTAGCAGAGGTAATTATACTTCAGATATAAATCTATTTGAAAAAGAATTTTTCTACCTTTATGGTCTAATTACAAGTAAAGAAATAAACGAAAAAATAAAATCTACTAAAGCAAAAGCGTACCTTAGAGGCACCGAATACCAGGCTTGGCCTGAGTATGCAAAATCCTACATATATTCAGCAGATGAAAATGGCATGATTACGATGAGTATGGATACAGATCACTACAGCGGTATAGCAACCTCGTGTAACTTAAACTCATGCTACCCAGTTGCCTACCCTCTATTTCATGAAACAAACAAATATACAATTCCTAACCAAGGTAACTCACTCTTAATTTATGGAATTAGTAATAAATATATCTATAATCCACGTATCCCAGATCCTACTCCAGTACCGCTTAAACCCGGACTCTCGATAAATGGAAAAATCCTCGGAAAATATTCACCGATCAACGATAACACAGGCTATTGGCAAACAGGTGACCGTTTTTACTTCTCCCCCGGTGCTTACCTTTTAACCTATGATCGTGATGGTAAGTTTATTACCAAAACTACCACAGACAGTAAGGGTAATTACTCTCTCACCCTACCCACCAACTTCTCCAAAATGGATATCTGTGATGCAACTGGTAAATGCCAAGTAGTTACAACATATGATAAGTACTACTATTTAACCTTGGACTCCAAAAAGGCTGAAGGCATGACCCCTTACTCATTCCAAGCCCCAACCGACCGCTTAGGCATCCTAAAAGGTATCCTATATGACACTAAGAAAAAGAAAATAACCTCAAATGCAAAGGTCTATCTCTTTAACGATAAACAAAAACTAATCACTACTCTCACTACTAACGCTAAAGGTGAGTTCAACACCCCTCTCACCTTCATTCAATCTAACCAAATTACCCGCATCCAAGGATGCACTAAAGTAGGCGAATGCGATTACAATCATATCAGAGCTGAAGAAGTTAACAACTTCATAACTGAAGGGATGAACTTCCCTTTTCAGGTAGTTAACATAAATTAAAAAGATACGCAATCTGGAAAAAGCAGAAGGACCAGGCTATCAACCCGGTCCTTCATAGGAGCCTTTCTCCTATAAAATAATTATAGCAGATTAAAAACTCATTGTCAAGGACATTCTTACCTACCTCTTAGACATAAAAAATTCAAGGAGATAGTAAAACTATGCACCAATTTAATGAGGAAATCGAACTTCTAGCCGACCAAGTACTCGCCTACTCTTTAGAACGCTTGAAAACTGATCCCCCACTCGATGGTCCTTTAACCCAAGAAGAACTTAATATACTTGTTGGTGAAACTATTACTAAAGAGGGACTCGGCGGCAGTACCGCTCTTGAAATCTTTACCAAAAAATTAGCTCCAGCCTGCATCTCTACCGACCATCCCCGTTACTTAGCCTTCATCCCCTCAGCTCCCAGTGAACATTCGACTCTCTTTGATCTAATTGTTGGCTCCTCTGCACTCTATGCTGGCTCCTGGCTTGAAGGCGCCGGAGCAGTATATGCTGAGAACCAAGCTCTCCGGTGGATTAGCGATCTAGCAGGACTTCCAAACTCTGCTGGTGGTGTCTTTGTCCAGGGAGGAACAATTGGTAATCTCTCCGCTCTCGTAACTGCCCGTAACCATGCCCGTAAACTTAATCCTGCTAAAACTCATTGGGTAGTAGCCGCCTCGGCTCAATCCCACTCATCCATTCAATCCGCTGTAGAAACCATGGATGCCATATTACTCACCATCCCCACTGATGAAAAAGGTAGAATGACCGGAAAAAATCTTAAATTAAGCCTGGATACTTACCTCACTAACAACCCAACTCATCATATCTTCGCCGTTGTCGCTACAGCAGGCACCACCAACCTTGGTATCATTGATGATCTACTCTCCGTAGGCACCCTGACCAAGGAACTAGATATCTGGTACCATGTGGATGGAGCCTACGGCCTAGCTGCCTTAGCTGCCCCTACCGTACGTAGCCTCTTTAAGGGTATAGAGCTAGCTGACTCCCTCATCGTGGATCCCCATAAATGGCTCTTTGCCCCCTTTGACGCCTGCGCCTTAATCTACCGGGACCCCACTCTAGCTAAAGCTGCTCATACTCAACACGCCTCCTACCTTGATGCTCTTGAAGAAGATCATCAGTGGAACCCCGCTGATTACTCAATTGGCCTAACTAGACGAGCTCGCGGGCTCCCCTTCTGGTTCTCTCTCGCCGCTAATGGAAGCGATGCCTACACCCAAGCGGTGGAGCAGACTCTCGCGATTACCAAACTCGCCGCTTCCGCTATTACAAATCATCCAAACCTTGAGCTCCTAATGGACCCTATCCTCTCCATCGTCGCCTTTAAAAGAAAGGGTTGGGAAAAAGCAGATTACGACCAATGGAGTAAACAATTACTAAACGACCAGATCGGTTTTGTTACCCCCTCTTCGCATCAGGGTGCACCCATCCTCCGATTTGCTATCGTTAATCCTTGGACCACTCTCACTGATATCCAAACAATCTTAGCCACCCTCTAAACCACCCTCTAAACGAAGAGTAAAAAGCAGAAGGACCAGGCTATCAACCCGGTCCTTCATAGGAGCCTTTCTCCTATAACCTAATTATAACATACTACATAATATCTGTCAAGCGAATATGCCTAAGATATATCATAATTCCTTTACCATGTTAAAAATACTTTACTCTCACCTCTACCACCTCATACTATCAATATGGGATCTTTAAAATTAAATAAAATTATACCTCTCACCTCTACTATTATCTTACTTACCTTACTTACACAATCTCCAACCCATGCCACCAGTCCAGTGCCACCATCTCCCTCTCCCATAACCATCAGTGCTACCGCTGTTAGTGATATTGTAAACTCTCTAGTGCCTAAAGGGCAACTCTCCCCTGAACAAGCTAAAATATTCCTTCAAATATTTTTTGCCCCTCAAACCAAACTCCCAGAAGCTAGCTATCAACGAGCCCTCTCCCCTCTGGTAAAAGAAAAATATCTAACTCAAGTACAAGCCAATTTAATTGCCAAAGCTCTCTCCTACGATCAAACCTCTACCTTTGCCAAGCTCTACTCAAAACTCCCTCTCTCAGTCCAAAACAAAGTAAAAACCACCCTAAATACATTAATCTATCCCAAACTTTTGGACAAGTTAAGTAGTACCCTCGCTACTCTTACAAAAAATAAAACCCTTACCACGGTTCAAGCCAACAATATCTATACCCTACTTAGGCCCTACCTCTCTAACGGTACCCTAACCCCAGCACTACCTACTCCACCAACCCCAACGCCGAGCAGCCCTATCTCTGGTTATACGAAATTAGTTAAACTCGAGCAAACCGGTATTATAAACACCGAACTTCTCAATAAGATCTCTAAAGGACTACCCGATGCCCTCTCAGTTGCTTATCAATTAAGAATAAAAAACTCTCTCCTCCCCTTGGTAGTAAATAAAACACTCACCATCTCACAAGTAGAACTCTTATTAAATGGAGCTAAACCTCAATTATTAGATACCCAATCCCAAGCCATCTCTAAAGCCTTAGCCTCGGCTCCGAAATTTGACTCCCTTACCGCTGAAAAACAATATTTCTCTACTTTAAGAATAAATGGAATTATTACCCTTACTCAATTCGAAGCTCTACTAACTACCCTACCCTTAACTAGTTAAATCTAAACCTCAACCTTACCTTTACTAATCTCATAAAATGTGAGGTTTCTCTAACTAAAAGAACACTTAACCACTCACAAAATACATTATTTCTCTAAATGTTATTATTTTAGCAATGTAAACTTACACGTATCTTAACCTATCTTTTTCCTGTGAAGAAAGCTTGAAAACATAATTATTGAGCCAAGTAGTTATAATAACTTGTTAAAAAATATAAACTAACTTACTTACTTGATACAGGTATTAACTTACCACTATCTGCAATTGAATTTAAGGTACTAGCACAACCCTTTAAAGTAAAAAATAAGGTTACTATTAAAAATACCACAATAAAATTCTTAACCCCTTTGGAACTACTCATGGCGTGGAGTTTTATTAAAGGTAGGAAAATAACTCCCCCAACAATCGCAAAAAATAATTCCAAATCTCAGCCCCTTAACTAAGAACAGTATCGCCTACTATATGGGTAGTTAAACTCCTAAATAAGAGTTTAACTTTTGGCAAGACCAAACTTAACGGCCCCGAGGTTGGCTAATTTATCCGCCTCCTCATTTAAATAATGACCCGCATGCCCCTTCACCCAAGAAAATTTTACTCTTCCTTCTCTCTCCTTCAATACTTTATCTATCTCCATGATAACCTCTTTATTGGCTACCACTCCCCCTTTGCTGGTTAAATAGCCATTTTTTCTCCAAGCAAAAATATACTTTGTCATTGAGTCAATCACATACTTCGAATCAAGAAATAACTCTACATTAACCGTTTTGGGGATTGTTTTTAAAACCGATCTCAACGCTTCAAGCTCCATAGCATTATTAGTAGCTCTTAACTCACCACCATAACCATACAAATTTGCACTATGATACCAGCCAAACCCACCTGATCCAGGATTTCCTTTACTAGCTCCATCGCACCCTATCGCGATATACTCCCCCGCCTCTAACTTCTCCCAGTTGTAAGTATTTATTATCTCTTCCATATCCTATACTCTACCCGCAAACTTTAAGATTGGAAAATGTAAAACCATTAAATTGACATTCTCTTCTTTACTAATACCTTAATTAGTAATGCAAATTCTCCTAATGAAGAAAACCATCTACTCTCTTCTTATCGTGTCCCTATTACTATCCCTACTTCCTACCCAGGTAAGTAGAACAGGCGGCACCCTCCCTCTCGGAGAAAACTTAAACATTCTCGTAATTCGCGACGGAGTCTTTAATCCTCTCTTAAATCTTTTGGAGGTAAGTGGTATAAAACTCCCAGGGGATAACTCTACCGATCGCTACCTCCAGAATCTAAATGCCTTTGGTCTCGCTACTAATTATTTAAAAGGTCGCACCCCTGAAGGACTCTATCTCTCCGAGAAAAAAAATAACCCTGATTCAAACCCTATACTTAAAACCGGCGATGTCATCTCGCACTTCACCTTTAATCCAAAATGCGCTAAAAGCCAGCCAACCCTACAAGCCTCTTGGGTGCGGACTCATCATTGCGCTAGCACTGTAACTATCTTCCGCGACCAAAAATTTCTTAAACTAAAACTCCCCGCCACCTCCAGCGATAACTTTAACGCTCTCAGGGTCATCTCCGACCAAGCTCCCTCTTCCCCTAAATCCCTCAACCTCTACACCGGTCTCTCAGCTGGTCTAATTCTCTCCTTATACTACCTTGATCTCTCCTCTAAAGGATCTCTCTTCTCCAATGATAAAGTAGCCGGCTCAGGGATGATTGAACCTGGATCCTACTCCTACTCCTACTCCGCTATCTCTGAACTTCCTAAAAAGTACCAAGCTGCCGTAAATAGCAAAAGTACTATCTTATTCTTAGCCCATAATCAAGACCTTAGCGAACTCTACAATAGTAAAATAAAACTTACCTCTAACTTAAAAATCTATAAAATAAAATCATTGAAAGAGGCAGTAGTAATTCTCTGTGCTCGGGGCGCAAACGATGCACTCTGCCAGAGTAAAATATAACAGAGAAAAATATATAAATTACTCTACTATATATAGTAATTAAGCTGTAAAAGCCTCTGCAACCTTTAAATTAGTAATCTCACCCTTACTAACATTTAAACTACTAATAAGCTCAGGAGCCAAATTTATCGCTTCATTAACCCCATGATCTGCTAGCAATCTGATGTACTTAAAGGTTTCATTGGTTAAAGCTTTCGTTGCCGTTACTGGGACCGACCCAGGCATATTAGCGACGCAGTAATAGGTACTATTGTGCACCTTAAAGACCGGCTCTTGATGGGTAGTAGGAATTGATCCTTCAAAACAACCGCCTTGATCAATAGCCACATCTACCAAAACGCTACCTGGCTTCATCCTTGCTACCATCTCTAGCGTTACCAATTTTGGCGCTTTAGCTCCTGGTAGTAATACCCCACCAATTACCACATCCGCTTGATAAAGCTCTTTCTCTAGATTCTCTTTATTACTGATTAAACATTTTACCCGTCCACGATATAGATTAGTAATCTCCGCTAATTTCTTGGAATCAATATCTAAGACCGTAACCTCTGCCCGCATTCCCTCCGCAATAGCTACCGCTCCGAGCCCTACTACTCCCGCTCCTAAAACTAGTACCTTTGCAGGAGCCACTCCTGGCACCCCGCTCATTAGCGTACCATTTCCGCCATATGGAGCTAACAGATAGTGAGCCCCCATTTGAGTCGCCAGCTTACCGGCAATCTCACTCATTGGAGCTAGTAAAGGGAGGGAATTACCTACCATTAACGTCTCATAGGCAAAAGCCGTTGCCCCTGAACTAATTAAAGCCTCAGTACACTCTTTTGAAGCCGCTAGATGTAAATAGGTGAAAAGGATATGATTCTTCTTAATTAATCCGTATTCGCTCAATACTGGCTCTTTTACCTTAACAATTAACTCCGCCTCCGACCAAACCTCAGTCGCTGTTGCGCAGATCTGCGCACCACCATTAACATAATCCTCATCACTGTAACCTGCAGCCTTACCAGCATTACTCTCTACCAATACTATATGGCCAGCATTTCGTAGTTCATTAACCATCCAAGGCAACATGCCTACTCGAAACTCGTTATTCTTGACCTCTTTAGGTACACCGATAATCATTTATTAACCCCTTAACTATTAAAAACTATATAAACTTATTATACCATAAAACCGATAAGAAATCTACTATCAAACCAAGAGATCCTATAACTAAGAAAAAAGTAATAGAGTACAATCAATTATACCATATAAAATCCAACCTGTCAACCCCAAGAAAATCCCAAGAAAGTAAAAAGCAAATCTTATGCCTCCCTTAACCCATTGAGCACTATATAGCTATGGCTCCCAAAGAGAATTTAACTACTATAGATCGCTTACGTACCTACCGTAAAACATATCTCTCAATGTTAATCTCATCAACATTAAGCCTTATCGCTTCCTTAGTACTCTCTCATGACGCCGTAAAACTCGCTGCCAACCCTACCAGCAAATTGTTTTGTGATCTTAACGCAGTAGTCTCTTGTGGAAAAGTAGCTAAATCCTGGCAAGCTAATCTCTTAGGTTTTCCTAATGCTTTTCTCGGTTTAATGACCGAGCCCGTTGTAATTACTCTCTCTATTGCCGGCCTTGCTTTAGTTGTTTTCCCTCGATGGTTTCTCCGCGCAGCTCATCTAGTCTATACCGCTGGCTTGGTTTTTGCGCTCTGGTTACTCTCTCAATCATTTTTTGTTATCAAAGCTTTTTGTCCCTGGTGTTTACTGGTTACCATCTCCACTATCACCGTCTTCTCGACTATGAGCCGCATTGTTATTAAAGAAAATCTCTGGTCACTCCCTGAAAATATAAATATCAAAGCGAATAATTTTCTTGATCGTGGCTGGGGACGTTTCTTCTATGTAGCTATCTACTCATTCCTCGCCCTTGCCATCTTTATCCGCTATGGCGATCACTTCCTCTAGAAATAAAAAAGAGTAGAAAAGGAAACCCTTAATCTACTCTCCTTTTATATAAAAAATTAGATTTTATACTCTTTAACTAATTTCTTTCCAGAGTAAATCTCTACCTCACCTTTAAGCTTTTCAAACTCTATTTTCTTAGCAATAATCTCTTCTAAATCCTCCAACTTAACCGCTAACCCTTCCACCACTTTACCGTTCTCACTCTTTATTTTAAATGAATACATTCTTGCCTCCTTTTTAACTACTATTAGCGGATAAATTTTAATTCATAATATAGATTATCAATATTCCCGCTACTGAGCCACCTGCAATAATAAAGCACTGCACATAGCGGTGTAATCCACTCTTCTCTTCGGCCGTCGCCGCCAGCCTCTTAGCGTGTAAGACCATCTCCCCCGCCCAAGCAAATTCTGTTGCCAAGATTCCTAACCCAGCTAGTATCAACAGTAACCCGGGCCCTGGCGCAATTAACATAATCCCGCCAAACACACTTACCGCTCCCCCTACTAAACCAATTAAAAGACGCCAAATCAAGCTCCCAACCCTGCTCTTTTTGAACCAAAATCTTACTCTAGTAATTTTCTGCACTCCTTAACCATTAGTACTATACCTCCTTCTAGAAAATCCTATCGTATTAACCTCACCCTATCTTGTATATGGTCTTAGAAAAAGCCTCCCGCCCTAGCTTCCTAAATGCTCTGAACGCTAAACCCCTTGCGAAAATCCTAAAACTATGCTATAATAAGAATATTAATTAAACCACTCTAAAGGAGTAAAATGAGCAACTCAACCTGTCGCTTCTGTGATCATGAATTCACCCCAGCGTGCAACTCTCTAACCTTAATGGTTAAAGGAGAGCGTATCCGCCTCTGCCGTAACAAGAGCAACGATGATCTTCACCCTCAAGATTGTTATCTGCGCTTCCGTGAACTAAATAAGTAAGCCTTCTCCGTGAAGTCAAAAAATAAAAAGATAAACCACATTCATCGATGGGTTTATGCTCTTCGCTCGAGCAAAATCTACTGCACCAATGAATGTACCGCTGACTACTTCACTGAGAGAGACGCCTATCTCTCTTCCCAAGGAATAGCTAAAGGTATCGGAGTGATTAGCGATTACCCTATCCCTACTACCTTAACTGAACTGGTAAAATAAAACTGTATAATGGTGTAGACACTACTCGCTCCTTATGCTATAATTAACCATTAAGAGATAGTAGATAATAGAAATAAATATTGGGAGACGTCGCATAGCCCGGTCGAGTGCGCCTCACTGCTAACGAGGTAAGGGGTTAAACCCTTCAAGAGTTCAAATCTCTTCGTCTCCGCAATAAGATATACTTAATAAATCTAAAAATGAATTGAAAATTATTGCTTAATATCTTACTTTAACTAATAGTAAAGCACTGTTATAAACTGGAAGGTAATAAAATATGGAGTCTTTAGCCTACTTAGTAGTACTATTACTAAGCTTACTTATCTTTACCGGACCACTCGGCTTTCTCTTAACCTTTCTTCGAATTAAAAATAAAAAGATAAAGATTATCAAACGCATCATGCAGGCTCCCTTTATTCTAGTATCTATCTTAATCTCCATCTTTATCTCCTTTACCCCTATCGTCTTTGTTTTTCACCTTATCGCTTATGCGATGCTTTTGTTAAACTACCTAACAATCAGAAGAGAGTATTTCCCAAACTTTTACTTAAGAAAATATTTCAACAAATTTAGAAAATCCTAAGCTAAAAAGTAAAATACTGATACAGTAAAAACTTACAATAAAACAAAAAAGCCAAGGCTATTAACCTTGGCTAATTGCTATAAAAATATTTATTGCTTAATAAAGTTCTTTAAGCTATCAGCAGTCGATTGACTTTTATGAGCTGGAGTTCCAGCTAAGTACTTCTTTGATGCCTCAGCACTCATTTTCTCCATCGACTCACGAGTATGATCTATGGTTATTACCATCTCACGATTACTCTTATCTACAATAACCCAAGTAGCGCCATTACCGTGGCAAAATCTGCCATCCTCAGCTGCCACTATTACTAGTTTTAGTAACTCAATCATTTTACTTGTTAAAGCCATATTATCTCCTTTGTTATCCATACTATTCATCGCTAAAGGTTGTAGCCCATATACCTAGGGATAAATTATTTTTTTAAGTTTTATTAGCCCCAAAGGTATTAAATAAGCTTACTGTAAGATATGGTTATTTACCATAAAAAATTTAGTAACAAAACTTTATAAACTTAAGGAGTAACATGATTAAGAAGTTTTTTAAAAAAGTAGCTAAGAATAAGCTCCAAAAGCATAATGATGCCCAGTATCGACGCCTTGTCGGTGGCGCCATCACCCCTGCTGAAGAGGTAGAAATCCGAGCTATCTTTACCCGCGCTCAACGCTAAGGTATATTTAAGTAAGAAAAGACCTAGTTATTTAACTAGGTCTTTTTTCTTTTCATAAACTTATTTCTTAAGTAAAAACTCTACTTCATTACGTAACTCTTCAATACTACGGTTATTATCCACCACCGCGTCGTAAAAGTACTCTAGTAACTCAGTCTCTGAACTATGGTTATTCATTGGCTCAACACCATCACGATTAATCCGCCAAATATAACCATTACGCTCTCTAATGGCATCAGCCTCACTAATGAAACGAACATCAGTGAAAACAAAATTCCCACTACTAGCTAATTTCTTCATCGCTAACTCTACCCAGACCTGATCTCCTAATAAACTCCGACCGACCTCAGTTCCAAAAACTTGAAGCAATCTTCTAACTTCAGGAGTAAGTTTTGCTCTCTCCCAGCCCTCTTCGTCAACTAAACTCTGTAAACGTCGTCCATGATCATCCACAATTGGATTTAAAGTGTAGAGCGCTACTCTAATGGTATCTGCAAAAGCAATCTTAGTAAAGCCATGCTCCTCAATTAAAATCTTCGCCAGGGTATCTTTACCTGATTGAGCAAAACCCGCTAAACCAATTATCATAACTACTCCTTACTAACTCTCAACTTACCTAGTATACCACAATTTACTCATATTGTCCACTACCCACTAAAACTACTTTAAAACCGACCCAACCAGACTACTTGACCAAAGTGGCATAATCTCTACCAAAGATATCTTTTCCGTAAACGGTAAGTTTATCCTTTTTAAACCCGATCTGTACCGTCTGAGCGATCGTCGGTGCTCCTTCTGCAGATAAACTATAGACTAACTTTAAGATTTTACTCCGACTATCATACTTATTACTAAGTGGTGGCATCTTTAAAATCATCAGCCCCGCAACCTTTAAATTTTCAGCTGTAACCCTTCCCTTATCCTTACCGGAATTTTTACTTGCCTGAGCTTTAGTATTAATGATTAACGTTTTTGTAATACCGCTAAGCTCCTCGCTAGCAACGTAAGCTAAGATACTTCGGTTAAGTACAAGTGGTTTCGGGTCCTTAGCCATGTAAGCGCCACACTTTTCTAAAGCCGCCGGAGTATTATTGATGCATACCTTATCTAATGCTATCTTCTTCTGCAACAACACCTTTAGTGAATAAAACTCTAACCCATCACTAGTTGTAAAAGTATTATCTATTGCTCGAGCCGGGATTATACTAGCAGTAGCTAAACCAAAAACCAATAAACCTAATATAATTTTTCTCATACTACTATTATTCCCCTATACGAATTTCTTACCCTCAATTAACTTAGACCTTCTCTATAACCTTGTATACAACTCTTTCTCTCACAAAAAGCAATTAACTCCTTGAACTCAATATTGTAATTTTTGTAAACCACCCCCACTGCCTCTTCACAACTAGTAACGAAACCATCGCACATCTTCCTTAAAGCGAAAAAATCCGCTCTTAATAAATCAAGATCTTCTTCTTGAGTTGCATATATAGAAGCAAGTAGCACATCTCTCTCCAACTCTCTACCCATTTTACTATTTGTAGTTATACTCTCTCGTTTAAGATAGTTTAGATTAAAACTTATCAAAGATTTATACTCTATTAACTGATAATTCAATGTGATATTACCCATGAAAACTCCAATTTTACAATCTTGACTTAAACTACTAGCCACTATCTTATTGCAATCTGCTAAAGCATCATTGATTACTCCGTGCGCCCTGCCATACTCCACCATCCCTACATAGGTGCGACATAATGGCCATCTGCTTATAAAATCTTCACCACACAATTCAGCAACCTTCTCTAATTTAGTTTTCGGATCCATAGAACCCACCACAGAAAAACATCGCGCCCTATACTTCCCCTCTTCAATACTTAGGCAACTACCAAATACCTTATCATCTATGACTCCCACTTCACCTTTTCTATCAGTAATTACACTCCTACCCACCCCCACCGAACAAATGGAATTTAAATCAAAATTAGTAAATAAATTACAAACCTCAAAGTGAGCATCTTTTGATCCCGGTAAATACCCTTTTGTGCTGACAAAAAAAGCTAACTCTTGAACACATGGAATTTTTGAAACAGTATTTAAAGTTAAACAAAAATTAGCGAACGCCTTAAAGATATCAAGTTTTTGAAGCTCAATATCCTCTACCAATCTATTTTGCGCCCCAGCCTTTACCATTCTCTGTTGAATAAAATTACCATACTCATTTAAATAATGTTGAATAAGGGTGTTAACACAGAGCGAGGCCGGTGCTCGATTAGTTTCCATATTAAATTTGTTTTTAAATCCCTCGCAATATCTTATATTATTACTTAATTGATTAGGACTCAAAATAAATAACGCATCCCCAACGCTCAAAAAACAGTGTTGCCTTAAGTCAGGAGTAGCCAAACTACTGCACCTTGTATAAACCTCAAACTCGCTCCCATTACTAATTAAATCCACCAAAGCTTCTTGATCTTCCAACTCGGGCTCAATGAACTCGTTCTCCTTAAATAGATATTTAGAGTATGCATCTAAACTCTCATTATGAAAGATAATTAGCTCGCCCTCACCTGGCCCACTATTTTTTTCCAGCATGGTTACTGTTCCTATAGTAAGTACTGCTAGTGTAACGCCCAAAGCTAAAGCGGCTTTAACTCCTCTAAAAGAACCCATAGCTATACTTTACCGGACCGGCTCATATCTACTGCCATCCAGAGATATAAATCTAGAAAGAACTTGCTTTATCGACAAATCTCTGCTATAATAATCACTATGAAGCAAGCATTACTACTGTACAGACTGTACAGAGTGGAAAGGTAAGTTATGAGAACATTATGGGATCTCTTAACCCAGCGCGATCTCCGCTCAGCCCTCTTCCGCCAAGACTGGGATTATCTCTACTACTGCTACTTTGCCAGCCCAAACGCTGCTAACCTTGAGACTATGATCTCAATTGAAGGTAGTGGAGCAAGTAATATCACTCATGTTGGCCTCTGTGCTCCAACCTG
>Ga0114979_10001811_pt1 | contig 14393 bp, 9 predicted proteins | sample S_140625_EF_Meta_FD_87315 | JGI IMG/M metagenome (GOLD analysis project Ga0114979, IMG submission 87315) | Freshwater microbial communities from Lake Simoncouche, Canada to study carbon cycling - S_140625_EF_MetaG | ecosystem: Environmental > Aquatic > Freshwater > Lake | place: Lake... | reverse complement strand
ATGAAAATATATAATTATTATTTAAATATGTCATTAGGACTTTTTATATTTCTTATTATATTTTTAATTAGTCAAATTATAATATTTTTAAATATTAATAAATATTATAATTTAGAATTTTGTTTAGATGGCGAAAATGTTGGTATAGAAAGTAATTTTAGGTATTACATATATATTTTATTTACATATATATTATTATTTATAATAGTTTTCTCTATAATTTTAAAGAAAATTACAGAATTATATGCAGATACAGATACATATGAATATATAATGTTAATGAAAGAATTGGATATACTTTTAAAAGAAAATAAACTTACAAGTGCCCCTATAACCGATATACTTAAAAAGTATTCTAAATATAAAATTAATGAAATATCATATACAACAGTTAATAATAATGCAGTTATAAATGAACTTTTAAGTGTTTATAATAATAATAAATACAAAATTTATGCTAGCAATGATAATTATAAAATTACACTAAATAATATTGATAAAATTGAATATTATAATAGCGATGAAGCAAAAAATAAGGTTAAAAATAGAATAAATGTAATATTTATGTTCATTTATGTTTATATTTTATTATTAATAGTTCCTTTGTATTTGCTATCTATATCCCTACAAGGAAATTATATTTATTTGTTAATAATAATAATAATGATACTAATATTTAGTATATCTGTGTATAATACTTATAATACATTACATATGTAAAAAAAATGTATATAAATTACTACAATATCTTACAAATTCTTTTTTTCTTTCTAAGGTTTAAAGTAAAAATTATAAATTATGATTACATCTACTATAAATCTTACAATATTTATAATTATGATTATAGTATATTTAAATGAGATGAGAAATATATCTATGTTCCTTTTAAATTTTAATTATATCAAAGATTTGTCTAAAATAATAATGGAATTAAAATGTAATAATATCTATTGTGAAGCAGAAACAGATAGATATAATATTGCAAAAAATAGTTATAATTTATTACTTCCAAATGACATATTTAATTCAAAGACATATATTATATATACATTCATAATATCAATATTTTTATTTATTTATTATTATTATATATTATTTGATAAAATATTAGATCTTCAAAATAAATTTGTTAATTTGATACATTTGTTATTATTAACTATTATACTTGTGATAATAATACTTAGATATGTTCCACACGATAGTGCTGGATACTCAAACTTTTTTAAGTATATTGATAAAAGTGCTTATTTTCGCACCTTTATAGTAATATCATTTTGTCTTCTTGCAATCGCAATATTTTTACTAAGAAAGAATAAAAAGGATTATAATAGTTATTTTATATTATTATGTTTTATGTTATCATTTATAATATTATTAAATTTATTAAGTATTGTATTATCTTTTAAGAATAATACAAAACCTATTTTAAAAACTAAAGAATTATTATTTTCTCTTAACAATTCATTAAAATACGAAGTAGCAGAATATAATGATAAGTTAAAAATATTTTTAAAAGACCCACCAAATGAGACAATTGATTTAGAAGCAATTAAATTAGATATTATAAAATTATCAACTAATATAGATGATGGTACTTATAAAATAATAACAAAAGATAATATTAAATATATTATTAATATTTTGAATATTTTTAGTGAATTATCAAAAATAAAATTTAAAAAGCAAAATTTTAATGATGCAAATAAAATATATAAGGATAAACTGCTCTCAATTTTTGCTGACAATCTTTCTGAATTTATAAAAACAAATTCTAATGATAATTATACGCAATCTGAAATATCTGAACTATCTTTAATATTTGATACAAAAGTAAAATTACCTGTTAATTATGACGAAGTAGATCATATGACGAATGAGAATAGTTATAATGAGGAATATATATATACAGCAGATATATCATATGATAACCCTAATTTATTTTATGAAAAATATTGGGGAATTAGTGAAAAATATATAAATGGAATGTATGGATTACCACAATTTTTATGGGATTATGTTTATTTCACACCTAAAATACTATTTGGAGGATATTATAACCCTAATATATTTAAAATTTTAATATTAGTTATATTATTTATATTTATAGTATCACTTCTATTTTGGAAAATATTACCTATAGATGGCGGGTTATTTAGTATATATAATATATTACAACCATTAATTACCTTTGTAATTTTAATCATATATATATTAATATTTATATGTTTTAATACATGGTTTAATAAATATGTTGTTTATAAATGTCTAGATTGTAGTTATAAAAGATCATTAAATAAATTAAATAATATTGTAACACCTTACATAAGACTTTATGATAATAAAATAATTAAAGGTAATAAAAATTACATACAACATTATATTATTTCAAATGTATTTAATTCAATATTATGTGGATACATTAAATTAAATGACGATAAATCTATAAATGTTTATGCGATTGATGCTTTAGACGCATCAAGAAAATTAGTAGATGCTGTTAATAAGGTATTCGATTATATAAATATAGATATAGTAAATATTAATAAAGTTACACTTTTAAAAAATATATCAGATGCAAATGTAGCAGTTGATAATGCAATTTTAAAAACAGATAAAGCATATACATCATTCTCTAATGCATCAATTGCATGTAACGAAGTCAAAACAGAATTATCTAATATTTCAACGGAATTAGCTAAAATTACAACAGCACAACTAGTACCAGCGATCATAGTTACCGCTAGAAAATTTGCAAAAAATGCGAAGTCAAAAGCATCAAATGCTTTAAAAGTGTCAGAAAATGCAAATATTTTAGCAAAAGCAAATTCTACTGCATCTAAACCTATTAATGAAAGCAAAGATAATGCTAAATATTATGATATTAGTAAAATAAAATCAAGTAGGTTAAACTTTGCTAATATGAATCATAATATTTTAAATAATGATAATGAATTTAGAGAATATTATAAAGAGAGATTTAGCAATATATATGATAAAGTATATAATAATGATAATGCAACAGCATTATACAACATATTCACACATATTTTTCTTTCTAGACAGATTGATATCACAGAACAAGAACATATTGAAAAATACTTTCAGGATATTATTACAAAAGATAATGTTAAGAAGATTTTTAGTATAATAAGGAAATGTTTTGATTTATTTGAAGAAAATAAGTTTAATAATAATTTAGTATATTATAATAATCGTGATAACAAGCATAAAGAAATTAATATAGATATTTATAAAAAATTTAAATTTTATAAATATAATAATAAAATAATACCTTATAAGTTCATATTAAAATTAACTACATATAAGGAAGTTGAAGAATTTATTAAAAATTCAAACGATGATGATAAAAAAATTACTGATAAAATAGAAAGCATATTCCCAAATATATTAACTGATAATATTGAAGATGATTTACTAATACAAGAATCAGAAATGGAAAAAAAACGTGACAATAATTTAATCAAAATAATTGCTAAATATTTATTAATTTTAGGACATATAAATTATAATCGTATTGAATATAATAATGAGAAGGATGAAGAAAAACGGAAGATAATATATGAAAAAAAAACATATAATTTATATAAATTAATTTCAAATACATTATACAAAGATACATATAACGATATTAATGATACATTTAAAACATCCACAACACAAACTCTTATAATTGAAGATGAAAGGTACAGCAAATACAAAAATTTAACATATATATATAATTATTTAGAGGCGAAATATATTAACATATCTTCTAATAATAATAATTATTTAGAAAATATTATTAAGAGTATTAATAATAAACTTAATGACGATAATAAGATGTTTAATAATGAAAATAAGAACGCACAATATATATTTCGTGATAGCATAGACAAAATTGATACTCCAGATCCTTGCGATAATGAAGAAGAAATTTTAAATATTGCAAATAATATATCTACATTTGATTTTGGGAGCACATATATATTTAATATGTTAATATTGATACTATATTATTATTTAATAATTAAAAAAAATAATACATAATAAATAATCTTTTTAACTATTAAATATAGATATATTTATTATGATACCTGCAACAGATACTAATGGAGGAACTAGTGAAAGTAATATCGATGATAATTATGACATGATTGGTAAAATGAGAGAATTTTTACATTCAGATGTGTATATGTTAGAATATAAAAATATGAATAAAAGTGAAGAAAATACTGATAGGATTAAAATATTATATAGTAAATTTTTTCAACCTTATAAAGTAATACCTGAAAAAAAAATAGATTATGAAAATAATGGAAATTATTTTGATATTTTTGGAATAATACCTTTGGAATTACTACCAGCATCATATATACCTTTTAATTATAAAAATTATGAAATTAACTTAGATAGGTTATCTAAAGGTGATTTGTTTTCAGATGATGATTATAAAAGAATTTTTTTTGATTATAATCAACTTCCAAATCCATCAAATACAATTTATATTAGTGATAAGGACTTAAAAAAATATTTAGAATTTTGTTTAAAAGAAAAATTAAATAATCCCAAATCAATATTTAATTCTTACAATGTAAATACTATTTCTGTTTTAGTATGTATATTATGGTTTATTATTATTATACAGATTTTCAATATATTATATTACTATTATAGAGATATATATTCATATATTCTATTATTTATAACGATACTAACTATATTAATAGCAATAATTTGGAAAATGATTTATATACTTAATGTTGATTAATTAAATTTATTATCTATAATACGAATAAGGAAGTATAATAATGAATAGTGAAAATGAAAAATCAATTTATAATTATAATATGATATTCAATAAGGTTAATAATGTTAATAGCGAAGAAGATACTGATACTGATTTTAATACAAATATAATTAGCGATATTAATTTGCAAAACTTCGATGTAAAGAGATATGAATATTATACAAATCTAATATATATATATAAAAAAGACCCTGATACTTTATATAATTTATTAAATAAATTTTATAATATAAAAAACTTTAAAAAAAAAGAAAAGAATATAATAAAATATATATCTAATTATGCTAGATTACTTAAGGAAAATGTTTTTTTAGAAAAACCTAATAAAAAACTCTCATATAATAAATATGAGAAATTAATAGATGGTCTAACCGGAAATGTAAATCAACCGAATGAAGATGGAACAGATAAACAACAGAAACAATCAGGTGGATCATATATATTAGGCGGTACAGATGAATCATCACAATCATCCGTAGAAGAATTAAATATAAAAATGGAAGAATTAGAAAAAATTATTAAAATGCTAAATAAAATAGAATTAGAAATTGAAAAACAAGATGAACTTATTAATAAAGAGGATGGAGCAATAGTTTCAAATATATTAAATAAAACATTAAATAAAACAATAAAACCCGCTATAGATATTATAAAAGAAATAAAAGATATGCATGGAAAAGTTCAAAATACTTTAAATAAAACAGTAAAACCCGCAATAGATATTGCAACAAAAATATTGAAAAGAAAGGTTGGTGGTGTTTCAAATGATGACTTAAAAATTCAATATTTAGACATGCAAAAATATAAAAAATTAGAAGATAAAGATTTAAGTAAACTTAAAGATTTAAAAGAAAGATCACCATCTATTGAAGACGATAGTAACAATATAGGAAAAATATCTAAAGATATTGATAACTATTATTCAAAAAATAAAGAAGATAGAAAAGATGAAGATGATGAAGATATTATACAAAAAATAAATATTTTCGAAAATGACCCTAAAAATCCATTAGAAGAACTAGAATTAAAATTTGATGATAGAATAATATTTATTATAGCGACATTTTTTATTAGATATATAACTATAATTATGGTTCAATGGTGTATTGATATTAATATTATAAAAACATTTTATGAAGGATTTATATATTACGCCGTAATATATATATTAATCTTTTGGTTTATTGTTTTATTTATTAATATAGATAATAGTTTTGATGTAAAATATATGAATTTTAATGGAATTATGAATAGTATTCGTACCTTATTTTACTATTTTTATATGGGAACAAATGGAATATCTAGGTTACTAATTCATACATCATTAATATTAATATTAATAATAATTCCTATAATATTAAATATTAAAAATAAGGTAGAATTTAAGAATGATGAACAGATTGAAATTATTAGGATATTAAATTATGATGAGAGAAAGCAATTATCCAAATCATTATCATTATTTACTATGTTTATATGGTTATTTACAAGTATAATAGCAACAAAATTTTAATATATATCTCTAATTATTTTAGAAGGATACTATATAAAGTAAATGAATGATAACATACGCTATTTATCTTTACAATATATTAAGGGTAATAATTATGATAAGATAACCTGTATTGATAATATAAGTGAGTTAAATAATAATTTAAAAACAAATGTAAATAGTGTAACTAAAGAATTATTAAATATATTAGAAAATATTAAAAAGAGCAAATGCGAAATTGGTGAAAGTTTATTAGATGATTTAATTAATTATATAGAATTTAATTCATTAATAAAACAGTTAAAAATTATGAAAGATAAGGCAAATAAAGATCGAGAAGAAACTAAAGAAGATGATGAAGAAGAAAATGATGCAGATCCTAAAAAAAAATTATTTTCTGAATTAAGTAATCTTGTATTAGTAAAAAAATTAGAAGATAAGCAAGGTAATGATCTTAAGAGATTTATAAAAGTAGGATATGAATTGTATGAAATTTTAAATAAATTAAGTGATAGTGGGACAAAAGAGGATAATTTAAAAGTTGCACGTGTTAAATTAGAAGCAGAATATAATAAATTAAAAAATAAAAAAAATAATATATCAGAATTAATTCAAAATATTGATGTGGCAATAAATAATTATAAAAAGACCATACTTAATGAAATATTCAAAGAATTTTCCAAATTTGAAAGTAGGAAAATACCACCATTAAAAATATTAACTTGCGCTAAGAAAATATTAAAATATTTTTATTTAATATTTGAAATATTAAAAGGAGATAAAAAAGAGAAAACAAAAAGATCCCTCAATAATTTTGATATATTGATAAAATTATATAATAAATATTTATATATATGCAATAATAATATAACAAAATTTGAAAAAATATTTGAATATAACGAAATAGATAATATTGATGATTTATTTATGATAGTATCTTTTTCAAAGTTTTTAAAAAAATTAAAAAAAATAAAAGAAAGTTTGCAAAGCAAAGATATAGGAAAAATTGAGCGTAATTTAATACACTTTCTTGATAAATTTTTTAATCTACATGGGTTTAATAATCCAGAAAAAAAAGACGACACAGGAGATATCACATATATAGTAAATCGTATATTAAATTATACTTAATATATAAATTAATAATTTATTTTTATACTAATCATAAGTTTTTTATGATTGCTAAAAAAATAATACAAAATTATAGTATAAATGTTCGCAATATAAATTAATTTGAATATGCAAGACCTCCCATACCAGAAAGAATACGTAAAACATTATAATTAACAGCGTATATACTTATATTTCCTTTTATAGCAGATGAAATAGATAATACAGCGGTATCTATACGGGACATATTAAGGGTTCCACTTGGTTGATGCTCTTCAGGTTTAATAGCGAATGAATAAACATTAATTCCTTCATGAAATTTATCAGGAGTAATTTCATGATGTTGATATGGTTGTACTAAAGAGAAATATTCACCTCCACGAGTTGCAAAGCGATCATTTCCATTAAGCATTATTTTTGCGTTATTTACAGGATTAACAGAGTCTAGATAATCATTACCCTTCCCAATTACTCCTAGGTAATTTTTTGAGGATGAGAAATTATTCCAATATACACTTGTTTCCGTAGATTTAACAGTCCATATTAATTCTTTGCATGGATGATTAAAGTTCATTCGCACAGTTCTCATATTATCAACACTTGAAGATTGATCAATAGATTCAGTACCTGTGAATTGAAGTTGCTCTATCAAATATTCATGAGATAGTTGAGCAAAACGACGGCGTTCATCAGTATCAAGGAATATATAATCAACCCATAAATTTGTATCACTTAAAGTAATATTTGAGCTGGATAAACCAGTCTTATTATTATCAAGACCATTTGCTTTAATATCTTCTTCATATGTCCAATTAGTTACATTAGTATCTGTCATATTAGACAAGGTCTCATATTCAATATTGATTTTAACTTCATGATATTGTAAAGCGATTAAAGGTAGTGCAAGACCCACATTACGACAGAACCAGAATTCTAGAGGAACATAAAGTTCATATAATTTTCCAGAATCTAGACGTGTGCATGTATTATAAGGATTAGCACCTATCATGGCGTTATATCCTTCGCGTTTTCCGACAGGAAGTGAAAGTTCATTCCATATATATAACCATTCAGAATAATGCTTATCAATTCTTTGGCCGCCTATTTCAAGTTCAATAGTTTTTAATAATTTTTGTCCAAAGTTTGGAACAAGCGCTGCTGCATTTGAACCGTGGTTATTTGTAAGTATACCAGTAAAATATACACGATGAATTAAATCACCATTACGAGTTATTTGAAAACTTGCACGAGATCCGAAAGTAGAACTACCTGTAGCAGTTTGCTGAATAGCTTCAATCGCAAAGTTAGTATGACGACGGTATACAACCTTAAAAAAGGTAATTTGAGGATTACCAGTTAAATAAACATCCTGTGCCCCATAAGCTACTAATTGAAGAAGACCACCACCCATTTACGCTATATTCTTTATACTATTAGAGGAGAAAAAAAAAAGGCTTTATAATTCATTTATCACTAATACGTAATTTAATAAATATAATTTGATAAGATTATATTAATTTGAATAGGCGAGACCACCCATCCCAGAAAGAATACGTAACACATTATAATTAACAGCATATACATTTAATGCAGCATTATTATCATTAGGTACAATACCATAATCAATATTGAGAGTTGCAGTATCTATACGGGACATATTTAAAGTTCCACTCGGTTGATGTTCTTCAGGTTTAAGAGCGAATGAATAAACATTTATACCTGCATTAGTTGGTATATTTTCATGATGTTGATAAGGTTGAACTAAATTAAAGTATGTTCCTGTGCGCTCGGAAAAACGTTCATTTCCATTAAGTGTAAGTTTTGCTTTTTTAACCATATTAGAAGTTGCAGCGCCAGTATTTGGTGAATCACGTAGAGAATGTGCACCCGTATTATATTTATAGGGTAGAGAAGTAATAGTTCCTGTATTTGCCACATAACCGGTATAATTAAACCAATTATTATTATTAATATTTTGATCGGTACCATTTTTCTTAATGAACCATACAAGTTCTTTGCAGGGATGATTAAATGTTAGTTTTGCTTTTAGGTTTCCTCCAGTTGTTGAAGTTGGAACCATTTCAGAACCTGTAAATTGTAGTTGTTCAATTAAATATTCGTGAGATAATTGTGCAAATCGTCGACGTTCATCAGTATCAAGAAATATATAGTCAACCCATAAAGTAGCAGTAGGGAAAGAATTTAATACATCCACACCGCCACAATTAGCACCAGTTTCAAATTGAATATTTATTTTAACTTCATGATATTGAAGTGCAATTAATGGAAGAGCAAGACCAACGTTTCTACAAAACCAAAACTCTAATGGAATATATAATGTTTTATCTAACATAGTTGTACCACCTGACATTCCTACCATTTTATTATAACCATCACGTTTAGATTTAGGTAAAGAAAGTTCATTCCATATGTATAACCAATCAGAATAATGTTTATCTATTTTTTGACCACCAATCTCTATTTCAACATTATTAATTATACGTAATCCATATCCTGCACATAATGATTTATTATCATTAATTAGAAGTGATAAATACATACGATGAATTAAATCACCATTACGTGATATTTGACATGTAACGCGATTACCATATGCAGGGGTTCCATTAAAAGTTTGAGCGATTGCCTCAATTGCAAAGTTAGTATGGCGACGATATACAACCTTGAAAAAGGTAATTTGAGGATTACCTGTTAAATAAACATCCTGTGCTCCATATGCTACTAATTGAAGAAGACCACCACCCATTTACGCTATATTCTTTATACTATTAGAGGAGAAAAAAAAAAGGATTAATACACGTATTAATATTTAACTATTATAATATATAAATTGTCAAATATAATATTAGTTGGAATATGCTAAACCGCCCATCCCTGATAATATACGTAGTACATTATAATTTACAGCATATATATTAATTCCACTAAATTCTGCTTGCGCAGATGGATTAGCATTATTTTTAACATCTTTTTTAACGTTGAGCATAAGTGTTGCAGTATCAATACGAGACATATTTAAAGTTCCACTTGGTTGATGTTCTTCTGGTTTAAGTGCGAATGAATAAACGTGAATACCTGGATTTGTTGGTATATTAGTATGATGTTGATATGGTTGAACATATGAGAAATATGTAGCTTCGCGAACACTAAAGCGATCGTTACCATTTAATTGCAGTATAGCATCTTGGAATGGAGAACTAGCAGGGGTAGTAGCAAAAGGATCGGGGTTAATACCAATCATATAATTGGAAGTACTAAAAGTTGTATTGCTTGTGCTCGTATTTAAATTTAATGCATTAATAAGTGCAACAGAAGTATCAATATTATCTGTATCAGTATAATTATACCATGTAGATTTCTTGACGTAATTTGATGGTTTTGCAACCCAAACTAATTCTTTACAAGGGTGATTAAAATTTAGTTTAATACGATTATTAGTTACTGAAGTAGCTTTAGAAGCGCTGAGAGTTTCTGTGCCTGTAAATTGTAATTGCTCAATTAAATATTCATGAGATAATTGAGCAAAGCGACGACGTTCATCGGTATCAAGGAATATATAATCAACCCATAAAGCAGCTTCTGTAATTGCAGGGAGACTAGCATAACCATTAATAGATGAACCAACAGTTTCTACTGTTTGTCCATTAGTCTCAGTTACACCTACAAAACAATTTTCTTTTGATTCAAATTGAATATTGATTTTTACTTCGTGATATTGAAGGGCGATTAATGGAAGAGCAAGACCAACGTTACGACAAAACCAGAATTCTAATGGGATATAAAGATTAGTGTCTTTTACCCATGTTATATCTTTGTCTGCTCCAACCATAGTATCATAACCATATTTTTTGCCTCTAGGTAAAGAAAGTTCGTTCCAAATATATAACCAATCAGAATAATGTTTATCTATTTGTTGTCCGCCAATTTCAATTGCAACTGATTTAATAAGGCGTAACCCGATATAATTTACATATCTTGCTCCTGTAGATAAAGTAGTAGTCACACCAGATTCACCTTGTATTTTTGGTAATTTTACTTGAAGATATACGCGATTAATTAAATCACCGTTACGCGATATTTGACAAGTTACTGTGTTTCCATAACCAGGAGTTCCATTAAATGTTTGTTGAATAGCTTCAACCGCAAAATTAGTATGACGACGATATACAACCTTGAAGAAGGTAATTTGAGGATTACCAGTTAAATAAACATCCTGTGCTCCATATGCTACTAATTGAAGAAGACCACCACCCATTTACGCTATATTCTTTATACTATTAGAGGAGAAAAAAATATCAATTAAATGTATGTATTATATTTATTATATAAAAATTAATATTAATAATTCTATTATAAAGATGTTCAAAGAAAAATCATCAAAAAAAAAATATAATTCTGATAATAATGATGTTTTTACATTAGATGCGATGCATAATAATATTATAAAAAAATTTGAACTTACTAATAAGGACAAAGAAATTTACAAGATATTATTGGATGATTTCGAGATGCAGTCAAACCTTATTATAGAAAATATTGAGATGTCTAAAAATATACGCGATAAGGAGTATATAAATAATTTATGGAGTAGCAATATTATTATAAGAGAGAAAATTATTGAACTTAAAAATAATATTAAAGAATTAGAAACATATAGCGAAGTTGAATATTACAATAATACAAGTTATATATTATTTCAATATTATGATACTGTTGAGAAGCAGTCTAATATAAGTAATACACATGCATCTATATCTAATGGTATATGTATATCTTCTAGCGAATTGTTAAGTAGACAACCTAAGATATATAAAAATGATTCAAAAAAAAAACGTTCATCCGTCTCCGCAACAACAATAAATGTATTAGATGCTCTTAATAATTTAAATATAGATAATTGTCTAATTAGCGATAATAAGCAAAGCAACTATAATAATATAAATAATATAAATGATGTAAATAATATAAATAATAATATAAATAAATATTCAAATAGTACAAAAGATAATGTAATAGATAAAAGTTCTCTAGTTGATAAATACATGTCTATTATAAATAAAAAATATGTTAGAAATGTTGAAGAAGAAGATATTGAAATATGTAAAAATTGTAAAAATCAGATGACTTGCTTACAGCATGACGCTATAATTATTTGTGATAAATGCGGTTATCAAGAATTACTTCTTGTTGAGCAAAATAGACCTATATTAAAACAAAATACGAAGGATACTTCGCATTTCAGTTATAAGCGTATTAATCATTTTAGAGAATGGTGTAATCAAGTACAGGGCAAGGAAAGTACAGATATTCCAGATGAAATATTTGAAAAGATTTTAACAGAGATAAAGAAAGAAAAAATTGTTGATACTAAATCAATAACCTATAATAAAATGAGAGATATTCTCAAACGCCTAAGAATAAATAAATATTATGAACATATAAATTATATTATTAATAGAATAAATGGAATACCTACACCTCAATTTAGTCAAGAACTTGAAGATAAATTATGCAATATGTTTAGAAATATTCAAGCGCCATTTTTAAAGCATTGTCCTAAAGATAGAAAAAATTTTTTATCATATAGTTATGTATTATATAAATTTTTCCAAATATTGGGGTTACATGAATATCTTAAATATTTTCCGTTATTAAAAAGTAGAGAGAAACTATATATTCAAGACCAAATATGGAAAAAAATATGCTTAGAACTTAATTACGAAATAATACCTTCATTATAATATTATTTAATTATTAAAACCCATTAGGGAATCCTACTAATCTAAAACCGGCACCTAAACCTACACCTTGTCTCGCACCAGATGAAACAGTCGGAGATAATAAGTCTAGAACAGAGAAGGTACATGCAGCTGTTAATGCTAACATCAATATTTCACTCCAATCTAACTTATTATTAGGTAATATAAGTGCAACAAAAGCAACTATAAGACCTTCAAATGCATACTTAAGAAGTCTTATGATAACATCCCAAAAATCTACAGAATATTCCATTTATTATACTAATTATACTATTATTATAATATAAAATTTTTTTTGTAAATATATTTTTATAAATAATAATAAATCATCTTTCTGAATACGCTATACAATTAATTATAAAAATATATAAGATTTATAATATATAATATTATTAGAAAAGATATTGAAATGTCAGTTGTAGAAAGCACTAATGTTACTAGCGTAAAAGAAGTAGATTATCTTGATGAAGATAAACCAATTAGAGGACAGAACTATGTTCTCCTTTCTTTCTTAAGTCCTGAAGATGTTTTAGTAAATAAGGAGGCATATATGTTTAACCAGTTTATTACCAAGTTTAGTAATGATATGACAACTCTTTTGGATGGTATTTTATCTAAATATAGTGATTCAAAAGATTTTGTGGAGTCAATCAAAGAGAATAATTCATATATTTTCAATCCAAAAGATATGAGCGAACAATATGGATTTTATAAATCTATAAATAATCATGATCTCGAATCATCATTTCATAGAGATAATAATTTTATTACTTCTATTAGAGGTATTAAAGTAAGAGGTGTTTTTGATTCTCTTGAAGAAGCAAAAAATCGTAGTGAATTTATCAAGAGGATTGATAATAAGTTCAATATTTATATTGCACAAGTTGGATGTTGGTGTCCGTGGTCTCCTAACCCTGAATGTTTAGAAAATCAAGAATATGCAGAAACGCAACTAAATACTTTAATGAAAGAATATAAAAAGAATATGAATGAGAAAGACATCGTGTTTGAGAATAGAAAAACATCGCTATTTAATAATAAAGATGTAGACGCAATTGTTGATGAAGTTCCTCCATCAACTGATCAATCAACAGATCAATCAACAGATCAATCAACAGATCAATCAACAGATCAATCAACAGATCAATCAACAGATCAATCAACAGATCAATCAACAGATCAATCAACAGATCAATCAACAGAT
>Ga0114979_10001810_pt1 | contig 14396 bp, 6 predicted proteins | sample S_140625_EF_Meta_FD_87315 | JGI IMG/M metagenome (GOLD analysis project Ga0114979, IMG submission 87315) | Freshwater microbial communities from Lake Simoncouche, Canada to study carbon cycling - S_140625_EF_MetaG | ecosystem: Environmental > Aquatic > Freshwater > Lake | place: Lake... | reverse complement strand
CCGGAGGAGGTATAGGGAATCACCGGCTCAGTGGCTTCCACCCAAGCCACAAAGGTGCCGCCGGCGCTGCCCTGGCCGCTGATGACGGCGGCGGCGGGGGAACTGGCGGCGCTGAAAAAGAGGCTGTTGTCGGGGCTATAGAGCGCGCTCGGCGTCAGCTGGCTGGGGCTGACGCTCGCCTGGGGCGTGGTGCCGCCGCCGCTGGCCAGCAGGGAGCCGTTGAGGTAAACGACGCTGGTTTTGGCAGCGGCGCCGCTGCCGCTGGTGCTCACGTAAGCCACGCGGTTCTGCACGGCCCGCACACCCATCGCCGCAGCGAGGGGCAGTTCGTCGCTGAGGCCAGCGGCCAGATAGACAGCGGCACCGGCCTGGCCGCTCTGGGGGCTGAACTGCTCATCGGCCACCAGGTTGTTGAGGCCGAGCGCCTGGGGACTGACCGTGTACTGAAGATTGCCCGTTCCTTGGGGCAAGCTTTCCAGAACGGCCGCAGGCAGGCTGAGGCTGATCGTGTAAGTGCTGGCGCCCTGCACCGGCGCGAACAGCAGCGGTTGATCGAGCAACACCTGTTGGATCACGCCGCCGCTGAGCAGCACGGTTGCGGTCCCCGTACCGCCTGGATTGAGCAGACTCACCGCTGCCTGATCGGCCTGCAGCTGCACGGGAACATCGCGGTAGCTGTAGGGGTTGTTGTCATTGGCCGGCACGGGGGAGACCCCGCCGGAGTCGCCCAACGCGAGGCGCGGGTAGAGCAGTCCGGCGGGCTGTTGCGCCGGGTTCACGGGCACGCTCACCACCCGCTCAATGAACTGGACCTGCAGGGTCGTGCCGAGCTGCGGGTTCACCGTCACCAGCGGCAGATCGGCCAGGGGCAACAGACCGCTGCCCGCCACGGCGGCGATGGGCAGCATCTCCTGGGAGGCCAGATCCAGTACCAGGACCCTGTCGCCCTGCTGGGCACCGCTGCCGCCATAGGCGGGCAGGGCCAGGTAGGCGCCTGCCGTGGTGATCGCGAAACTGCCGGCGTCGATGCTGCCGCCGACGACATTGAAGCTGGCGTGGGCGCCGCTGGCCGCCTGACCGTCAAGGGTCACGCCCAGGATGGGCACCCCGATATAGCTGCCATCGATCAGGCCGCTGCCGGCCGTGATCAGGCTGAGGGGGTAGCCGCTGTTGTTGCTGCCGGCGTTGATGGCCCCTGGAGCCGTGGTCGACAAGCTGAACAACTGCAGTGCGGTGGCCTGGCCGCCCAGCAGCAGCGGATTGGCCGCGCTGGCGCTGTTGAAGGCGGGCAGCAAGGCCGTGCTGCCCGCCTCCGGGGCATAGATGAACCGAGTGGAGGTGCTGGAGGAAGCGCTGTTAAAGAGCGGGATCACACTGCCAAGCGGTAGGCGTGCCTGCACCCGGGCGGCGACCGAGTTGCTGACGGCACCGGACGACGCGCCGTAGGTGAGCGAGCTGCTGGCCACGGCCAGCAGCTCGGCGATGGCATTCCAGCTGGCGCGGCCCGTGCTGGTCTGCGCCAGGGCGGAGCTGGCCGATTGCTGCAAGCTTGCCGTGCTGGGCAGGGGGCTGCCGGCCTGGTGCAGGGCCCACCAGGTGGCAGGACCGAGGGCCGCCAGGGCCGTGCCGGCGAGGGCGTTCTGCTGCGGCAGCGGCAGGGAGCCGCTGACCGGGGTGGCCGGCAGGCCGAGGGCCGCGAGCGGGTTGAGCCAGTCAGGCAGGCCGCTGCTGTCGCTGAGATTCTGCAGCCAGCTCCAGCCGGCGGCGCTGACCGCGTCGATCTGCACGCCGGCGGTGCTGGTAAGGAAACCGAAGGCGGATTGGTTGGCATCCAGGGCGGCGGACTGGGCGGTGCGGCTGGCTAGCAGCGGGCTGGCCAGCTGGCCGGGGACCTGGCTGGGCAGGCCGTAGCTGTAGACGCTGCTGAGCTGCCCTCCGTAGGCCAGGCCCGTGCCACCGGAGTCCAGCGCCAGACTGGCGCGGCTGGTGGTGAGGCCTGGCGCCTCCAGTCCGTAGAGGCCGCGATAGGCCGGTGTGCCGGCGGCGGCCAGTAGGGGCGGACGTTGCCAGAAGGGGGCCTGCCCTGTCGGGGTGCCACCGAAGGTGCCACCGAGGTTAGGTTTAGCCTCAGCCCCAAGCCCGGGCCCACGGGCCTGCCCTGTTGGGGTGCCACCGAGGCCTTCCACCGTGCCCATGCCGAAGGGGCCCCAGCCGGGCAGGGCCACGGGGCCGGCGGAGCCGCTGCTGATCGCAGGGTCAACGGACCCGCCGCTGAGGCTCCAGCGCGTCGGGCCGCCGCTGGTGAGACGGGAATTTGGGGCAGCCGCAGAGCTATAGAGACTGGCCGAGGTGGGAGGTTGGGGGGTGACGACGGCCGGGCCGGACGGCGTCAGCGTGGCGATGGCGCTGCCGCTGAGGCCATCGATGAGCTGGGGCTGGGCAGGGCTGGCGCCGCCGATGCGGAAGGGAACGGCATAGAGGTCGCTGTCGGCCAGAGGGCTGCCGGCCGGCTGCTGCTGCTGCACCACGGAGAAGCCGCCGCCACCGGGCAGGGGGGCGAGGCTGAAGCTCTGGGTGTCGACCGCAGCCGTGCTGAGGGCCACCGGCATGCTCCAGCGCAGCTGACCATCGCTGTCCCATTGGGCCAGGCTGGCGAACAGACGGCCATTGCCGCCCAGGCCGACCCGATAGGCCAGCACGATCCCAGGCTTGCTGCCGCCCTGGCCGTTAGCGACAGTAGGCCAGAGATCCTCCACCAGCAGCGCCTGCAGCTGCTGAGCCCCACTGACAGCGGGAATTTCCAGACCGCCCTGCCAGCGCTGGGCCTGGGCGTTCCACTGGCCCTGGCGGATGGCGCCCTGATCGATCAGAAACGAGAGGGTGTTGCCGTTGCCATCGTTGAGCAACTGCAGCCGGCTGGGGTCGGACATGGCACGGCAAGGAGGGAGGAAATGAGCGAGAGCATCAACCAGACCCAATGCACCAGAAGGGACAGGAAGTCAGATCCGAGCCTGAAACGCTTGCTAAAAAACTTAGGAGGCCCGCTGGGCGGGAGTCACCCTACAAATGTAGGGTTCTGGCTCAGAACGGAGACGGGGAGTGGGGGCTAGTCGCCCAGACCTCAGCAAACGCAAGCTGTTTTGGTTATACGGCTGATGTTCGGTATTCACTTCCCAGGGTCCATCACCATGGGGGAGGAAGCCCAGGCGATGGTTGGCACGGGCTGTCCCATGGGGAACCTGTGTAGGCGAAGGCAGGGTGCTAATTAGAGCTAATGATCAAACTTACAAGGCGACCTCTACGAGATCTTCTTCTGCTACGGAAGCATCCCCATCAATGGTTGTAATTTCTTCATCTAAAGCTTCGGAATCTTTATTAACCACCTCGAAACTGTCATCCACGGTCACTTTCAAATCTGCCTCGCCATCGCCTTCCAATTTCGAGCCCTCGTCGCCCAGATCCTTATCGGCCAGCTTCTCTTCTGAGTTCACCTCATTGCCGATTCGATTATCGACATCCTGCTTGAATTCGCCCTCCTGGATCTGCCGCTCGGCACGTGCGGCGTCTTCGAAATCTTTCAGCTTGGCGTCTTCGTCTTCGGCCTGGCGCAACTTCCGCCCAATGAGCTCCTGCTCCTCCTGCTCGGCCTCCTTGACCTCGCTGGTCTTGAAGTCGGCGCTTTTCAGCTCCTGCTCCAGCTCCAGCTCCAGCTCCTCGGGATCGCGCGAATCGTTGTTGGCGATCCGTTTGCCCTCGCGATCGATAACCTTATTCTCCTCAAGGTTTTCGATGGAAGAGGCATCGGTCTGCTCGTCCTCCTGGGCAATCTGCTGCAGATCCTCAGAACCGTCCTTGAGTTCCAATTTGCCGCTATCGACTTGGAGCTTAATAGCGCCATCATCTATTTTGGCATCCTCCATGGCCGTCTCCTCGTCGTCCTTCGCTTTCTTGGCTTCCGCCTCTGCCTTGGCCTTTTCGTCCTTATCGCCTGAGAGCTTCTTCTTGATTTTGTGACTCCAATGCCGGAGTTGCATGATGTAAGCCCACAACGACGGATTCCGTTTCACCGGTGTTGTATTGGAGTGGGAATCCGCATGGGCCACCAAGCTCACGGTCAACAGGTGCGGATCGTGGGCTAAGGAAGCCAGATTGGCAGCAGCAGCCTCGAGATGTTGGGTGGAATTCTGGAGCGGAGGCTTGGGAGTCACCTGCCAACTGATGACGGTGCCGTTGGATTGCTGCTTACCCAGCCTGCTGTCATTGGCCTCCACTGATTTCAGCAGATAGCCGACGCTGAGACTTTGGCCAGAAGCGATTTGGGCCTGCTCAGCCTTCCAAGCATCGGCTTCGGAAATGTCTTTCTGATTAAATTTCTTATAAGACTTGTCAAGGCCATGGTAGGTGGTCCGGTTATAGGCAATCCAGTTATCGTAGCTTTCACGATCAGCCGCCTGCTGTTGCAAAGTGAGTTGCTGCCAGCGGCTGGTGCGGGAGACCCCAGCGGCCAGGGAAACGCCAAGCATCTGATTTTTATGGAGAGATTGCAGGGTTTGGAGATTATTCTCGGTAATTTCATAGTGACCGATCTTTTCGATCAGCTCCCATTTGTGGATTTTTTTCTCCAGCGATCGTTCAAACACCTTGATTGCACGCACATCCTTCGCGATAACACTGTTAGAATTCCTAAGCAACCAATAGGTCGCCAACTTGTGAGCCTGCGGATTCGATAGCACCATCTCAACCGAGCGCAGCTTGGCCGCCGCGTCAAGGCGATCGGCTTGCATCACGGTGATCAGTGAAGCGTTCTTGGCAATAAAGGTACCCAGGTAATGGTTTAACCAGAATCCTCCGAGGATGTCGTCGAAGATCCTTTCCCCGGCCTTGTCGTGGCGAATTTCCTTGGAGATCTTGCTACCGGTCTTTGCTGATTGGAAGGAGCTCTGCAGGGCCGTCAACAACTTGCCACCAATGTATTGCCCCACATTTAACCAATCCTGAGCCACGGCATAGGCATAGCTCCCGGATTTATTGGCGTTGCCCTTGAAGAACTTCGTCCACTTCTTGCGCTCGGAGAGAGCTTCGGCATTGTAGGCCTGCAGCGTGGTCTTGATGATGCTGGTTTTGTGGCTGCGATTGAGATCCTTGAAGGCTGCGATCGCCACCAGCACCTCCTTACGACCACGCTGACCAAGACTGTTGTAAGCCTTGTAAGCCCTCAGGAGCTGGCTGATGTCAAGGTCATATTGGCGCAGGGTCCAGATCTTGATCTTCTTGGTTTTGTGTTTTACATTGGAAATCTCCTTCAGAATTTCATGGGTCTTCTTATGCACAAAAGTATGAACTTGGGGCTTGCGCTTGGCGCTGAATGAGGCCACCCGGAGTTTCGTGGCCGCCACTTTTGCCTGCACCTTGGCGCGATAGGTGGCGTTTATTTTGTACTTGGCAACATCCTTAATCAGCGTTGACTCATCGCCCCGCAGAGAAGACCGCTTGCGCTGGTAGGCCGCGAATAGCGCTGCGGTCTGAGTGGGCTTGAGGTCGTTAAACTGAGTGTCAATAAAACTCTTGTGCTGATGCACAAAGTGGCGCCACGGTGAGGCCAAGAAGCCGTCGTGGTGAAGATCGCGGCGCAACTGCATCCGCAGCATCTCAGCCTGGATCGCCACCCGCGTGGCCTTCGTCTTGCCAATCAGCGTGGCCAGGCCAGCAAACGCCCAGGCATCATGGATGAGCTTGGCTTGTTTCCATAACTTCTTGTGAAAGAGGCCCATCTTGATGGAACCCCAGTTGGCACCCTGGCCGGTCATCCAGCGGCCGACCTGATAAATTGAGCGAAGAAAAGAATCTCCCAGCCAAAGGATCAAGCGTCCGACTGTTTTTAGATTCCGGTAGATTCCCTTAAAGTCTTTTTTAAGCCCCGACCAGATTTTGCGGTACTCCCAGGGATGGCTTATCGCAAACAGCAATTGCTTGCCGAAGTAGATGGTGTGGTGATAGAGGTGCTCGGGTAGATGCCAAATGGCCTTAAGGGCATGATAAGCTAAATATGTAACCCCTTTGAACACTTTGGTGCTGGCATTGCCAACCCAGGTGGCAGCCTTGGGGCTGAAGATGGAAATAGTCCACAGACCTATGCCACCGAGCCGATGCACGATTGGCCCCATCACGAAATGCCAGTCCCACTTGATCAGGTTCAGGGATTTTCTGGCGATGCGATGGAAAGGATGAAATCCGGTGAATTTATGATTCTTCATGTACTTCTCATAGGCAGCTACATGCTTGTAGATGAAGCGCTCCCGCTTGACCTTCCAGGACAAGCGCATCCGCCAGGCGAAGGGATGGCGGTCGAGATGGACCACACGCTTGGCCATGTGCAGCTGGCGGCGCAGGATGAAGGGGGAGTAGGCCAGTTTTTTGGTTGCCAACCCTTTTTTGTAGAGCACCCCATCTTCACGCAGCAGCGTATTGAAGTAGGTGTCGCTGGCGCCGAGTCGGGCCATTTTCTTGCTGGCACCATCGCGGCGCAGGGTGGTGTATTCGCCAGCGCCTGCCAGAAAAGCCATACGCTCTGATTTAAAGAAGATCGACTCGGAATGGTAGATGGGATTGAAGATCTTGTAGCGCTGCTTTTCCGTGAGCTTCTGCCAGTAGTCTTTATAGGGCCCATTTTTGACAATCTTGTAGCCATTACCGGAACTCTTTTTCTCCACCGAGTAGGGCTTGGTGGCATACATCTTACGAGCCACGCCGAAATCCTGGTGATCCACGATCACCCCCGCTTTCCACTCAACGATGGTTCGGCTGGCGTCGTGGCGCAGCAGCGACTTCACGTTGCGGATGCGGCGCATCGTGCGGGCAGCCTGGATATAGCTGGCACGATCGTTCTGCAGCTGGTTGAGCAGCAGTTTCTGGGCCCGCAGGCTGCCGTAGTGGGGCTTGATCTTGGCCTCGATGCGGCGATCAACCCGAATGTCGTGCAGGGCCCTGGGGAGGTTGGCGGCGTTCTTCACCGTCCGTTGACCAAGGGCATCGAGCTGTCCATGGCCCTGCAATGCGGCGGCGTGCTGTTGCAACTGTGCCGAGGCGGCCTGGCGGACAGTCGCACTGACGGCGCTTTCCAGTGAGGCCTTGTAGGCCTGAAGTTCAGCGCCGCCGAGGGCCTGGACCCCTTCCAGCCGCAGCTGCCAGGTGTTGGAGAGGGTGTAGGCATTGCTGAACTGCCGCACCACGGTGCCGTCCTCACGGCTGCTGAAGTAGCTGAACCCCAACCTCCCACCGTTCAACGCCCCAGCGGGGGCATAACTGGCGGAGAGCTGCAGACTGTCTTTGGGGTTTTGACGGTTCTGGAGGTCCAGGCTCAGGGTTGGATCGGCCGCATAGGCGCCTTTGGGGTCCTTGGCCTTACGGCTGATCTGGATCCCCTTTCCGGTGGTCCAGCTGAGATTGAGATCGCGGTCTGAAAAAGCGAGGGTGGTCGTGGACTGGGCCAGCTGGGTCTGCAGGGCGGATAGGCGCTTGGCATGGGTGGCGGCGAACCTGTCGGCCTGGCTGAGCAGGGCCTGGGCTTTGCTGCTGGCGGCCAACTGCTTGTTGACATCGGCAACCAGCACCGCCAGGGCCATCGCCTGCAGCTGCTGATGCACGGCGGAGCGCAGGGCCGTTCCAGCGTGATCCAGGTGCTGGGTGGGGTTGGGCAGGGGCTCCAGTTTGGGGTTGTGTTGCAGGCGCTTTTCATCCCATTGGCGCTGCAAGGAGAACAGGGTGACGCCATGGTGCCTGGCCTTCCGTTCCCGGGTATGCAGGTCTCTCCGCAGGACAGCCTGCGCGGCTTGACCCTGCTGGATGAGCTGGCTGAAGCTGGTGGGCAGCTTGGCCTTGGGAAAGTTGGTCTGGAGCGCCCGCGACAGCTGGCTGGCCACCTTGGGATGGGCCTTGGCCAGCATGGACTGCTCCAGGGGATGGGCATGCTGGTTGTCCCAGGTGGCGATCGCCGCGCTTTGGCGGGCGCTCCAGAGAGCATGGGCCGTGAGGCGATTCAGGGCCCCCAGGGCGGGATCCAGCTCGCCCAGGGCCGTGCTCTTGTTGACTTGGACGCTGCCACGGGAGCCATCCCAGTCGTAGTTGAGGGTCACCGACCGGGAGCTGCCCTGGCCCGAGACGCTGTACGAGTAGTCGATCAGCCCCGCCTGGAGCGTGGACCGATCATGGGCATCAAAGTACAGCTTGTCGTCCTGCAGAACGGCCTGTTCCTGCTTGGTCAGAGCGGGCCTTGACGTACCACCCTTTCCGGCCTGAAGTGGATGCTTGCCAGCGGCTTGGGCTGTTTTGGCCTGATCGATTTGATTGATCTCTGCCGTGACGGCCTTGTCTTCCGTCTGGGTGATGAAATGCTGCTTGCGGGTGTTATAGGCCTTCTGTTCCCTTTGCTTGAGGGCGTTCGCCTGGGTGGCCTTGGTAGCAGCGGCGGTTCGGGCGTTGAGCGCCTCGGTGTCGACCTGGTGGGTGATGTGGGCAGCGACCTTGTCCTCAGCTCCGCCGACGACTTCGATGTAGCGGCCGAGGTGGGTATCGCTGGCCTCCTGGAGCAGCCTGTGGGCCTTGGCCGCAGCGCCGTGGGCGGACTTGTAATCCGCCAGCAGATTAGGTCCCATGAACGACTGGGGCGCGAGGCCCAACCCGGTCGAGGCGCCGCCGGCAAGGCCATCTAGTCGCTGCAGCCGCACCAGCAGCAGCGATCCGAGGGCTGAACGCAAATCCATCGGAAAGGCGTCACCGTGGCGCAGAAACCGCTGGACGGCATCGGCCAGGGCTGGTTCGACGTCCACAGCCGCCGAGAAGGCGGCAAGGGAGCCGTTGAGTTCCGTGGCGTCGTAGCCCTCATCGTGCAACCAGGCCGCCCGTTGGCCATCGGCGAGCTGCTGCCATTCCGTCAGCCGCGCCTCGCTAGAGAGCAGATCGGCAAGCCAGTGAACGAGCACATCTGGAGACGCGGACGCGGCGGGGCCGGTGAAGGGAGAGGTCATGGTCGTCGCGCGCGGGGTGGGGGAAGGATGAACTGGAACGTGAACTTGGGAACCAGGTCAAAAGGGAGGGAGGAGGGGAGCCTTAGCTGACAAATTTAGGGTAGCCGCCCTGCCAAGCGTCCGAGGCAGCGGCAAAGAGTGATCACAATTCTTCGATCGCGACTGAACTATCCCGTTCAGCCGCCCACTCGGCTTCGCGACTATCCCGTTCAGCCGCCCGCTCGGCTTCGCGAGCAATGTCTTTGGCTTGCTCAACAAGTTTGACGACATCCTGATTAATAATAACGTTGGACTTGTGAATGATTTTGTCTTCTACAAACCTAATTCGAGCGTCTAAAAAACGACTCTCAGCTTTCTTAGTCTCCTGCTTGGCAATCCTGATCTCCTGATCAACCAACTCACGGTACGCTGTTTGAAGCTTAGCGAGTTCCCCATTCCATAATTTGCCGTAGCGCTCGGAACCGAGGATTTTAGTCTTTTCTTGTGTGAACCAACTCTCCTTCTCCAACGCCTTCTCGGCCCTCTGAGAGGCCTCTTTGCTGTTGATGGGCACGCCTGGAATCGCCTTCTGCACATCAGCCGTGGCCGCTAACAGCTTCTGCTTAAAAACTTGACCATTCTTAATTTCTAAGACCGCCTTTTGCTCGACAGAGTTAACGAGGTAGGCAAGGGTGTGGTCGGCGACCAGCTTTGCGACCCGATCTTCCACATCTCGCTGGGTGTAGTTTTTGATGTCCTTGGCGTTATCAAATACAAGTTTGTTCATGTTGCCTACACGCTGAAGCGTTTGCTGGGGGTGGGCGTAGGCGGCATTCTTGAAGTCAAAGGCAGCCTGCCTGGTATCTCTCTCGGCAAACCGAAACTCCTCTCTGCCCTTTCTCCGAAGCTGCTCCATCGACTTGCTCCGAAGCTGCTGCATCGACCTGTCAAGGTTGGCGGCCTCGTTGACGGTCTTCTGTTCGGCTGTTATCTTTCCACGCTCCAACGTTTCTTTAGCCACCTTTTTTTTGCTTCTGTAGTAATAGTAGATGCCACCAATAGAACCAACCAGAGCGATGTTGACAGCGACACGCTTGGCAGTCCCCCCGGCGATCTGATGGATTTCGGTCTCTTCGTTGATGGCCTGAACCTCTAAGCCATGCAGGTGTTGAGGGAGTTCTGGGTCCAACTGATCGAGCTGGCCTAAGAGCGCGTTCAAGCCATCAGGTTCATCGCCAATGCCGCCGTAGGCTTGGTTCAACAGCGACCAGGATGAAGCGCCCATCCTGGCGCGGCCGAGGAGGCAGAGGGCAGAAAGAAAAGACTCACGGGAGTAGCCTTCATCATCCAGCCAGCGCCACCAGTCGTTCAGACTAAATTGTCTACTGATGGTGTTGCGCTGCCACTCCTGGCTGATCGCCGCCAGGCCGGCGCGCAGGTTGGCTGCCTGGGTAGAGGAGACCGCGGGATCAACCTCCTGGAGCAAATCGATCAGAGTAGCCATGGGCAGCTTAGGCATCAAGAAACAGTATGAACAGACCTGCCATTCAGGTCAACCGACCCATGTTGGGGTGTGAAAGCTGTGGCGACGCAGCGCCAGAAGGCGCTGAATTCGTGGGGGGCTTGTCGTCATTTACATTAAATCTTTTTAGCATCTTCCTCTGTCTCAATAAAAACTTTCTCTGCATTCTTCAATTCGTCCTCAGTTTTAATTATTAACTTACTCTCTTCCCTCCTAACAATATTATTTGCTTCAGGTCTAACTTCATCGATTTTAGTTATAACCTTATTTTTTAGAAGACTCTTCTCAGCATTTAATTTTTGGTCTAGTTCTTTTTTAAGGAAGTCCTTGCCACTCGTAGTGAGAAATTGTTCTTGGTCAGTAAAGAATTCAATCAGCTTTTGTGTAGAACCATTAGAAAGAGTCTTAACATCTTTGGAAATGATTTCGGTGATTGCTCTCTTCTCGCCGAAACTTTTTATTTTGTCGCTATTGTTGTAAAGATTAGCCGCGATATCTGCTGAACTTTTCGTAATATCATTTGTCACGAGTTTGTAGACACTTTCTTCGTAGGTGTCAAGTTGATGTCCACCTCTGGCTTCTTCGATAAAATTCGAGAGTGATTTCTTGATTTCTTTTTCAATCGCAGCTTGTTCGTTTATACCATTTTTTATCATAATATTTTTGACATTTTTTTGAAACTCTTCTTTAGCATAAGCTTCAAAATTAAAATATTCACTATTTTCTTTGTAAAATTCCTTGTACTCCTCTGCCTCGTCAAACGTAGAAATTCCACGTTCATACATATCATGATCATTAATATCTTTTCTGGCAATCCTTTTTCCATCACGATCAACTCTTTGTACCATACTATGCATCATATCTTCTATTTTAAACTCTTCAAGTTGAGCCTTTTTTTCTGTCGAAACAACAACTTCCCTTTTTAAGTTCTCAGCAGGTACTTTGGGGAGTATAAAAACCTTTTTTTCTTTATCATAAAACTCAAGCAATACCTCTTCATGGTTTTTTCCCAACTCATTTAAAGCCTCTTTATACCTCTCTGGGGTGTCTCCCATTTCGCCGTTACGTTTAACACCCCAAATAAGAAGTCCGATCGTAAGCGTAGTTCCAATCGCGACAATGGGAATCCAAATCTTCTCCTTCTTTGATACGCCTCCGGCTACGTTGTTCATCTGGGTTTCCTCCTCGTGAGCCACGGCCAGCAAGTTGTCCAATTGCTGCTCCAACTCGGGTTGAAGAGCATGCATATACTGATGCAAAGTGGGTATTCCCTCAGCAACATCAGCATTAGCCTGTAGAAAGCCAAGCAGTTGATGATATGCCGAGTCATCCATCCTGGCTGCGCAAATTCGCCCGAGGATTGGGCCAAAGATGTCCCGGTCATAGCCCTCGTCGTCAAGCCACTGCCACCAGTCGTTGAGGCTGAGCGGAAGCGAGGTTGGGTCCCCATGCAGCCGCAGGGCGATGGCCAGGGACGCCGTTTGAAACTCGGCAGCTTGCCCAGTAGATACACCTGGGTCGATCTCGGCAAGTTGCTGGAGCAAGGTATTCATGGTTGAGCGTAGCTTGTGTTTCATTCACTTTGAAGGTACGGCCAATTCCTGTCAACCTACAGATGACGGGTTTTTGAACGTTTGCAGGCGGTGCAGACCTGGCCCAGGATCAAGGCCAAGGTGTCGCGGTCTTAATTCTTATCGTCCAGCCATTCTCACCAGCACCGCAGACTGTGCAGGCTGGTCGTTTCTGGCTGGTTGTGTAGCTCCCAGTGGCGTCGTAGCGCAGCAGCGACTTCACGTTGCGGATGCGGCGCATCGTGCGGGCAGCCTGGATATAGAAGGCACGATCGTTCTGCAGCTGGTTGAGCAGCAGTTTCTGGGCCCGCAGGCTGCCGTAGTGGGGCTTGATCTTGGCCTCGATGCGGCGATCACCCCGAATGTCGTGCAATGCCCTGGGGAGGTTGGCGGCGTTCTTCAGGGTCCGTTGACCAAGGGCATCAAGCTGCCCATGGCCCTGCAATGCGGCGCCATGCTGTTGCAACTGTGCCGAGGCGCCTGGCGGACAGTCGCACTGACGGCGCTTTCCAGTGAGGCCTTGTAGGCCTGAAGTTCAGCGCCGCCGAGGGCCTGGACCCCCTCCAATCGCAGCTGCCAGGTGTTGGAGAGGGTGTAGGCATTGCTGAACCGCCGCGTCTTGGTGCCGTCCTCACGGCTGCTGAAGTAGCTGAACCCCAACCTCCCATCGTTCAACGCCCCAGCGGGGGCATAACTGGCGGAGAGCTGCAGACTGTCCTTCGGGTTTGGACGCCTCTGGAGGTCCAGGCTCAGGGTCGGCTCGGGCTGCTTACGGGTGCCTTAGGGTTTCTGTACTCTTTGTTAAACGCGTTCACTTGGGAGGCCTTGGTAGCGACGGCGGTGCGGGCCTTGTGATCCTCGGTATCGACCTGGTGGGTCATGTGAGCTGCGTCGACGCAGCGCCAGAAGGCGCTGAATCCGTGGAGGGGTTGTTGTTATCTACTACAAATCCTTTTCAAGATTTCCCCCGGCTATACGTTCATCTTCCATGGTATTTTCAACTTTAACCTCAACGTCAACTTCGCCTTTACGAGCTTCCGCGTGGAATGAATTTGTAACATTATCCTTTTCACTTCTAATATCAGATTCCGCTTTTAATTTAAGTTCATTATTAAGAACTTCTAATTCGTTATCGGCTGCAACGGTAGCTTTGTTTTTAAGGTCAGCTACTAAGTTAGCAAGGATTTGGTCAATTACTAATTCCCTTTCAGAAATTTTTTCAACCTGCTTGGGTATGGCATCTTCTTTAAGAAATATTTTGCCATTTTCGGTGAGAAAGTCTTCATTTTCCTCAAAGAACTCGATCAGTCTTTTGTGATCGAATTCATGATTCCCGGTATTTAGATAGAGAACATCCCGACTGATACAATCATTAATTGCTCTTTCATTGCCGTACTTCTCAGCTTCATTGTATTTAAGAAGCATGTCCACGGTGACTTTTTCCCCCTCTTTAACCTTGTCTTTTGCTGACTGATATAGGTAAGCTTCATACTCGTGAAGTGGATGATCTGATTCGGCTTCTAAGAGTAAATCACGAAGTGCGGAACGAACACTTAGTTCAAAATTAATATTGACCCTTTTTTTAGCAAATGAATCAAAATTAAAAAGGTTACTTTTTTCACTATAAAAATTAGCTAGTTTATCGGCATCTTTTTTGGTAAATGTATCAGCATTTATATCCTCTTTGGCGATCATTCTGCCATCGCGGTCGTATCTTTGTAAACAACGATGCAGCATGTCTTCTGTCTTTTCTATCTTATGATTGACTGCCTGTTCCGCCTCGGCTTTTGCTTTGCCTTCGACATTTGATACCAAAGAACTTTTGATAATGTCATTTTCCAATAATTTTTCCGACTTTCCTATTGGACTGTATTCCACTGCATCTTTTACCCTTTCGCTTCCTTTACGTTTAACACCCCAAATAATAAGTCCGATCGTAAGCGGAGTTCCAATCGCGACAATGGGAATCCAAATCTTCTCCTTCTTTGATGCGCCTCCGGCTACGTTGTTCATCTGGGTTTCCTCCTCGTGAGCCACGGCCAGCAAGTTGTCCAATTGCTGCTCCAACTCGGGGTGAAGAGCATGCACATACTGGTGCAAAGTGGGTATTCCCTCAGTCAGATCAGCATTAGCCTGCAGAAAGCCAAGCAGCCCATGATAAGCCGAGTCATCCATCCTGGCTGAGCAAATTCGCCCGAGGATTGGGCCAAAGATGTCCCGGTCATAGCCCTCGTCGTCGAGCCACTGCCACCAGTCGTTGAGGCTGAGCGGAAGCGAGGTTGGCTCCCCATGCAGCCGCTG
>Ga0114979_10001805_pt1 | contig 14423 bp, 13 predicted proteins | sample S_140625_EF_Meta_FD_87315 | JGI IMG/M metagenome (GOLD analysis project Ga0114979, IMG submission 87315) | Freshwater microbial communities from Lake Simoncouche, Canada to study carbon cycling - S_140625_EF_MetaG | ecosystem: Environmental > Aquatic > Freshwater > Lake | place: Lake... | reverse complement strand
TCTTCTTCTTGGCGTAGATCTGCTCGTAGTCCGTGAAGCCCAGCTGGAGAGGGACAGCCATCCGGTCCAGTCTCAGTTCGAGAACTGGACTGATTTTAGCGGGTTTTTCAGAGGTTCCTTAGAGGGGCCGTAATTAGCTGTCAGATGCAAATGCATTTACATAGCGCCCCGATGTTACGGGGCGTTTTTGCTAGAAATTTGGATGCTATAGTTATCAGAGATTTGATTTGTACCTAAAAGACATCGAAAAACATGCGGCCTTTAAAGATTAGCTATGCTACCAGCGCCTATAATGAAGGACTCAATCTCCAAGAATTTTACAGTCGCTGCTTGGAATCTTTTTTAGAAATCAAAAATGAATGGAAGGGCAAGTTTGAACTGGATTATGCAATGATTATTGTGGACAATTGCAGTACGGACAATACGCTAAGTATCATCCAAAATCTTGTAAACGCCGATTCTCGGGTCATAGGCATCACTAACGCCTCGAATTATGGTGCCGAACCCTCCTTTGCTATCGCCCTTGATCGGGCAGCTAAAAATAGTGACCTTATCATCTTTTTATGCTCCGATCTGCAAGATCCACCCGAACTAACGATCAAAATGGTTCGAGATCTTCTGTTGAACGAAACATATGATGCCTGCCTATCCTTAAAACAAAAATCTTCTGGAGGTCCTTTACTGCGTGCATCACGCCATGGCTACTATAAAATACTGGGCTACTCGTCACGCTTACAAATTGTACCGGATGGATTTCACGGATTTGGTTGTTTCCGAACCGATATCATCCGCGAAACCCTGAGCTACTGGCATGAAACGGGGTTAAATCTGCGAACCTGCATGTCCAACGCTTCCCAAACACCTACCTATATTTTCTACGATCAGCCCAACCGACTGCGTGGCAAGTCAAGTTATAGCATTTTGGGCTATGTTCAATTCGCCACACGTACCCTTTTGGCCGCTGACGCAGCCGGCAGCCGCTTAGCGTTAGGTTTGGGGTCAACTGGGTTGATGGTGGCCTTAGGAGTGGCGATGTTCCTCTTGCTCAACTATTTATCTGGGAATAGTAATTATCAAGGTGGCGTTCCAACCGTCATGGCCCTAGTCATTGGCAGTTTCGGGGTTCAAATGTTGATGTTTGGGGTTGTCTCCAGACAAATTGAAGCCTTACGTTTCCAAAACTTTAGGCCGAAAGTGCGTCATCGCCAATTAAAAATGAATGGCGAATGAGGCGCAACAGTGCATTTATAAGATTTTGCCTAAGCGGCATCTTCTTTACTACTCTTGGCCCCGGACTGCTTTGGCTTAGCTATCCACTAGGTGCTTTTATAGCCGTTGGCATCTCTGAAATTTTTGCCCATAGTCTTCGCTTTGTAAGTTTTCGGTGGTTTGTCTTTCCAGCTGCTAAGGGTTACAAAGTCACCGCAAAACGCTACATTTTATCAGCTGTTCCCATCTCTCTGGCAAATCTTCTGACCGTAACTTTACTTCGAAATCAGCTTGACCGAACAACACTTACCTTCAGTGTTGCATTAGTATCAGTAAGCGTGGGATTTCTATGGAGTCGCTTTGTCTATACCCTACCTAAGTTAGATAAAAATTGAGAATCAAGTGATTGGTCAAAGCATAATTATTCTGCCTTAGCCCCCTCTACCAAAATCAAAAAACAGACTGAGTAGCAAAGTCACAGATCAGTCCAACCTCACGATCAATCAACGCCACGCTCAGCCAGGCTAGGATGCCAAGAAAACTCATAGGTGCCTAAGGTTTCACTAAGAACAGGAAACCAAACCAACTGCAGTCGGTACCGGGCACCATCACCATACCAAGCAAAGGTTGCAAGGATCAGATCAAACCAGGGGCATGTATGGGTGGGTAAGTAGATAGCCAGCCAGTAACTTAAACCCTCGAGACTACGACGCAACTGAAGTCAATCATGCTTGCGATCTTCAATGAATTCAAATCGGCATTGGATTACATGCTGCCATAAACCGGTTAGCTGTTGGTCAAGGGGGTTTGAAATTATATCCAAACTGGAAATGAATGTACTTGTGATCGAAACCCAGGGGCAATGCATCCAGCTGCTAATCAAAAAGCTTGCCACCCCAGCGACTTGGAAAGATCAAGCCCATCAACATGCCGGCCATCAGGGGCAAAGCCAAATAATCAGCGATCGCCACAAAGGAATCGACAACGCCAAAGGGAATGAAACGGGACTTGATGACATGTTCAGTGAGAAACAAGCTTGGCAGGAAAATCAAGGGGAGAGCAAGGATGAACAATTCAAAAAGAAATCCGAGGGATTTTCCCGCAACTAATGGCGAAGTAATTAGGGCAATGCAGGCAATTAACGCAGGGAAAGAAAAGATTAGACGGTAATCATAAGAAGATGAAAACAAATAACAACCTAACCAAGTAGCGGTCATCACGAAGATATAAATTCCAAGAAAATCCTTGACGTAACCTTGACAGCGACTAGACAAAAACTGTCTCCATAGGTCCGAAAAATTATGATTAATGGCAACCAAAAAAGAAACTGTTATGACAGCAATCTTAATAGAAATCAGAAAGATGGCATTCAGCGGTGTGGGCCAATTCGCCCATTGATGACTCAATAGCTGTGAAATCCGGAAGAGGGTTGATGTCATAAAACCATGGGCCAGAACACCCTCCCCTGGATCAGGAGCCTTGCTCCCATAGAGCAATAACCAACTCAATGCTGACAGCATCCCCAGGCTCGCCCCGACCAACACCATCAAGGCCTTGGGGCGGACACGATGCCATAGGAGCCAATCTTGAAAAACCCAAGCCAAAAAGCCAACAACTGGATATACCTTGAAAGCCACTGGCAGGAAGGAAAATAAACCAACAAAAGGCAAAGTCCAACGCGCTGGCAAGGCGATCAAAGCGCAGAGAGCCGCAATAAAAATATAAATAATTAGATCAATATTGGCTCTTTCAAGCCCGAGTTGAAGCGGAAACCCCAATAACAAGAGACTTAACAAAAGGTCACGAATCCAGCCAGAACAGATCAGACGGCGCATCTGCACCACCAGCAAGAGCAACAGAATCAAGCCCAAACTGAACGCCACAATGCCTGTGTGGCCCAGGCCTAGGCCTAACGCCCTGGCTGAATAAATTGAAAAGGGTGGATAGCCAAGACCACCGGTACGTCCGTAGGGATCGCAACCTGGATCCTTGCCGGCCGCGATGGCCGAAAGGTCACGGCCACATTCACTTAGGGCGGTAACCCAACGCAGATCCGCAAAGGGCGGGAACATGCGGAAGGACCCCAGCATGGGGAATGAGCTGTGTTGCCAGGGTTCCAAGAACGCCGAGATAAAGAGCGAACTGATAACGTAGACAAGAGCGCCAAGAGCCAACAGTGAGCAAAACACTCGGGCCAGTTCAGCCGCATGAAAAGTGTGGCCAAAGCGCCATTTACGAGAGGTCACGACTGGTCCTTGGTGAGATAGCGGTCGATTTGTTCCAGACAGAGCTCTCGCGACGATTCACCTTCATGGAACCGGCGATACCACTGGGTGGTTTCGGCCACGGTGGTTGCGAAATCCCAGTGCGGTCGCCAGCCAAGCTGGTGAAAGGCCTTGTCCGTTGTGAGATCCAGCCTTCCAGCTTCATGGCTGGCCAGGGGATCGGAAGCATCATGCCAAGACCCAGGCCAATGCTCCAGTAAACCTTGAACGAGCGATTGGACCGGGCGATTGGCTTCGCGATCCGGTCCAAAGTTGAAGGCTGAAGCCAAGGCTGCATCCTCGTGCAAGCGTTCTGCCAACAGCAAATAGCCACCCAGGGGTTCAAGCACGTGCTGCCAGGGGCGAGTGGACTTAGGGGAACGAACGGCGATGGGTTCAGCCGCCATCAAAGCCCGGACCGCATCGGGCACGATACGGTCAATGGCCCAGTCCCCTCCTCCGATGACATTGCCGGCGCGAGCAGAAGCAATGCGAAGGTCGGGGCGCTGGTGAGGTGCTGAACCACAGAAACTGGAACGCCAGCTGGCGATAGCGATCTCGGCGGCTGCTTTGCTACTGCTGTAGGGGTCATGACCACCCAGGGGATCCTGTTCGCGGTAACCGAAATCCCACTCGCGATTGTCATAGACCTTGTCGGTTGTGATCATCACGGCCGTGCAGGGATCGGGCAACTGGCGCAGGGCCTCCAGTACATGGCAAGTACCCAGGACATTGGTCTGCCAGGTAAGGAGCGGCTCGCGGTAGCTGCGTCTTACGAGGGGCTGGGCCGCCAGGTGAAAAACGACCTCAGGCCGAAAGAGCTGGAGCCGCTGGACCAACCGATCAAGATCCGCTAAATCAGCCCTTTCATCATGGGCCAAATCGGCCGCAAGACCGAGATCTTGATACAGGGGTACTCCCCCGGGTTCAGCTTGGGGATCAAGGGCGTAGCCTTCGACGATGGCGCCCCAATACAGCAACCAAAGGGACAGCCAACTTCCCTTGAAACCAGTATGACCACTCAGCCAGACTCGGCGACCGCGCCAGAAATCGGTTTGGCCAGAGAAATTCATAATCTGTTATGCAACGGATAGCGAACTCGTTTAATCACTACTGGAATTAAAAGCCTGAGGAACGCCTGGCCGCAAGTATCTGGCCTAAAATAATAATAAAAAGGGCTGATGCGTAAAATGGAATTAAAATGAACTCTGAAATGCCATCAATACTAAGTCGAGTGATTTGATTTTGAAAAGCATACCCTATAAATGGAATGAGCATGGAACCAAGTATCGTAATTAACAGGCAAATCAAACCACGCCTTTGCAATAGAGCCGTCCTACTGGCAGGACTCAGCTGGATGGCACGAGCAATCAAAATCAACACTGGAAAAAGAAAAATCATCCGATAGTCAAAAGAAATCATAATTATATAACAACCAAGCCATGTCGAGGTCGTGGAAACCAGAAGATTCAAAAAAAAATCAGCCGGCAGTCGAGTTCCATTGAATTGAAATGATTGAGTGTACATTGCCTTCGCCAATACATCAGATAGTTTAAGCCGAGACGCCATAAAGGCGCCGCTGGCAAACATTATTAATTTCACTGCTAAGATTAGTTTTATTAACCAGCGTGCGCTAGTCAAGCCGAAAGCATCAGTTAAAGTATTATTTACATAACCCATTGCCATCAAACCGTGACTACCAAGCCCACCTGCAGCGACTATAGATGCGCTTTTACTGTTGGCCCAAGGCAATGAAAGAGCCAAACCGATGCATGAAGCGATCAACAATATCAGCGAAGGAGGTAATAGATAAGAAATACCAGGCTTGGCAGGCATACCCTTGAGAATTAAACCAAAGAAAGCAAAAAAAGGATAATATTTTAATGAAATAACGAAAATCATCAGCGGAACAAGCCAGAAAAGTGCGTGGAGCGAGAATAGCAAAGTACAAAGATATAAAAGCAAAAATATGACAATATCAAGATTCATCCTCTCAAGCCCTAACTGAGTAGGGAAGCTGATGAGGAATAAACTACCTACAATTATTAACAGCCATCCAGGACGCACCGAAGAACGCATCTGGGACAAAACAACACCAATAAAGCTTAAGGAAAGAGTCAGGGAAATTAGAGGTGTATGATCACCTTTCATTCTCAAAAAACTGGCTGCCCAAAGGGACATGGGCGGATAGCCAATCCCAACCCTGCCAAAGGAATCGCAGCCAACTGACTTACCTGTATATATATCATTAATATCAATATTGCAACCACTCGTTGCCGTTATCCAGCGCAAGTCAGCAAAAGCAGGCATACGCAATTGCACAATCATTCCGAATGTATTATTCGATAGATGGGCGGGAAATACATAAGTCAATATCGAATAAAGAAGATAAGCTAACACAAATCCCAGCAATAAATAACTAAATATACCCATAAATCTATCAAACAATTTAGACTGAGCTTGACCTTTGTTCATTGCCATAATAATTTCAAACAGGGTCGATTAGCATCTTAAACTTTCTCAAATTAATTATTTTACTAAAGGCGTCGCCGCCAATTCCTGTTCCAGCTTGATGAGGTCTTCGTCGGTGATTTTGGTTTGCATCGGACAATGCTTTGGACCACACATGGAGCAGAACTCAGCCTGCTTATAGATATCTGCCGGCAGAGTTTCGTCGTGGTATTCCTTGGCCCGTTCCGGGTCAAGGGATAGGTCAAACTGACGATTCCAATCAAAAGCGTAGCGAGCCCGACTCAGTTCATCATCCCGGTCGCGGGATCCGGGACGATGGCGGGCAATATCTGCAGCATGGGCGGCAATTTTATAGGCAATCAACCCATTGCGGACATCTTCTGGGTTAGGTAAGCCGAGATGCTCTTTTGGCGTGACATAACACAGCATGGCCGTGCCATACCAGCCAGCCATGGCGGCCCCAATCGCGCTGGTGATGTGGTCATAACCAGGGGCAATGTCGGTTACCAAGGGACCGAGAACATAGAAGGGAGCTTCTGAGCACTCCTCCATCTGTTTTTTGACATTGAACTCGATCTGATCCATGGGTACATGGCCAGGTCCCTCCACCATCACCTGGATGTCGTGCTTCCAAGCCCGACGGGTCAACTCGCCAAGGGTCTTGAGTTCGGCCAACTGGGCGTCATCGGAAGCGTCATGGAGGCAGCCCGGTCGCAGTGAATCGCCGAGGGAAAAAGAACAATCGTATCGCTTAAAGATTTCGCAAATATCATCGAAACGCGTATAAAGCGGATTTTGCTTGTGGTGATGGAGCATCCATTGGGCCAAAATGCCGCCGCCACGACTAACAATCCCAGTGAGTCGGCCCTTAACCTTGGGCAAATGCTCAATCAACAAGCCAGCATGAATGGTCTGATAGTCAACACCTTGCTTGCAATGTTTTTCAATGATGTGGAGAAAATCATCCTCACTCAACCTTTCAATTGAGCCATGGACACTTTCAAGCGCTTGATAGACAGGGACCGTGCCGATCGGCACCGGTGAAGCTCCTATAATTGCCGTGCGTACTTCGTCAAGATTGACCCCACCTGTCGATAGATCCATCACCGTATCGGCGCCGTACTTAACCGCCAACTCAAGCTTCTTCAGCTCTTCGGAAATATCGCTGGCGTTCGGGGAAGCCCCGATATTGGCATTCACCTTGCAACGGCTGGCGATGCCAATCGCCATAGGCTCCAGATTAGGGTGCTCAATATTGGCGGGTATAATCATTCTTCCCCGTGCCACCTCCTCAAGCACCAAGGAAGTGGGCAGATTCTCCCGATCGGCCACGTAGGCCATCTCTTCGGTGATCACCCCCTGGCGGGCGTAATGCAGCTGGGTAACGTTGCCTCCAGCGTTGCCGTCGGCTCGACGCTTCTCAATCCAGGCGCTGCGCATGATGTCCAAGGCGAGGGGAGCTCCTGGGAAGAGGAGCGGAGGGGGCCTGGCATGAGTTCTCCGCACTTCCCTGCGCCGGCATGACCCGGATCAGGTTCGGAGGGTGTGATCTCAGCCCTTGCCGCAGATCCTGAAACAGGTTCTGGCTAAAGGCACCCCTAGTGTGCCCATAAACTAGCAAGGCTGAAGCCGCTGTTGGCCTGGGACAAGATCGGATCTCAATCCGGTTTGGGCACCAGCCCCTTGGGTTCGTTAAACCTTGCCAGGGTCTGCGCCTCCCTGTTGGCCATGGAGCCCATTCAACGCCGCAGCCACCACTAGGTGATCAGGGTCCTTGGCCAGCGAACGTAGTCTCTCTCGGGCCAGGTTGCCCACGGCAGGATCGCTGAGCGGACCCGGAGGTGGCCCCAGCAGCCGGCCCAAAACCTCGGCGCCAGCCACCCGCACCGTGCCATCCCTGTCAGTAAGGGCCAGCTCGGCCAGATCCAGCAACCAGGCCGGCTGCATGGCCGGGTCTTCGGCCAGGGCAGCCAGGATGCTGCACCGCACCAACCAGTGGCCATCTTCGGCAAAGGACTGGCGCAGCAAGGGCCAGGCTTCCACCACGCCGTAATAGGCCAGTGCATTGGCCGCTTCGGCCCTCACATTGGCATCGGGATCGTCCCGCAGAACCTTGACCAGCGCTTGTCGCCCCGCCTCGCTGCGTTTGAAGCCGAGCCCGGCGCAGCAGAGAGAACGGATAGCGAACGCCGTTTGCTGCAGACCGATCAACAGCAGCGGAATCGCCTCCGCCGCTGGCAACTGCCGCAGGGACGCCAAAGCGGGCATGGCCCGGGATGGATCACCCGAACGGATCGCCTGCAGGAATTCCGAGTCGGACGACGGATGGAGGGGGGAATCCATGGGGCTTCTCAGGGGTTTCGCTTCAGCCGCAGGGCCCGCAGCAGTTCTCCACGACGGCGGCGGCGGGCCATCCAGCTGTACATCAGCAAGCCCACCCCAATAGACAGGGCCGGGAACGACTGAACCCAGTCCCCGGCCATGCCGTGGACCAAAGCCAACCCGATCAACAGGAGCGAAGAAAGGGCCAGCACGGCTTCACGCCAATGGGCGGCCGACGCCGGCGCATCCTGGGGGGGGGGAGACCCAGTCATCACGGTTCTTGCTGGCCCATCCAACGCACCAGGCTCAAGGTGAGCACCCGGATGCCCACTGACAGGCAGCCCTCATCGGGCGCAAAGCTGTTGCTGTGCAACGGGGTGCAGCCCTCGGGCCCGGCCACCCCGAGGCGAAACATGGTGCCGCGGCAATCCCGCAGCAATTCGGCAAAATCCTCGGCGCCAAGGGAGGGCTGCTCAAGCCACTGCACCTGGTCAGGCCCCAGCAGATCGCTGGCCGCTAAGGCCACGAGCTCGGTGAGCCTTGGATCGTTGTGCACTGGGGGTGAAATGCTGCGGTAATGCACCCTGGCCTCGCCGCCATGGCCCCTGCAGAGGGCCTGCACCGTGGATTCAATCCAAATCGGCAGCTGGCTATGGAGCTCCAGATCGAGGCAGCGCACCGTTCCCAGCAGCCGCACATGGTCGGCGATGACATTGAAAGCCTTTCCCCCCTCAATCTTGCCGAAGCTGACCACCACCGGATGGAGGGCATCCAGGCGACGACTGATCGCCTCTTGAAGGCCGCTGACAACCCGGGCCGCAATCCAGATGGCATCGGTGCTCTGGTGGGGCCTGGCGCCATGGCCGCTTTCCCCCAACACCTCAATTTCCAGCTCCCCTGCCGCCGCTGTGAGGCTGCCGCTTCGGACGCCAATCGTGCCGACACGCAAGCTGGGAAACACATGCACCCCAAACAGGGCCCTCACCCCTTCCATGGCGCCATCGGCCCGCATCCAGGCCGCCCCCTCAGCCGTTTCCTCCGCCGGTTGAAAGATCAACCGCACCCTGCACCTGAGATGCTCCGACACCGATGCGAGCAGGGCGGCCACCCCCAGTCCCACGGTGGTGTGAATGTCGTGGCCACAGGCATGCATCAGGCCCTGGTGGGACGAGGCCCAGGGCAGACCGGTGCGCTCTTCAATCGGCAAAGCATCCATATCCACCCGCAGGGCCACTAACGGCGCCCCTGCCGGACCTAGCTCGCCCACTACCCCCGTTCGGCCGACGGCTTCGCTCACCTGCCAGCCCCAGCGGCGCAATTCCCCCGCCACCAGGGCGGCCGTCTGCTGTTCGTGGCCACTGAGTTCGGGATGGCGGTGGAAGTGGCGACGCAGCTGGAGCAACTCGGGCAAGACCGCAGCCAGTGTCTCCTCCAGCCCCAGGCCAACCCAGTCGGCAGAAGGAATCCGGTAGGGATCCGATGGTGAATCACAGACTGGGGAGAGGGTCATGGGGAAATCATCGGCCCAGGGCCAGGAACTGGCCTAGAGCCTCTACGGCATCAGGGGGCCAGCGCCGTATCTGCCGCAGCCATTCGTCCTGACGGTATCGAGGATCGAGGCCGAAGGCCGCCGCCCAATGGCTCTCGGCTTCACCACGGCCACCGCGCTGCCAGAGCACGGCGGTGAGGCCGGCCCGAGCATCGGCAAAGAGGGGATGGCGACGAATCAACCGCCGCAGTTCCAGTTCTGCTTGATCGCCCTGCCCGAGCTGGAAGGCGGCCAGGGCGGCACTGGAGCGGGCCATCGCGAAATCGGGCCTGGCTTCGGCCGCCGCTTCGAAGTGGCGGCGCGCCGCATCCCAATGGCCAAGGGAACCTTCGACGTTGCCCAGGTTGTAAAGGGCGGAGGCATCAAGGGGATCCCGCTCCAGAATCCACAGGTAGTCAGCGGCGGCGTCTTGCCAGAGACCCAGGGCTTCCTCGGCGGTGCCGCGGTTGAGATGGGGATCCGTTTGGTTGGGAGCGAGGGCAATCGAACGGCCCTGGGCAGCGATGGCTCCGGGGGCATCCCCCAAGGCCAGCAGCACATTGCCCCGGTTGCTCCAGGCCGCCGCATCCTCCGGGGCCTCGTCGAGAACCGCGTCCCAAAGCGGAAGGGCTGCGTCGAAACGACCCTCACGGCTGGCGCGAAGGGCCTCCCGAAACAATCCTTCGCTGGCCACCATGCCGCTTTCCGGGCCCCCTGGATTGGCGACCCCAGGCCCCAGGGCCCCAGCGGGCAGGGGCAGCAACAGGCCCAGGCACGCCAGCCCCAGGGCCAGCCAAACCAGTAGGGAGCGCCTCATGCCGCCACCTCCCTCGGCTCGCCGAGATGGGCTCGGCCCGCAGGGGTGACCAACCGGCCGCGCGGCGTGCGCTGCAGGAACCCCACCTGCAGCAGAAAGGGTTCCACCACCGCCTCCAGGGTCGCCGGATCCTCGCCCAGGCCAGCCGCCAGGGTGTCCAGACCAACGGGTCCGCCGCCGTGCCCATCCACCAGCAGTCGCAACAGGCGGTGGTCAGAGGCATCCAGGCCCATCGAATCGACCCGATGCAGCCGCAGGGCCTCGGCCACCAGCTCCCGATCGATGAAATCGTGGCCCCCTACCGCCGCCACATCCCTGACACGCCGGAGCAAGCGATTGGCGATCCGGGGCGTGCCACGGCAGCGGCGGGCCACCTCCTGGGCCGCATCGGGCGCCAGATCCATCAACAACAGGCGGGCGGCCCGTTCGACGATGGCCCGCAGATCGTCGAGCCCGTAAAACTCCAGGCGATGCAGTAAACCGAAACGGTCCCGCAGGGGCGAACTCAGGGAACCGGCCCTGGTGGTGGCCCCCACGAGGGTGAAGGGGGGAATTTCCAGGCTGCGGGTGCGGGCGGTGGTGCCCTTACCAACGGTGAGATCGAGCCGGAAATCCTCCATGGCCGGGTAGAGGATTTCTTCGGCGATCCTGTTGAGGCGGTGGATCTCGTCGATGAACAGCACCTCATGGGCCTGCAAGTTCACCAGCAGACCGACGATGTCGCGGGGGCGCTCTAGGGCGGGGGCGCTGGTGATGCGGCAACGCACCCCCATCTCCTCGGCCAACACCAGGGCCATGGTCGTCTTACCCAAACCGGGCGGGCCGTAGAGCAGCACGTGATCGAGGGCTTCGCCGCGGCCCCGGGCCGCGGCGACGGCGATGCCCAGCACCTGCTTGAGTTCGCTCTGGCCGATGTAATCCGCCAGCCGCCGCGGCCGCAAACCGTCCTCCCGACCAGAGGGTTCACCCTCACCTGCGGCCGGATCAAGGAGCTGGGGCCTTGGGGACGCTGCAGGCTTGGCCCGATCACCACCGGGAAGGGGAGAGGGGCCGGAGGACACGATCGCCATACCCCAGAGGGTAACGGCTGCGGCCCACCCCTACGTCCCAAAGCCCACCTACTCTCGAAGCATTGGCTGAACTCAGGGGGCCATCCATGGCGAAGGGACCCGGGAGACAGGGGGGCGGCAAGCCCAAGGATCCGGCCCACAAACTGTTGGCCGACAACCGCTTCGCGCGTCATCAGTACGAAATCCTCGAAACCCTGGAGACCGGGATTGAGCTGCTCGGCACGGAAGTGAAATCGATTCGTTCGGGCCAGGTGAACCTGCGCGACGGTTTCTGTCTGATCCGCAATGGTGAGATGCAACTCCACAACGTGCACATCTCGCCCCACAGCCACGCCGGACGCTTTTTCAACCACGAACCCCTGCGGGTGCGCAAACTCTTGGCCCATCGCCGCGAACTCGACAAGCTGCGCGGCGCCCTCGACCAGAAGGGACTCACCCTGATTCCGCTCAATCTCCACCTCAAGGGCTCCTGGATCAAGGTGACCGTGGGGCTGGGCAAGGGTCGCAAGCTGCACGACAAGCGCCACGAAGAGAAGCGCAAAGTGGAAGCGAAGGAAGCCCGGGCCGCCATCGCCCGCCTCTGAACCGAGTCAACTCCGTTCTCACCCTGGCCCTCAGGGCTGGGCCGGGACTGCGGGTGGTGTCGCAGGGGTTGCTGGGGCCACGGGAGCTGAACGAACCCCATCGAGGCCTGGGGCCGGCTGGGGCTGGTCGGGAGCGGAGGACCCCGAAGGAGCCACCGCCGGAGGGGGGCCAGGGGCGTCCCCTCCAGGAGCGGCTGAAGGCCCCCCAGGCTCGCCGGCTCCAGGGGCGCCAGGGGCCTCGACCCCCTCTGGGGGGGAAGGGGCTTCGCCGGCCGTGGGGGGCGTAGGCACGGGGGGATCGGCCCGCATCGAAAGGCTGATGCGGGCCGGAGCCACCCCCTCATTGGTCACCAGCAACTGGACCGGCAGTTGGACCTGTTTGCCGAGGCTGAGGACCCGCAGGGGTCCCTTGGGGGCCAGCAGGGTGCCGTCGGCGGCGTACACACTCATCTGCAGCAACGGTGAACCATTGACTCCCAGCACCAGAGCGTGATCGGTGGGAAGCCGGATCGCAAACAGGCGGGCGCCACTGGCGGGGACATCCGCCGAAAGCAGCTGGGTGGCCTGGGTCGGGACCTCGATGGGCTCGATGCGCACGTTCTCGAGGGTCTGATCGGCGGCCGCATACCAGAGCTGGCGGAACGGCTCCGCCGGCATGTCCTGGCCGTTCCGGCCGGGCAGAAGGCTCTGGGCACTGCCTGAAACCAGCTGCTGCAGAACCTCCGTGCTGAGGCCCTGGGCCAGAAAGGATTCCTGACGCCGCTTCCAGTCCCCAGCGCTGAAGCTGCCCAGGCGACGGCGGACGGCCATCGGCAGCTGCTCCACCCGCGCCAGCCAATCCTCAGCCAACTGGTTCCAGACCCGGCGCAGGGGGGCATCCTCGAGCGAATCGGTGGGCAGACGTCCCCTGCGCTCTGGATATTGGGCCAGCAGATTGGCATCGACCAGGCTAAGGAACCAACCGCGGTCCACTTGCATGGCCCGCAGCCGGCTGAGCAGCTGTTGCCGTTGGTCCACTTCGGCCGGCGGCAGGCTAGCCCCACCGGAAGGCTCGTCGGTGGGGGCCTGGGCTGCGGGAGCCTGGGGCTTCCCCCCACCCAACCACCACCAGCCCAGGGCCGTACCGGCCAGCACTGACAACACCAAGGCAAATAACACCGGCCAGAGCCCCCCCTCCGCCGCCCTCTCCCGATCCTCCTGCCGGCGCCGCGACCGCAGCGCCGGCAGGCCTTCGCGACCGGACTCCGGAGCGTCAGGCTCGCTCCAGGGATCGTCCAGGGATCCTTCCTCGGCGGCAGGACCGGGCGGCAAAGGCTCTGGCAGCGGAACCTCCCTGGGGGGACTCCCCATGGCAACGGCAGGATCCAGATCCGTTGCTGGGGCCCCTTCCGTCCAAGGCAGAGGCTGGTCAGGCTCGACCGGCGGCGGCGGGGCCACTGGCGGGGGCACCAGGACCACAGTGCGATCAGCCCGGGGCACCGGACCGGTGCTATCGGGCATGGCCAGGGCCTGGAAAGCCGCCAGGGCCTGGGCGGAACTCGGAAAACGACGCCTGGGGTCCGGACTCACCAGGCGGTTGATCTGACTCGCCAGAGCGGGCTCGTTCTCCAGGGCCGCCGGCCCTCGCCACTCCAGGCTGACGGGATCAAGCAGGGCTTCGGGGCCATCGCCGCTGAGCAGCACCATGGCGACCACCCCCAGGGAGTAGAGGTCCATCCAGGGCTGGGGGGCGTCACCCCGCAGCTGCTCGGGCGGGGCGTAGCCGGGGGTGGCTCCGCCGGGATCCGCCGCCGCAGCCCGACCCCGTAACAGGCCGAAATCCAGCAGCACCGGCTGGCCGTCGCGATCGCGACGCAGCAGATTGGCGGGGGTGAGATCTCCATGGATCAGCTCCTGGCCATGGAGCACGACCAGAACGGGCAGGAGCTGACGCAACAGGAGCAACACCTCGCCAGCACCGAAGACCAACTGACGATCGCGGCGGGCCTCAAGCAGTTGGCCGTAGGTGCGGCCCCCCTGCCATTCGCGCACCAACCAGAGGGCCCCTTCCTCCTCAATCACGGCCCCAAAACGGGGGACCTGGGGATGCAGCACCCCTTGCAGACGGGTCCAAAGCTGGCGGACCCGCTCCTGGTCCCGCTCCGATCCGACGCGGCG
>Ga0114979_10001804_pt1 | contig 14424 bp, 15 predicted proteins | sample S_140625_EF_Meta_FD_87315 | JGI IMG/M metagenome (GOLD analysis project Ga0114979, IMG submission 87315) | Freshwater microbial communities from Lake Simoncouche, Canada to study carbon cycling - S_140625_EF_MetaG | ecosystem: Environmental > Aquatic > Freshwater > Lake | place: Lake... | reverse complement strand
CCACCGTTCTCAGCAGCTCTAACGCGCATTGGATCAGCCATGTTTTCCTCTTGTAATCTAGTACTTCATTAATGGTATTTAGTTGGGCCTGAGGTCGTTAACCGCCACAACCGCCCAAAGTCACTTTTACTTCCTTCACTGCCATGCTCCACTTACCATCAGCTTTTACTAAGCCATATACATTAGAGGTTTGACCCATCTTGATACGAGAAGTAACAAATGGTTCTGTGCCAGCAGGGATAAAGAATTGTGCCGCTAAAGAGCTTGGGTTTTTCTCAACCAAAATAGCCATCTGCTCTGCTTTAAGAGTAGTTGTAATTCCAACCGGAACTACTGCTCCGTTCTCTGCAATATCTGGAGCATTTAAAGTAATGGCGCCTGATTTATCAGGACTACCAGCACCCAAGATTTTGAATACTTCATCAAGGCTCTTACCTTCAAAAGCAGCTTTGTTCCACTCTTGAGCTTGGGCTACGCTGATAAGTCCCGCAGAAGCCATCAAGCCGAAAACGGCTGAATATTTCAATAAACTGCGTCGCTGCTGATTCATAAAAACTCCTTTAATAATCTACTCATAGCATCAAATATAGTGGTATTTTAAAAAACCCTCTTTAAACCTATTTTCCGGTCAACATCCAGCGCACAAGAATCGCCCTATCCTCATCGGATAACTGTGGCTGTGGTGGCATCGGAATCGACCCCCATACTCCTGAGCCCCCGTTTTTGACCTTAGCCATGAGCTTTTCTTGAGCCCCGCCTTGGCCTTGATATTTCGCCGCAACATCAGTAATAGATGGTCCAACTAACTTCGCATTCGGTGCATGACAAGCGGAGCAGTTCTGACTCTTAAATAATGCCGCAGGACTCTTAGTGGTGGCAACAGGGGCATCAATAGCATGTGCTAAGCCCTCGCCCGATGAGCCTGGCAACCTGGCAATTGGTGGCTTCGTCGTATCTGATCCTCGGTATGGGCCATACAGGCGATTTTGCTCTGCAATATTGCCATGGGCATTTCTGGCGAAATCAGGTAATTCAGACCCAATTTGTGCAAACTTGACGCAATTATTCATACAAGAGGAACCGTTTACATCTGGCTTGCCATTAATTGTCCAAAAACCATGGTCTCGAGTCATGCCGTTGCGGTTAGGCATCTTTTTCTGAACTTCTGCAATATTGGCATTACTCAAGACAAAATCATCGGGAACGATTTCTCCTAAGCTCAAAATAAATGCCACTAGAGCATAGGTATCGTCTGGTGTTAATGATCTTGGAGCATTCCAAGGCATTGCGCGATAAATGTAATCCCACAAAGTAGAAACCGTAGGAACTTTCATTAAGGTTGTGCGTTGCGGTTGCTTGCGATCACCCAAAGAAGCAACTTTGCCAGTCTTCACATCATCGGTAGTGGTTCCACCCGCAATTGGAGTAAAAATCTCGTTTGACTCGCCAAATACCCCGTGACAACTGGCGCACTTCGCTTCCCAGATCACCTGACCCTGTGCAACGGAGCCCGATCCTTTTGGTAGGCCCTTAAAGTCGGGGCGTACATCAATGTCCCAAGCCATTACCTCCGCAGTCGTAGCATTACGACCAATACCAGGAAACTTACTGGAGTTTTGAGTGCTTTGTGCGCTTTGTGCATAAGTTAGTTGAGCAGAAAATACTGCCAGACTTAAAAGGACAATGCGAGCAAATAACTTATCCAACTTGAACATTGCTCACCTCGCCATTTGAATCCAACTTCCAAGACTGAATTGCATTATTGTGATAAATAGAGCGATTGCCTCGAATATCCCGTAGCATCTTGATTGATGGCTGTACATACCCAGTGTCATCAATTGCTCTTGATTGCAAAATTGCTGGTGATCCGTCCCAGACCCAATCAATATTAAAACGGGTGATGGATTTTGTGAGAACCGGTGTCTCTAAGCGTGCTGTACGCCAGTTATTACCACCATCAAATGAAACATCAACACGCTTGACCTTGCCGCGTCCTGACCAAGCCATACCACTGACGTTATAAAAACCTTTATCTAGTAATTGCTGGCCACCGGATGGCGTGGTGATGACGGATTTACATTCTTGAATCGATGTGTACTGACGGTGCATTCCGTTTGGCATCAGATCAATATAGTGAACCGCTTCATCTTTAGCATTCCATGGCATATCACCCACTTCAAGACGACGCAACCATTTCACCCAGCTGACACCCTGCACACCGGGAACTACGAGACGTAATGGGAAACCATTTTCAGGACGCAGCATCTCGCCATTCATACCCCAAGCAACAATAGTGTCGTCCAAGCAGCTATCTAGATTAATCGTACGAGTCATACCCGAACCATCGCCACCCTCGGCAAGCAAGAGCCTACCTTTTTTCAGGTCTGCGCCACACTCCTCAAGTAAGACCTTGAGTGGTACACCAGTAAATTCGCAGCAAGATAACATGCCGTGGGTGTATTGCACGGTTGGCACAGCAACGTTGCCCCACTCTAAGCCGGTATTGGCGCCACACTCAATAAAGTGTGTACGTGAAACTGAGGGTAGCCTCATTAAGTCATTCATCGTAAAGACGCGGGCATTCTTCACCATGCCATTGACCATCAAACGATGGGTTTCAGGATTAAGGTTGTACCAACCCTGGTGATGGCGCTCGAAGTGTAAACCGCTTGGAGTGATCGTTCCAAATAAACCTTGTAGAGGCGTAAAGGCAACTGAAGATGCAGCTACACGTGTTAAGCCAGGTGATTCACGACGGATCAAATTGGCTTCATAAATCGATGGCATCCCATAAGGCATCGTTGCCACGTTCTTACCCAAGGTGGTTTGCCATTCTTGCTTTTCTAAAATGGCTGGATCGCCCTCGCTTCCAGCAAATGCCATTGGAGCGACTAAGCCAGCTGCAGCGCCACTTAAAGCAGAAAAGAATCCTTTGCGTAAAAAGCCGCGACGGGTTTCATCAAGCCCGTTGGCATTGATATCAGTAATCAATTCTTGGGATAAGAAATGCTCTGGTGCTTTAACAAGGCGGGCTCTATTAGCAGGCCTCTCAACCGCCGAGATTTCCTGAGCACTTAATTCAATTTGCTTCTTAGTCATTTGACCTCTAATGAAAAATCATCACCACTTAATTAATGAATACTTTCAGCAATCTTGGCACAGACCGTCTGGCACATCTCTACGGTTGCATTATCTGCAATCGAGTAATACACCGTGACGCCCTCTTTACGTCTGAGCAATATCCCTGCTTTATGCAATGCCTGTAGGTGTCGAGATACGTTAGCCTGACTTGTGCCACACATTTCCAGAACTTCGGATACCGATTTCTCACCAGAGCAAACGGCATACATGATGCGTAAACGCGCGGGCTCTGAAAGAACAGTGAAATACTCTGCTACCCTAGAAAAAACCTTCTCCATCTGCTTTGGAGATAAATTCTTAGTGGCTTTTTGAACTTTAGCTTGCATGGTGTCTATTAATATGAATATATACGTATAAATGTATATTTAACAGCCTTTTGAGCTAAGCTCCTATAGTGAAAAACCCTAAGACTTCTAAAGCTACAATCCATTAATGGATATGGACGCCATTTTTCTCTCTTTAAAGCTTGCCTTGTGGACTCTCGTCCTGATTCTGCCCTTTGGGATCTGGGTTGCTCATACGCTCCAAAAGGTGGGTAAAAGTAAGTCCTGGATTGAGGCTGGACTAGCTCTCCCCCTTGTTCTACCTCCCACCGTATTGGGTTATTACCTATTGCTAGGGCTAAGTGGCAAAAGCTTTTTGGGTATGCCGCTGGTATTTTCATTCACTGGCATTCTGATTGCCTCCCTGATTGTGAATTTGCCATTTGCCATACAACCAATCCAGCGTGCATTTGAAGCGATCAACCCAGAAATTATTGAGGCTGCCCAGGTCAGCGGGCTTTCTAATTGGCAAATTTTTCGCTTAATTGAGTTGCCATTAGCTTGGCGCGGTATCACTAGTGCTGCAGTCTTGACCTTTGCGCATACCCTCGGAGAGTTTGGTGTCATCTTAATGGTCGGCGGTGCAATCCCGGGTGAAACTAAAACAGTATCGATTTCGATTTATGACAGGGTCCAAAGTTTTGATACTGCTGGAGCTGGTGCACTCTCATTGATCCTATTAGGTACTTCACTTGTAGCGATTGCCATTTCCTATGGCATCTTTGGTCGTCAACCCTCTCGTAACCAAAAGAGGGGAAGCTAATGCTCAAGGTTAAGCTTTCTCAGACAACTCCTAATCCGTTGCAGCTCAGTCTGGAGTGCCTTTCTGGCGAGCTCCATGCCTTGGTAGGCCCATCAGGCAGCGGTAAGACAACTGCATTACGGACGATCGCTGGACTAAACCATGCTCATACTGGAAGTATTGAATGCAATGGTGAGCTTTGGTTCGAAGCTAATGAAATTAATGGTATTAGCACCTCGCTTGGTCCGGCACAGCGCTCTTGCGGATTTTTGTTTCAGCAATATGCACTCTTCCCGCATTTATCTGCGCTAGAGAATGTGTGTATTGCGCTCTATAACTCTGTAGCGAGTCTTACAGAACGTCAAGCGCAAGCCAGCCAATGGCTCAATCGGATGGGTATCGGTGAATTAGCCAATCGCATGCCCAATCAACTGTCTGGCGGCCAACAGCAACGTGTTGCACTGGCAAGGGCTTTGGCAAGATCGCCTAAGATCCTTTTATTAGATGAACCATTCTCTGCGATAGATGCACCAACACGTCAAGGCTTATACAAAATCCTAGCTGAACTTCGTAAAGATTTAAACATTCCGATTCTGCTAGTGACCCATGATCTTCGTGAAGCAGATTTATTGGCAGACCGCATTACCGTCATTGATCAAGGTGTCGGCTTACAAACCGCTCCACCCCAAGTACTTTTCGAAAGACCCAGAAACTCTCGCGTTGCAGAGTTGGTAGGTATCAGCAATAAGTTTGAAGGAGTATTTGCGGCGGGCAAGCTGTCATGGGATCGTTGCGATCGAGTATTTGAAGTGCTTGATAAGGGTAAGATCCCCGCAAATACTCCCGTTGCCTGGGTGATTCCCGCAGATGGCCTTAGTCTTCATCAAAAACCGAGCACCTCATCGATTGAGGCCTATGTAGAGCAGATCAGTGCCCTAGGACAAATTGCAGTCATTCAACTGCTGCTCAATAATGCCGCCCATACGCTTACCTGGGAAGCCTCGGCAGCGGAAGTAAAACGACTGGAATTAGAGGTTGGCAAAAATACTCATGTGCAAATTGATGGTAGCAAGATTCACATCATGCCGCTACGCCCCATTAATGATCCACGTCGCTTTACTTCTTAGCGACAAGACCCAATAGAGCAGACATTCCCGCATGTCTTGCGCCTTCATTGAGCTCTTTTTCATAGCAGCGCAAATCTAGTATTTGAAATTCCTTAGCAAGATCTCGAATCATTTCCTCTGTATAGAGATGCTCTATCAAAGATGGACCACCTGTTTTGTACTCCAGCTGCTTTGGGGTATAGCCTTGTAATATAAAAATTCCACCAGGCTTCAGCGCCATATAGGTTTGCTGAAATATACGCTCACGCATTTTTGGATCAGCAAACTGAATAAAGATTGCGATGACAGCATCATATGCATTTTCGTGCCATGTAAAGCTATCAGTATCTGAAAATGAGTATTTGACTTCTACTTGATTGTCTTTAGCAAACTGCTGAGCTTTTTTTAAAGCAATATCAGATGTATCAAATCCCACTACTCGCATGCCCTGTTTAGCTAGCCAAACGCCGTTACGCCCCTCGCCATCTGCGATACAAAGCACTTTGTCATTTGGCTTTAAGTAATTTCTGGTTTGCAGGGCAAGATATTCATTGGGCTCTTTGCCGAAGATGAACTCTTCCTTATTAAAACGTTGATTCCAGAATTGAGTAGCATCAGAAAAACCTGTGGGCCTATCTTGATGCACTTGATTATTTTTTGAGTCCGCCAACGAGGTCACTCTTTAAATCGTTGATATTCTCAAGACCAACTGCAATACGTACTAAGCCATCAGTAATACCGGCCGCTTTTCTCGCTTCGGCAGATACACGGCAATGGGTAGTAGTCGCAGGATTAGTAATCGTTGTGCGTGTGTCACCCAAGTTTGCGGTAATCGAACAAAGCTTGGTTTGATTAATCAGCTTGAATGCAGCCTTCTTTCCACCTTTAAGCGTGAAAGAGACAATCGCCCCGCCTGCCTTTTGCTGGCGCTTTGCCAAAGCATACTGCGGATGAGACGTGAGGCCAGGATGGTAAACGCGCTCAACGCCAGACTGCTTTTCTAGCCACTGAGCTAATTCGAGCGCATTCTGACTCTGTTGTTTCATGCGTAACTCAAGAGTCTCTAGCCCTTTTAGGAATACCCAGGCATTAAATGCAGACATGGTTGGGCCAGCTGTTCGCACATAAGGGAATACTTTGCCCATTACAAATTCTTTGCTGCCTACAATCGCACCACCAACTACCCTACCTTGGCCATCTAAATACTTCGTTGCCGAATGAATCACGACATCAGCACCCAAAGCCAAAGGCTTTTGCAAGGCTGGGGTGCAAAAACAGTTATCCACAACAAATAATGCTTTCGCTTTCTTGGCAATCTTGGAGATAGCTTTAATATCGGCAATCTCCGTCAATGGATTGGATGGGGTTTCCAAATAAAAGAGTTTGGTATTTGGTTGAACAGCAGCCTGCCATGACTTGGTATCGGCCAAATCAACATAAGTCGTTGTAATCCCAAAGCGGCCCAAGATATTGGTAAACAACTGCACTGTTGCACCAAATACAGAACGCGAGCAAACAACATGATCACCGGCCTGTAGATGCGCCATTGCCGTTGTCAAAATAGCAGACATACCAGATGCGGTCGCAATACAAGCCTCGCCGCCCTCTAAAGCAGCCAAGCGATCTTGGAACATGCTGACAGTGGGATTGGTGAAACGAGAGTAAATAAATCCTTGGTCTGCATGAGCAAAGCCATCAGCAGCTAATTCAGCGCTATCAAAACAAAAACTCGAAGTCAGAAACATCGCCTCTGAGTGTTCTTGATATTCAGCGGTACGACGAGTGCCAGCACGGACCGCTAGGGTCTCAAGTGCCAGCTTAGAAAAATCTGGTTTTTTACGTGTGGTTTTGCTTTTCATAATGCTATTTTGACACTGAATTGCCCATTTGCCTTGTGTAAAGCAAATTCTTGTCGCTTTTTAGTCTTCGGTAGCCAAATGCAGATGAAGCTGGGAGGTGGCAAAGTCGCTTGAATCACGCTGACGGTCCGCCTTTGCTGCAGAGGTATTTCTGGCAGCTTCTAGGGCATCTAGATAAGAATCAGTGATATCACCAGTGACGTAATTACCATCAAAGCAAGAAGCTTCAAAGTTCTGAATATTAGGATTAATATCCCGAACTGCCTGCTTCATATCTTCAACACTTTGGTAAATCAATTGATCAGCGCCAATCATCTTGTTAATTTCTTCATCTGTGCGGCCATAGGCAACTAACTCACTACGAGTTGGCATGTCAATACCGTACACATTAGGAAAGCGCACAGGTGGAGCTGCTGATGCAAAGATGACTTTCTTAGCGCCAGATTCACGCGCCATTTGAACAATTTCAAATGAAGTAGTACCGCGTACGATGGAGTCATCGACAATCAATACTGTCTTATCTTTGAACTCGATACGCATTGCATTGAGCTTCTGGCGTACTGACTTCTTACGGACTGCCTGACCCGGCATGATGAAGGTGCGGCCAATATAACGGTTCTTAAAGAAGCCTTCACGGTAATCCACGCCCAAGTTCTTAGCCACTTGCATGGCTGCTGGACGACTTGAATCCGGAATCGGCATAACCACATCGATCTCATCAACATTCGTCACCTTCCGAATCTTCTCAGCCAGATAATCGCCCATGCGCATCCGCACGTTGTACACAATCACTCCATCAATGGTGGAGTCTGGACGCGCCATGTAGACGTACTCAAAAATACAGGGTGTTAGAACTGCGTTAGGCACACACTGACGAGAATAGAAGTTGCCATCAAGGTCGATATAGATTGCCTCACCCGGGTTTACATCACGCACAAAGGTAAAGCCTAAACCCTCAAGCGCTACGGATTCTGATGTCACCATCCATTCAGGACCTTGGGGTGTATCAATACGACCGAGGCATAAAGGACGAATCCCAAATGGATCGCGGAATGCTAATAAGCCATAACCAGCAATCAGGGATACCACTGCATAGGAACCTTTTACGCGATTAGTCACTCCAGTCACCGCATTAAACATGGCGCCCTCATCTAAGGCGACGCTATTGGTTTCTTTTTGCAACTCATCAGCTAGGACGTTTAACAAAACTTCCGTATCAGAACTGGTATTAATATGGCGGCGATCACGGTAAGCCATCTCAACGCGCAAACTTGGTGCGTTGGTAAGATTGCCGTTATGCGCCAACACAATGCCGTATGGAGCGCTGACATAAAAAGGTTGAGCCTCTTCTTCGCTACTTGCTGAGCCAGCAGTTGGATAACGGACTTGACCAATACCGGCATTACCAACCAAGCTACGCATATTACGAGTTCTAAAGACGTCACGAACTAGGCCGTTGGCTTTATGCATAGTGAACGAGTTACCGTTCATGGTTGCGATACCCGCCGCGTCTTGTCCGCGATGTTGCAAGAGCAACAAAGCATCGTAGAGCAGTTGATTGACTGGTGAGTGGGAAATAGTTCCGACGACGCCGCACATATCTCTAGCTTCCGATTGTTAATGTAGGAGTAACGGTAGGTATTACTTTAGGCATTGCCTCACCCAATTGCTTAGCCCAGTCAGCTGGTAGCCAACCTTTAATTAAACCGGTTGCCATGTCTATGGCTGGTCTTGTAACGGCGTTTTTCCAGGCCAGACTTTGCGGAATCGGCGTCAATGCAGCTAATGTTGCCAGAATAACCACAATCAAGCCGCCACGCGCCAGACCAAATACCAATCCCAAGAATCGATCTGTCAAGCTTAAGCCCGCTGACATAATCATTTTTTGCACTAGCCCGCCTAACAAGCCACAAATAATTAATGTCAAGATGAAGAGAATGAGAAAGCTCACACCAAGACTGAGTAACTCATCCATATGGAAAGTAGAAAGCCATTCGGTAGCCAGATAATTTGTATAGTGATAAGCAACCCACGCTGCTGCAAACCAAGATGCTAGAGCCAGCACCTCCTTAAATAAGCCACGAGAGATACCTACTAATGCAGATACCAAAAGCAACACTAGGGTGAAATAATCCACCGACGTTAACTTTAAGGTGGATAAGTATTCCATTACTGTTTACCAGTCTCGATAAGTCTTGGTGATAGACCCATCGCCTTAATTTTCTTTTCCGCAGCTTCTGCCATGTCTTTATCAGTAAACGGGCCGGCACGAAGGGCATACAGCTTGGCACCATCACTGCTATTCTTATTTAATACATAGTTTGGAATCTTTTGATCATTGAGCCTTGCAATCCAACCTTGAGCACGTTCTTCTGAAGCAAATGCACCAATCTGAATGATATATTTTCCTGAGCCATTAGATGCACTATTGCTACTGGCGTTACTTGCACCAGTATTAGGGGTAGCAATAATCTCTTCCCCCGCTGCCAAACCCAATCCAGGAGCTTTGCTTGGTGCAGGTGTTTGCTTAGTTTCTGCTTTGGCCTCTGCCTTTGGTTCTGGCTTTACTTCCACTTTTGATTCTGGAGCAAGCGTAAGTCTAGGAGCTTCTTTTAGAGGATCCGCAACGACTTCAGCCTTGGGCTTCTCTTCAGGTTTTGAATTAGTTCCGGGAATTGGCAGACTAGTCATAATATTGACAACAATATCGTTGGGTGCAGATTTAGGTTTGTTGTCCAAAATACGTGGCAAACCAACCACGGCGAGCAGAACTAATACGGCAGCACCAATTAAACGATGGCGCGCTCTTTGTTGCTCTGGATCTTCTGTAAGGGCAAGTTCTTCTGCTTCAGCAGCGCGTTGAAAGCTGCGAGGGGCAGCGCGTGTAGCGGAGTGTCTCCCTACTGAACCTAGTCTAAGGTCATCAGTCTGTGTTTTTCGCTTAAAGAAGCTCGGTAAACGAATCATGGATCAATGGGCCTGGTTGTTTCGGTAAGTCATTACGCCTGCAACGGTATAGAAGGATCCGAAGGTCACAATTCTATCACCCTCACCCGCTTTTGAGAGCGCTTTTTGATACGCTGCAGCAGGATCCAGGAAGCATTCAATACCGCCATCAGCCCCATTTTGAGGATTTACGCCCAAGGCCTCAAGCCTGTGCGCTAAACCCTTGGCGGTCGCGGCTCTTTGGGTCGGCAAATCGGTACAAAACCAGAAATCCATGATATCTAGCAAGGGTTTGATTACCCCATCGATATCCTTATCTGCCATGGCCCCAAAAATAGCGTAGGTATAGGGGTGGTAGCCCATCTTATCTAAGCCTTGCGCCAAAGTGGCGGCGGCATGGGGGTTGTGAGCAACGTCTAGAACGATTGTGGGCTGACCTGGCAGAACTTGAAAGCGGCCTGGTAACTCAACCATCGCAAAGCCATTGCGAATATCCTGCGCACTGACTGGCAAGCGCTGATGCAGAGCCATCAAAGCCGCAATCACGGCAGAAGCATTCAGAATTTGATTGGCGCCGCGCAATGCTGGGTAGCCAAGGCCACTGAAGCGTTTCTGGCGACCTGCCCAACCCCATTGCTGTTTATCACCTTGGAAGTTGTAATCACGTCCTTGCAACCACAGATCACAGCCGAGCTTTTCTGCATGATCAATTAAAGACTGCGGAGGCACTGGATCACCACAGACTGCAATATGTCCTGGACGGAAAATACCCGCCTTCTCAAAACCAATTGCTTCTCTAGTACCACCCAAGAAATCTGCATGATCGATATCAATACTCGTAACAATCGCGCAATCTGCATCAACAATATTGACTGCATCCAAGCGGCCACCCATACCCACCTCTAATACCACTGCATCCAAATTGGATTTAGAGAAAAGGTGCATGATGGCTAGGGTGGTGAACTCAAAATACGTTAGCGTTGGCGCATCTACCAAGCTTACACGCGCTTTTTCAACGGCAGTGAAATGTTCTAACAAAACATTGTCAGTCACCTCTTGCCCATTAACCCGAGCGCGCTCATTAAATTTCAGTAAGTGTGGTGAAGTATGGCAACCCACCCGATAGCCAGAGGCCAGCAAAATACTTTCAAGATAAGCGCAAGTGGAACCCTTGCCATTAGTACCGGCAACCGTGATCACTGGACAATCGAAATGTAGATCTAATGCTGCTTTTACACGATTGATACGCTCCAAGCCCATGTCAATCCCAACGGGATGAGCAGTTTCGAGGTGGCTTAGCCAAGCCTCTAGGCTAGAAAAAAGAATTGGGGTTTGGTGTGCTGTGCTCAAGCGCTTAAACGGCTGCGCTACCCGCAATAACAGGCTCTGGTAGTTTTTGCAAGAGCGCTAATAATCGTGCAATCTCACTACGCATTTGGCGACGGTCAACAATCATATCAATGCCACCCTTTTGCATTAAGAACTCAGAGCGCTGAAAACCTTCAGGTAGTTTTTCACGTACAGTTTGTTCAATCACACGAGGGCCAGCAAAACCAATCAAGGCTTTTGGTTCAGCCATCACCACATCACCCATAAAGGCGAAGCTTGCAGAAATACCGCCCATCGTTGGGTCGGTCAATACACTGACGTATGGCAAACCTTTTTTGGAGAGTAAGGTCAACATTGAGTTGGTCTTAGCCATCTGAAATAGTGACAACAAACTCTCCTGCATCCTTGCGCCGCCTGTTGCAGTAATACAAATGAAGGCGCATTTCTTATCAATGGCCTCTTGTACGCCGCGGGCAAAACGCTCGCCTACAACGGAGCCCATCGAGCCACCCATGTACTGAAATTCAAAACAGGCAGCAACAACTGGAATCGTTTCAAGCTTTCCACCCATGACGATCAAGGCTTCTGTTTCGCCAGAGGCGTCATTAGCTTCTTTAATACGATCTGGATATTTTTTGGAATCTTTAAATTTCAGAGGATCGGTTGGATAGATGTCGGCACCGATTTCATAACGACCTTTTGGATCGAGTAAGCTATCCAAACGCTGGCGCGCACCAATACGCATGTGATGGCTGCATTTTGGACAAACTGAAAGATTGGCTTCAATGTCGGTGCTGTAAAGAACTGTTTCACAACTGGGGCACTTAACCCATAATCCTTCTGGTACTGATTTGCGATTCGCAGGATCAGTATGTTGAATTTGGGGTGGGAGTAATTTATCTATCCAGCTCATGAGTTTTTAACTGTCCAATGCGTCACGAATCTCGCGAATGAAGGTTTCAAGTGATTGTACCGCTTGCCCAGGGGGCGCATCCTCCAAAAGGCGAATAATACGGCTGCCAATCACCACAGCATCGGCACTCTGAGATACTGCCTTGGCGCTAGCGGCATCGCTGATTCCGAAACCAACAGCAATCGGAATATCAGTCTCTTGGCGAATTTTAGGGATGATATTGGCCACATCTTGGGTATTGAGATTTGCACCTCCTGTGACACCACGCATGGATACATAATAAATATAACCAGAGGCAATTTTGGCAGCCTCTTTAATACGTTCATGCGATGAAGTTGGTGCTAATAAGAAAATGGGGTCAATCCCTGCAACACGCATACGCGCCGCAAAATCCACACACTCTTCAGGCGGGTAATCAACCACCAACACGCCATCTACACCGGCAGCTTTTGCCTCTGTTGCAAAACGCTCTGCACCCATTTGCTCAACCGGATTGGCATATCCCATCAAGACCACTGGGGTGTTTGGATCTTGCTTCCGAAATTCCTTCACCATTTCTAAGCAAACGCGCAATGTAACGCCTTGAGTCAATGCGCGCTCCGAAGATCTTTGAATTACCGGACCGTCGGCCATTGGATCTGAAAATGGGACGCCTAGCTCAATCACACTAGAACCACCACGCACCAATGCATGCATCAGCTCTACCGTCATACCAGGATCTGGATCGCCTGCAGTAATAAACGGAATCAATCCTTTTTTTCCGCTGGCTTTTAACTCTTTAAAGAGTGCCGTAATTTTTGACATAAGAGTTAATTAACCTTCGGAGCCGGTTGCTTGAGCAACGGTATGCATATCTTTATCACCACGGCCAGAGAGGTTTACCAAAATAGTCTTGTCTTTTGGCAAAGTCTTAGCCAGCTTACAAGCATAAGCAATCGCATGGGCTGACTCTAGCGCAGGAATAATGCCTTCAATTTGGCAACAATCATGGAAGGCCTTGAGCGCTTCTTCATCAGTTATGGCAACATAGTCAGCGCGACCAGAATCTTTTAACCAAGCATGCTCGGGACCAACACCGGGATAGTCCATCCCAGCTGAGACAGAATGTGTTTCAGAAATCTGACCGTTCTCATCTTGCAACAAGTAAGTGCGATTGCCATGCAATACACCAGGCTTACCAACGCATAGTGCAGCCGAATGTAAACCACTACCAAGTCCATGACCTGCAGCCTCTACACCAACTAACTTCACTTCTGGAAAATCAATATAAGGATAGAAAATACCCATGGCATTAGAGCCCCCGCCAACGCAAGCTAAAACGTAGTCTGGCTGTCGCCCAGTCATCTCAGGCATTTGTACTTTGCACTCTTCACCAATTACACTCTGAAAGTCTCTGACCATCATAGGATAAGGGTGCGGCCCTGCTACGGTGCCAATGATGTAGAAAGTGTTCTCTACATTAGTAACCCAATCGCGCATCGCTTCATTGAGTGCATCTTTTAATGTTTTCGTTCCTGATTCCACAGGAACTACTTTGGCGCCAAGTAATTTCATGCGGTAGACGTTTTGTGCCTGACGAGCTACATCCACAGAGCCTTGATATACCGTGCAGTCCAGACCAAAGCGCGCACAAATGGTTGCAGTAGCAACACCGTGCTGCCCTGCGCCTGTCTCGGCAATAATGCGTGGCTTACCCATGCGCTTAGCCAGCATCGCTTGGCCAATCACATTGTTGATCTTATGTGCACCCGTATGGTTTAAGTCTTCGCGCTTGAGATAGATTTGCGCTCCACCCAGCATTTCACTCCAACGTTTAGCGTGATAAACCGGTGATGGTCTGCCTACAAAGTGTTTAAGTTCGTAATGGAACTCTTCAATGAACTCTGGATCGTTTTGATATTTAGCGTAGGCTTCTTTGAGCTCATCTAATGCAAACATCAATGTCTCAGAAACAAACACGCCGCCGTAAGGACCAAAGTGTCCTCGTGCATCTGGCTTGTCGTACATAGCTACCTCTTTTGATTTATCTACAGCAAATTATTGGGATGATGATTTCTCATCTGCT
>Ga0114979_10001803_pt1 | contig 14428 bp, 4 predicted proteins | sample S_140625_EF_Meta_FD_87315 | JGI IMG/M metagenome (GOLD analysis project Ga0114979, IMG submission 87315) | Freshwater microbial communities from Lake Simoncouche, Canada to study carbon cycling - S_140625_EF_MetaG | ecosystem: Environmental > Aquatic > Freshwater > Lake | place: Lake... | reverse complement strand
TAAAGTACTATTTAGATTTGATATTAATAAACATTTTAAAAACAATTCTTACTTGATAGATTTATCGGGTTCTTATTTATTCGATACATTGAATGTTGGAAAAACGGTAATTGGTATAAATAGTGTAAATGGTATGAATATTGATTTATCATCGAATAATATATTTTCTGGTAAAATTACGCAAGGATTTAGTAGTTATACAAATAGTTTTGTATCTCCAACACCTGATAATCCAAAACCTCCTGAAAATTATATTGCCAAAATCTACCCAAATACAAATAGAAATTTCGATAATAAAACAGCTGAGTCGTTTTATATTTATCCACTTGATTATTTAAGTCATAATATGGTAGATTTTTCACAAATGATAACAGCATCATTTCAAACATTTCAGGATCCTTATGATAATTCATATCCATTCATTAATTCACAATTTGAAATGACTACAGACCCTATAACACTAGAAGTAACGTCAACACTAACAATAATTGTAGATAAATATTTGACACAAAATAATTATAGAGCGCTTTTTTATGACCCATCTGCAAATGGACAACCATGGAATAATAAATATAACACATGGTTTACTAATTTGAAAATTTCTGACCCATCATATTCTTTGATTAATTATAATGTTGATAATCAGCCTTATTCAGATATTTACGGAAGTGATATTTTATCAGGATATACATTTACAATGCAACAACCTACGACAATAAAATTAAAAGGTATAAATAATGGGGTATTAACAACAACTGGAGCAAATGATTTTACAATAACTATACCCGCGGCACCATTTTCATCAGGGTTTAAATACACATTACAACAAATTTATGATATAATAAATAACGAATTCGATTCAAATCCAGAAACAGCAGGTTCAACAATATCTACATTAGTAGTCGGAACAACAAATTATGTTAATATACGTTTGAATATTAATAAAACATATACGGCAAAGGATTATCGCTTGGTTTTTTATGACCCATTTAGTTTTGTAAAATGCGTATCAGGAGTTAGTGCAATTAAAAATGTTACATGGGATTCAACTCTTGGGTGGATATTAGGATATAGAGAACAAACGGAATATATATTATCTGATTTATATTCTGGAACAGGAACAAGTATTTCTATAACAGGTGATACAACAGTGTCAACAAATCTTTATAATTATTTTTTGATTGTATTAAACGATTATACACAAAGTCATTTGAATGATGGTTTAATTACATTGACACCACAAGAAAATAATATATCATTACCATCCTATTCATCTAAGTCGACGTTTCAATGTGATTCGTCAGGAAATTCTACATTTACTGGAGCATTATCCAATCTTCCTGGTAATAGTCTTACACAAAATCAAATTTATTCAGCAAATCAAATAAATAGCGGAAACCGGAATAAAACAAAAACATATTCTAGTGGACCTTTCATACAAGATATATTTGGTTTGATTCCAATGAAGGTGGCAGGATTATCGAATGGTTCAGCCTATATTGAATTTGGCGGAACTTTACAAAATCAAGAACGAACATATTTTGGACCGGTTAATTTGAAAAGAATGACAATTCAGCTAATAACAGATAGAGGTGACTCAGTTGATTTAAATGGACAAAATTGGTCGTTTTCATTCATTTGTGAACAACTTTACCAACAAAATTCTATATAGTAATTATATAGAAGAATGGAAAATAGTCTTGATGTTATAGGATTTAATGGAGGATTAATATCGTTTTTTATAAATATATTTGGTCTATGGAAACAACAGCCGTATTTATGGTTTTATTTTATTTTTATTTTTATGAATGAATATCTGAATCAAATATTGAAATTAATTATTCGAGAAGATAGACCCAATGATTATAAAAAAATGACCGATATAAATGTTAATGCATATAGTGGTGCCCATGTTTATGGAATGCCATCGGGCCATAGTCAGTCTGTATTTTTCTCTGCTACTTATTTATGGTTAGTTATAGAATCCTTTCCAATATTAATGGTACAGTTGTTTATTTGTTCTTTAACACTATATCAACGTTGGAAATATAAAAAACATAGTGTATCTCAGTTGGTGGTAGGTGCGTTTGTAGGTATACTTTTTGCAAATGTTACATATTATTTGATAAAGAAACGAGTTTTCGTATAAAAATATTATTATATTATATAAATGTCTCAAAGTGATTTTATACAACACAAAAAAACATCAGCACAATTAAAAGAAATAAAAAAATTACCACCAGTATTTGATACAAAAGATTATATATCATTTAAAGAATACGCTTTAGAAAATACAATTTCAAATACAAAAATAACTTATAATCAATTAAATCCATATACAAAAAATGTTGCAACAAAGAACACATATACTATTACACCAACAACTTATAATGTATTTGGAATGCAAAAAACAACAACAAACTGTCCTACTTTTACAATATGTAAAAATACGAATCTGAGAACAAATCGTATTCCAATGGGTGGAGCCTTTTTTTATCCAAAACCGATACGTCCATTAACACAAAAACAAATAGATAAACAACATAAAACAACTATATTTAATTCCAATCTATGTAATTGCACTAATATATAATACAAAAAAAAATATGTAAAATAGTGTGTAATATATATAATTATTTATATATATTATACAAATGTCATCAAATGGAACAACCTATTTAGAAGTTACTGGTACAACAGGAAGTACTGGTGCAAGAGGGTTGACTGGACCTCAAGGTTCTCAAGGACCCGCTGGTTCTATTGGATTTACTGGGCCAACTGGAAATACGGGATATACAGGTTTTACAGGAGATACTGGTTTGATGGGACCAACTGGTATAACTGGTTATACTGGCCCAACTGGTCCAACTGGTCCAACTGGAGTGACTGGTCCAACTGGAGTGACTGGTGATACTGGTCCAGTTGGTCCACAGGGAAAAAGTTATACTGGCTCAACAGGTTATACAGGAAATACGGGTCCATCAGGAGTAACAGGCGATACCGGCGACACAGGTGATACAGGTGCAACCGGTGCAACCGGTCCAACTGGTATAACAGGTGATACTGGAATAACTGGTCCTACTGGAAGAACTGGTCCACAAGGTTTAAGAGGACCTACTGGTATAACAGGTCCAACGGGTTATACTGGTGCAACTGGTAGTACTGGTCAAATTGGTTATACTGGTCTAACTGGTAATACTGGTGATACTGGTGATACGGGTGATACAGGACCAACAGGACTAACAGGACCAACTGGAATGACCGGTGATACAGGTGATACCGGTGATACTGGTGATACAGGTAAAACAGGACCAACGGGCGCTACTGGTTCTACTGGTGCTACTGGTGGATCTGGACCCACTGGTGTTACTGGTCCAACCGGTACTACAGGCTCAACCGGTCCAACTGGTCCAACCGGACAAACTGGTTCTACAGGTTTTACTGGAGATACTGGTCCTACTGGTGATACGGGCGATACTGGAAAAACTGGACCAACTGGACCAACCGGTGAAACAGGACCAACAGGTCCAACAGGAAATACTGGAGCAACTGGAATTACTGGACCGACTGGTCCGACTGGTGAAACAGGTCCAACAGGAAATACTGGACCAACAGGAACTACAGGACCGACTGGTAAAACTGGTCCAACAGGTCCAACAGGAAATACTGGTGCTACAGGAACAACTGGAACAACAGGTTGGACAGGACCACAAGGTCCACAGGGAATACAAGGAAACACCGGCGCAAGAGGATTGGGTGGTTTTACTGGTCCCACTGGTGCTACTGGAGAAACTGGTCCTACTGGAAATATTGGTGCTACAGGTTCTACTGGTCACACGGGCATAAGAGGAGATACTGGCGATACTGGTCCTACTGGCTATACTGGGGCTACTGGCGATACTGGTGATACAGGACCAACAGGAATAACCGGTTCAACTGGTGATACAGGACCAACTGGTGACATAGGAGATACCGGTATGACAGGTCCACTTGGTGAAACAGGACCAACTGGTTATACTGGTCACACGGGAATAACCGGTTCAACTGGTTATACAGGACAAACAGGTGATACCGGTTCAACTGGAGAAACAGGTCCAACAGGTTCAACTGGACCAACTGGGTCGACAGGTGATACAGGTCCTACCGGTAGTACTGGTGATACTGGTCCTACTGGTAGTACTGGAGATACTGGAGACACTGGAGATACTGGTGCCAGTGGACATACTGGAGACACGGGAGACACTGGAGATACTGGTGCTACTGGAGTAGAAGGTAATATTGGGTCGACGGGTGCTACTGGGGCTACAGGTCTTGCAGGAAGAATTGGTCCAATTGGGGCAACCGGTGCTCCTGGTTCTACCGGGCCAACTGGTGAAACTGGTAGAATAGGAGCAACAGGAAGAACGGGAGATACGGGTGACACTGGACCAACAGGAGAAATGGGAGATACTGGAGAAGTTGGAAGCACTGGCGATAAAGGAGACACTGGTAATACAGGAATAACTGGACCAACCGGTGGTACTGGACCAACTGGTTACACAGGAGATATAGGCGATACCGGTGATACTGGTGATACTGGTGATACTGGTGATACTGGTGCCACTGGTGCGACTGGTGCTTATGGAGATACAGGAGCCACTGGTGTTACTGGTTCAGTTGGTTCTCAAGGACCTATGGGTTCTACAGGAACACAAGGTGCGACAGGTGTTATTGGAGCAACCGGTTCTGCTGGAAAAACAGGACCCACTGGTGAAACAGGAGAACCAGGTTTAACTGGACCCACTGGAAATACCGGTGTAAAAGGAGATACAGGAAATACAGGTCCAACTGGAAATACAGGTCCAACTGGAAGACAAGGACCACAAGGTGTATTAGGACCAGGTGGTAATACTGGTGCGACCGGGTCAACCGGTTTTACTGGAAGAACTGGACCCACTGGTATGAAAGGAGACACCGGTATACAAGGTCATACTGGCCAAACCGGAAGCACTGGTGTAACTGGGTCAACTGGTGCAACCGGGTCAACTGGTGTAACTGGGTCAACTGGTCAGACAGGTCCAACCGGTGATACAGGATATACAGGAGAAACTGGCCCTACAGGAAATACAGGTCCCACTGGTTATACAGGCGCAACAGGATATACTGGTCAAACGGGTAGTATTGGAGTTCGTGGTGTTTCTGGCTCTACCGGTGAAACGGGTATAACTGGTGATACAGGACCAACGGGCCCAACTGGTCACACAGGAGCGACTGGAGAGACTGGTGACCCTGGCGAGACTGGAGTAACAGGACCAACCGGTAATCCTGGTCCGACAGGACCAACAGGAAATACAGGTCCAACAGGAACAATTGGTTCAACAGGATATACTGGTGCTACAGGTGCTACAGGAGATAGAGGTGATACGGGCGAAACTGGTATTACTGGACCAACTGGGTATACAGGTAAAACTGGAGCTACAGGTGAAAAAGGGTTTACAGGAGATACAGGAGCTACTGGTTCTACTGGTTCTACTGGAGATACTGGAGATACTGGAGATACTGGAGATACTGGAGAAATGGGGTATGTTGGACCTACTGGTGCAACTGGATTCACAGGAAAATTAGGACCAACCGGTTCTACGGGAGAAACAGGTATAACTGGTGTAACTGGACCAACTGGTCCAACAGGAGTTAGTGGAAATACTGGAAATACTGGAGTAACAGGACCTACAGGAAGAACAGGTCCGACAGGAAATACGGGACCAACTGGCCCAACGGGTGATACAGGAATAACAGGTCCAACAGGAAATACAGGAAGAACAGGTCCAACTGGTTCAACCGGTTCTTCTGGTTCAACAGGAGATACGGGAAGAACGGGTGCAACAGGACCTACCGGTTTACAAGGCGCCACTGGGTCAACAGGTGAGCGTGGAAATACTGGTGATACAGGACCAACGGGCGCAACCGGTGGAACAGGTGACCGTGGAGATACTGGAGATACTGGTGATACAGGTCCAACTGGTGCAACAGGTCCAACAGGTCAATTTGGGTTTCGTGGTGAAACTGGTTCTACTGGAAGTACAGGCCCTACTGGATAGACTGGTGGCACAGGATTACAAGGTTCTATAGGAAGAACAGGACCAACAGGTCTAACAGGAGAAACAGGACCTACTGGTGTTACTGGAAGAGTTGGTGCAACAGGTAGAACTGGAGACACTGGTTCAACTGGAAATACTGGAATTACAGGTTCTACTGGTAAACAAGGAGATACTGGTGACACTGGTTCAACCGGTGAAACAGGTTCTACTGGAGAAAAAGGTGCAACTGGAGATACAGGAGATACTGGTCCAACAGGAGAACGAGGAGCCACAGGCGCCACAGGTTATACTGGGGCCACCGGTGCTACTGGACCAACTGGAAGAACCGGGTCTACTGGTACAAGAGGGTTTACTGGCGACACTGGATTGAAAGGAGATACAGGAAATACTGGTCCAATGGGACCTGTTGGTAATGATGGAGATATAGGACCAAAAGGAGATACTGGAGCAACAGGAGATACTGGAGATACTGGAGATACCGGAATAACAGGTATGACTGGTTATACTGGTTATACTGGTCCAACTGGTCCAACAGGTATATCAGGGTTGGATGGTGACAGAGGCGATACAGGTCCTCCTGGCTATACTGGTAGAACAGGTTATACTGGTCAAACTGGTGATACCGGATTAACTGGACCAACGGGAAATACTGGTTATACTGGTGCTACTGGTGCAAGTGGTTCTAAAGGAGATACCGGGTTAACAGGTAATACTGGTGAAACTGGCCCAACAGGTAATACTGGTCCTACTGGAAGTACTGGCGTGAGAGGATATACAGGTGTTACAGGTCCAACAGGGTTTACTGGTGATACAGGAGATACAGGAGATACTGGCGATACTGGTCAAACTGGTCCAACAGGAAATACTGGTCAAACTGGTGAAACTGGCCCTACTGGTAATACTGGAATGACTGGTCCGACTGGAACTACAGGAGCTACAGGTTCAACTGGTCAAACTGGTCCAACTGGAAGAACAGGTCCAACAGGTTTTACTGGGTTTACCGGCGTTACTGGCCCAACTGGTCTTACTGGACCAACTGGTAATACTGGTCCAACTGGTTATACAGGTTATACCGGCGATACAGGTCCTACTGGTACAACAGGGGTAACAGGTCCTACTGGGCCTGCAGGAACCCCAGGACAAACAGGTGACACTGGTGATACTGGTGATACTGGCCCTACAGGATTTACAGGAAATACTGGTCCTACCGGTGAAACAGGTCAAACAGGTGAGACAGGTGAAACTGGTTACACAGGAAATACTGGTCCAACTGGTATTACTGGTTATATTGGAATTACTGGTGATACAGGTGATACTGGATCTACGGGCTCAACTGGTCCAACTGGTATTACTGGAGTTACAGGAGTTACGGGTGATACTGGCGATACTGGTGATACCGGTTATACAGGACCCACTGGTATTACAGGTATTACAGGAGAAACTGGAACTACTGGCGATACTGGTGATACAGGTCATACAGGACCTACTGGTTCTACAGGAAATACTGGAGAAACTGGACCTACTGGACCTAGTGGGCCTACTGGACCTACTGGAACTACTGGAGAAACTGGACCCACTGGACCTACAGGAGAAACCGGACCAACCGGCCCAACTGGACCTAGTGGACCTACTGGAGAGACCGGTCCAACAGGAACAACAGGACCTACTGGACCTACTGGAGAAACTGGACCGACTGGCCCAACAGGAATAACGGGAGAAACAGGACCAACAGGAGAAACCGGACCGACAGGACCAACTGGACCTACAGGAGAAACTGGTCCTACTGGACCGACAGGAGAAACTGGACCAACTGGAGAAACTGGACCGACTGGCCCAACAGGAATAACGGGAGAAACAGGACCAACAGGAGAAACCGGGCCAACAGGACCAACTGGACCGACAGGAGAAACTGGTCCTACAGGACCGACCGGAGAAACAGGACCTACTGGAATAACTGGTGATACAGGTCCAACTGGAACAACCGGACCTACAGGACCCACAGGAGAAACAGGACCAAGTGGACCAACCGGACCGACAGGAGAAACGGGACAAACTGGACCGACAGGAGAAACGGGACCTACTGGAATAACCGGACCTACAGGTCCAACAGGAACAACTGGACCTACAGGACCTACAGGTGAAACTGGCCCTACCGGACCAACTGGACCAAGTGGTCCAACAGGAGAAACAGGACCGACAGGAGAAACAGGTCCAACAGGAATAACAGGTCCAAGTGGTCCAACAGGAATAACAGGTCCAAGTGGACCAACTGGAGAAACGGGCCATACTGGACCAACAGGACCTACAGGACCAACTGGAGAAACGGGTCCAACTGGCGAAACAGGACCTACTGGAATAACAGGATATACAGGACCCACTGGAACAACAGGTCCAAGTGGCCCAACTGGCGAAACAGGACCTACAGGTATAACAGGACCTACTGGTCCTACTGGAGAAACTGGTCCAACTGGCGTAACGGGTCCAACTGGCGTAACAGGACCAACTGGTTCAACCGGTTTTACAGGAGAAACTGGACCAACAGGTGTTACAGGAGATACTGGTCCAACCGGTAAAACTGGAGATAGTGGTTATACTGGTCCAACGGGCCAATCTGGACATACTGGTTCTAGTGGTCCAACTGGTCTAACAGGAACGTCTGGTGGAAGTGGCTCAACAGGTTCAACAGGATTAACTGGAGCGAGTGGTCCGACTGGTCCGACTGGTCCGACTGGTCCGACCGGACCAACTGGTGAAACAGGTCCAACTGGACCAACTGGACCGACTGGAAACACTGGACCGACTGGTGAGTCTGGAGCAACAGGAGCAACAGGAATAACTGGATATACAGGAGCTACAGGTCAGTCAGGACCAAGTGGAGAAACAGGAATAACTGGATATACTGGGCCTACTGGACCAACTGGAACTACTGGACCAACTGGAAATACCGGTCCTACAGGAAATACTGGATATACAGGACCTACTGGGCCCACAGGAACTACAGGAAATACTGGAAGTACCGGGTCTACGGGATATAGTGGACCTACTGGGTCTACAGGAGAAACAGGTTATACTGGTATAACCGGTGCAACAGGAGCCACTGGACATACTGGACCTACTGGACCTAGTGGTGTTACTGGACCCACCGGAAATACAGGAACTACTGGAGCCACAGGTCCCACAGGACCTAGTGGTGCTACTGGCAGTACTGGACCGACTGGTCCGACCGGAACTACCGGACCTACTGGACCTACTGGACCTAGTGGAGTAACCGGACCGACAGGAAATACAGGTTCAACTGGGCCTAGTGGACCATCGGGACCCACTGGACCTTCAGGAATGACTGGACCAACTGGAAATACTGGAGTAACAGGTCCTACTGGACCTACTGGACAAACCGGACCAACTGGAACTACAGGTTCTTCTGGACCTACTGGAAGTACAGGACCTAGTGGACCTACTGGAATTACTGGTACAACAGGCCCCACTGGCAATACTGGTTTAACTGGACCAAGTGGACCAACGGGACCGACTGGACCTACAGGAAATACTGGTTCTACTGGTCCTACCGGAAATACAGGCCCTACTGGAAACACCGGAGCAACCGGAATTAGTGGTCCTACTGGAAACACTGGACCTACTGGTCCGACCGGACCAACAGGACCTACAGGACCAACTGGTAATACTGGATTCACTGGTCCGACTGGCCAGACTGGAACTACTGGACCAACCGGACCGACAGGAACTACTGGAACTACTGGTCCAACAGGACCCACTGGTCCGACCGGAACTACCGGACCGACTGGTAATACTGGTAATACTGGTAATACTGGACCAACTGGACCAACTGGACCAACTGGACCAACTGGACCAACTGGAAATACAGGAAATATTGGAGATACAGGAGTTACTGGACCAACTGGTCCAACAGGAAACACGGGTCCAACCGGGTCAACCGGTGTTACGGGACCTACTGGTCCAACAGGACCGACTGGTCCAACAGGACCTACTGGTTTGACAGGAACAACTGGTCCAACAGGACCCACTGGAGCAACCGGACCAACTGGACCGACTGGAAACACAGGTTCAACTGGAATAACAGGACCATCCGGACCAACTGGACCAACAGGACCCACTGGACCAACTGGACCTACTGGTAATACGGGTAATACTGGAAGTACTGGTTCGACAGGAACAACTGGTCCTACTGGAAACACTGGATCTACTGGAATTTCAGGACCTACTGGTTCAACAGGACCGACTGGTCCAACAGGACCTACAGGAATTACAGGACCAACTGGACCGACTGGTCAAACAGGAATTACAGGACCAACTGGACCGACTGGACTAACAGGTATTACAGGACCAACTGGACTAACTGGGCCTACTGGACCTACTGGACCGACCGGGATTACAGGTCCAACAGGAGTAACTGGAACTACAGGTCCTACTGGACCGACTGGAACGACTGGACCGACTGGTAATACGGGTCCAACTGGTCAAAGTGGCGTAAGTGGACCAACTGGTCCGACAGGTCCTACTGGAACAACTGGACCAACTGGAATAACAGGAACGAGTGGAGCAACAGGACCAACTGGACCATCTGGACCAACTGGAGTTACTGGAATTACAGGACCTACTGGACCAACTGGTGCAACAGGACCCACTGGACCCACTGGGTTTACGGGTCCAACTGGAATAACTGGAGCAACAGGAACAACAGGCCCAACCGGACCCACTGGTCCCACGGGTAATACCGGTTCAACTGGAGAAAGTGGACCGACTGGTTCGACTGGACCGACTGGAACTACTGGACCGACAGGACCAACCGGAATAACAGGACCTAGTGGACCAACAGGAGCTACTGGGCCAACTGGACCAACTGGAATAACTGGTATAACTGGTATAACTGGGCCAACTGGACCAACTGGAGTAACAGGACCGACAGGACCAACAGGAATTACTGGAGAAACAGGACCGACAGGACCTAGTGGACCAACTGGAGCCACTGGACCAACTGGAATAACTGGAACAATTGGAGTAACAGGTTCCACTGGACCAACTGGAGCTACTGGACCAACAGGACCAACTGGAGTTACTGGAGAAACAGGACCTACTGGAGTTACTGGACCAACAGGTTATACTGGAAATACAGGACCAACTGGTCCAACAGGGTTTACGGGTGTTACTGGAGGTACTGGCGGAACCGGACCAACCGGTCAAACAGGTGTAACCGGTGTTACAGGAAACACTGGTCCAACTGGACCTACCGGAAATACGGGTCTTGGGGGTAGTCCAGGAAATTCTGGTCCAACAGCTCCAACAGGAGTTACAGGTACTACTGGTCCGACTGGGTTTACAGGACCAACCGGAGACACTGGTTATACTGGTGTTACAGGACCTACTGGTAATACGGGTCCTAGTGGACCGACTGGAATAACTGGACCCACTGGACCAACAGGAATTACAGGAATTACTGGACCTACTGGAGTAACTGGACCAACGGGTCTTACAGGTAATACTGGTGATACTGGTGTCACAGGTGGTACAGGCCCAACAGGACCTACTGGTTTTGGTGGTGTTACTGGTACCACTGGTCCAACTGGTTCGAGTGGTTGGACTGGTATGACTGGACCAACTGGATATACTGGAATGAGTGGAATTACTGGACCAACTGGTCCAACAGGAGTTAGTGGACCAACTGGATATACAGGTATGACTGGTATTACTGGTATTACTGGTATTACTGGTCCAACAGGTAATACAGGAGCTACAGGTATTACTGGTGATACAGGGCCATCTGGACCCACTGGGTTTACTGGACCAACTGGAACAACAGGGTTTAGTGGTATTACAGGACCAACAGGAGCAACAGGAGCAACTGGACCCACTGGAACAACAGGACCTACTGGACCTACTGGAACAACAGGACCTACTGGACCTACTGGAACAACAGGACCTACTGGACCTACTGGACCTACTGGAACAACAGGACCTACTGGACCTACTGGAACAACCGGACCTACTGGACCTACTGGACCTACTGGAACAACCGGACCTACTGGACCTACCGGACCTACCGGACATACTGGTATTACTGGAATTTCTGGACCAACTGGCGTTACAGGATATACTGGTGATACTGGTACAACTGGTCCAACCGGTCCAGGAGTAACAGGTTGGACGGGACCTACCGGGCCTGCTGGTCAAACGGGCGCAACAGGTCCAGAAGGACCAGGACCAACAGGAACTACTGGTGAAACTGGTATGACCGGTCCTACTGGTATGACTGGAGCAGGATTGACGGGTATAACTGGTGGTACTGGTCCTACTGGACCTACAGGTGTTAGTGGTCCTACTGGTCCCACTGGTCCTACTGGTCCTACTGGTCCCACTGGACCTACTGGAATTACAGGTATTACAGGCATTAGTGGTCCTACTGGTCCCACTGGTCCTACTGGTCCTACCGGCATTACTGGCATTACTGGCATTAGTGGTCCTACTGGACCTACTGGACCGAGCGGGGTTACAGGCCCGACAGGAGCAACTGGTACGACAGGATTTACAGGTCCAACAGGTATGACAGGTATTACAGGGATTACAGGTCCAACAGGTCCAACAGGGCGCACAGGACCAACAGGAAATACAGGTGTTGCAGGAATTACAGGTCCAACCGGAATGACAGGTCCAACAGGTCCAACAGGTCCTACCGGCATCACAGGTATTACAGGAATTACTGGAGTAACAGGACCAACAGGACCAACGGGACCAACCGGACCAACTGGAATTACTGGAATATCCGGAACAACTGGACCTAGTGGCCCTAGTGGATATACAGGAATTACTGGAATATCTGGACCAACTGGGTTTACTGGGTTGTCGGGACCGACAGGTCCAACAGGTTTTGGGTTGTCTGGACCAACTGGACCAACTGGTATTACCGGCCCAACAGGTCCAACAGGCTTTGCAGGACCTACCGGTTCTATTGGTCCTACAGGACAGAGTGTATTATTTTCTTATTCTGCTGCACTTCTTCCTGTTGCGTCATTTGATGTAACTGACCGCCTAACAAGTCCAAATACACTTTTCACAAAAACTATTTCCAAAGACACAGTTATCAATGATGGTTATACAAATTATTATGCAAAAACAAATGGGTATAATACTTATTCTACTACTTATACTCTCGGAATAAACCCAACAAATAGATGGATAGCCGGTGGGGTGGGCGGAAATACACTATCTTTCAGTAATGATGGAATAAAATGGTATCCAAATGGAAATACTACTTTTACAGCACAATGTAATTTTACTTCATGGAATGGGTTTTTATGGGTCGCTGGAGGCGCAGGTGGCAATACACTTGCTTATAGTTATGACGGGATTTCATGGACAGGATTAGGAACAACAATTTTTGCAACTCAATGTACTAATGTTTCTTGGAACGGAAGTATTTTTGTTGCAACCGGTTATTCAGGAAATAATTTAGCTTATAGTTATGATGGAATTAACTGGACTGGTTTAGGAACCACACTTTTTAATGGAGGTGTAGCATACAGTGTTTCGTGGAATGGTCAATACTTCTTGGCATCAGGAAGTGGCACAACGAATAAAGTCGCTATAAGCACAAATGGAATAAATTGGAATGGACTGGGTGGAGCCTCTGTATTTACAGGAACATGCACAAGTATTATATGGACAGGTGCAGTATGGGTGGGTGGAGGTCAAACTTCAGGATTAGCAGGTGTATTAGCTTATAGTTTGAACAATGGAACATCTTGGACAAGTGTTTCTTGTCCAATAACTACTAATGTAACTGGTCTGGCTGTAAATCGTCAGTTAATAGTTGCTACAGGTTATGTAACTACAAGTGGAATTGGGAATACACTAGCTTATAGTTCTGATATATATGGTACTTCATGGACAGGGTTAGGAACAACAATATTCAATGACATATCAGCATCATGGATAACAAAAGTAAAATGGGCAAACAATAAATTTGTTGCTTTCTCTGGTGACACATCTGGAAATAGAATTGCTTATAGTTCAGATGGTAAATCATGGATTCCAGCAATAACTTCAAATTCAATTTTTACAACTTCTGCGCTTGGTGGTGATTGTGCGACTATGCTTCCTCATAGCATTACGTTTCCAAATAATTATATGGTCACTGGTAACTTAGTTTCAAGAGATAGTGGACTCTCTTGGTCAATTACTACAAATACTCCTTCTACAAGCTCATTAGGTTGGAATGGTTCTCAGTATATATTTGGAGGTTCTCCAGGAGTTAATTCTTATTTGACATATGACTTATCAGGAAGTTATATACAATTACCTATTGGAACCGACCCATC
>Ga0114979_10001802_pt1 | contig 14434 bp, 13 predicted proteins | sample S_140625_EF_Meta_FD_87315 | JGI IMG/M metagenome (GOLD analysis project Ga0114979, IMG submission 87315) | Freshwater microbial communities from Lake Simoncouche, Canada to study carbon cycling - S_140625_EF_MetaG | ecosystem: Environmental > Aquatic > Freshwater > Lake | place: Lake... | reverse complement strand
TGCCTGCCTAATTCTACCTTCGAATGAGAAATCCCAATCATTGTAAGCAGCCCTTACTTGATCAGCATTAAACCATTCTGCACTATCTAAAAGCTTTATCAGCTCAATAGATAAGGTAGTCTTGCCCGAGCTAGGCAGGCCCATAATTAATACAACTACGGGCATCTTTTATCAAAAGGGACAAGCCCTTTTTTAACTGTTTCGTCTAGCCAATGTTTTATAACATAAGATACATATTTTAAATTTGGCGATTCTGTATGAAACTTAAACGCTAATTCAAAGTCAGGAATTGGGAAGTTAATTAAATTAGCAACCCATTTCACGTAACGTTCTTGATGTAAAAACAAAGCTTCGAGATCTAAAAAGGCGTCAACCTTCATGTCTTTATAGTATTCCATGGCATATGGCAATGTTACTTCACCTCTAACCCTTTGCTGCTGCAAAGCATTAATATGCTGATCTCTAACTATTACGGCTGTTATTACTTCAAACCCTAAAGATTCTAATTGAGAACGAATCTCATTTATCTTTGGATAATGTTTGACTCCATTATATACGAACGGACAGCTAATATCAGTAACGTAATATTCAAAGTTACCAAACGAATCAATGACTTCTTGTGTCAATAATTCAGGATTAATAAAGTATTTAGCAAACTTATCTTCGTCAGTAGGAACCCAGTAATTGTCTAATATTTCGCTCCATCCACAGATAAATTTGTTGGCGCTAAATATACGGCTAAAAATATGGTTCCCTGACCCCTGCGGACCAGTTAACAATAATAGTTTTTTCATTATTTAATTGAACGCTGTTGGCTTGTGTCAGCAACTGAACTTCTTGTTGCTATGCGTTTAGCGCTATCTTCTTTTAAATAATTTTTACTATCTGCTCTTTGTTGACCAATATAAGTTCTAATCTTTAACGGGTTAATTTCATCAGTAGGACCAGTTCCGCTATCAGGTGCAAATACATATAAGATAACTTCTGAATCTTCAGTAATAAAATTATGTAATTCATTTCGGCGCATAAAGAACGTTTCGCCCTCTAGCACCTCGTACAACTCGTTATCTAGCTCAACCTTGCCTTTGCCCTTAATGATTACGCCAACGCGATGACTAGGATGTGTATGTAGAGTTTGATACATGTTTGCAGGGAAGTGAACATAGTTAACTACTGGATCACCTAAACGACTTGGCCCAATAGCTGTAGTGTTTGTGCCGCCGTCGATATAAGTAAGATTACCAATATCTAATTCGTTTTGTATGTAGTAACGGCTTTCTAATAACCTTAAACCAGGGAAGCTAATAACTACTCCCTCGCCACTTACTTTATAAGGCGTATTGACGCAGAATGCGCCATTGGTATCTGCAAAAGCTAAATTGCTTTGCATAAAACTACCATTTTTTATTAGCACGTAATCTGTGCCTGTTGGTTTAAATTCTTGTTTTTCGCTAGTGATTGGTGTTAAATCAAATACCCATCTGTCTCTAACCTCTAACTTATGTTTTACGTTTATCATTTAAAAACTCCATAATTTCGGTTGGTATAAAAGGCTCTTCCATACGCTCAGGATGCCATACAATTGCGCCTACATTTTTACTTATCCACGCTTCACAATGACCATCCGCGTCTTCAGCTAAGCTAATAGCTTCTTCGGGGATTTCTACTATTTGATTTGAATGAAAAGAATTGACTTTGATTTTTTTGCGGCGGTAGGTAACAAAATGCTCAGTGTCCATATGACCATCACATTGTGCTACCTTTCCCCCAAGAACTGAAGTTAATACAAAGGCGCCATGACAAACGCCTAGTATAGGCTTCCCTAGCTTCATCATTGCTGTAGCAATTTTTAACTCTGTAATTCTTCTGATAGTGGTATCGTCACCACCTGTCAAGATCAATACATCTAAATCTTTCGCAAGTTGATCAAAGTTGCGGTCGAAGTTGGGTATAGGGCAAAGTGCATGCTCCTCTAAGAGACGGTACCAACCATGCTCTAAAGAATCATGTGCCCTATCCTTGTGAAACAGGACTCTCTGAGAGAGGCCTATAATCACATTACCAACCGTATGCTGTAGCTGCTAATTCACGAGCTGCAGGAGTATCGCAAGTGTTACCTACGATGATCTCATAAAGCTCTTTACGCATTACTTTAGCCATTTCAAGAGCCTTGTCTACTACTGAAGGATCTTTGTCAGCTAATTTTTGTAAACGAACTGCACCAATGTTCGCATGGAATTGTTCGTCTTTAGCAATTACGCCGTACTTGTGAGCTACTGTTTCGTCATAAGCACCAATTTCGCACATAGTGTCCCATGATGTAGCAGCGCGGCCTTCAGCAACTAACTGATAAACAGCTAATGCAACAGGATCGTTTTCTACGTCATAAGTTTTAAGTGTACGTGCACCTTTGTCGTCAGTTTTACGAGCAAATTCACGGTCAAGATATTCTTGAGTGTTGATTTCTTTGCCTTCGATGTGCTCAATAACTTCTTTTACTAAACGGAAGTGATTAGCTTCGTCTTGTGCTTGTTTTGTTAAAAGCATCATTTCTTCTACTGATGTGCTTGTTGGTAGTTTAGCAATAGCTTCTGAAATGCCTACCATGTTCATGTACTCATTAGCTAAGCGACCTTGGAAGTGCAATAAGTAGTCTTCTTTAGTGCGTGATGAGTCTTTGAACCAATGTGTAATGTTCATTTTGCTTGCTTCAAATAAAGGTTGATTTTCCGCTTTGATGCGTTCAACCAATTGTTTTCCGATTGTCATGATTATTTCCTTCTTAAAAGTTAAAAATTTACCTAGTTACATGCCAAAAATTGGACAAATAACTTCCATCATATACTGCCACTTCACATTTAAGCTCGTCTTCACTGTTTGTTTCCGGCAAAGGCAAACCTAAATTCTTGTAAAATTCATTAATAGACAATAAGTTAAATAAAACGTGCTTGTCTCTATTGAATTTTAAAATCTTTGAATTCTCTTCAATAATTTTTTCCAACATTCTTGAATCATTGTCATACCAAGTGTATTTAGGGAATAGCATACCCCACCCACCGCATTTATGCCACCAATAAAAGCAATCTATATCATTAGCATAGCAAGAGACAATTTTGGCTTTAGGGAATAAATTATGTAAATAATCTATATGATAAGCGAACCAATGAGACTTTATGACTTTTATTTTGTCCCAATTGTCAAAAGGCTCCATAAATTCTGCCAAAATCTCAGATTTAGACATTGCAAATAGCTTATCAAAGCCTTTGCCATATGTGTTACCCGGTCCCCAATAAACACCCCGATGGGAACCAATTACTATCATCTCATTGTTGACATCCTTTATTGGCATGTCCCATTTATTTTGTGGTGCCCATTCGCTTGTATTGATTGATGGATTTTTGCATAGGTCTAAATAGACAGAACTCCATCTACTCCCTGGGCAGCCAACCAAAAATATTAAGTCAGACCCATCATATTTTACTACATTGTCCATAGGAAATTTCATTATTTGCTCACCCTATCATAGCCATCTACAGGCTCTACTATTAAATGAGTTCTTCTTAATACAGAACTCTCAGATGCCGCTAAATGATAAAAATTATTTACATACGTTCCGTCACATACAGCTATTTTAACTTTAACAAGCGGGTCAGCTTCTAATTCTGCAGTAGTACAACCTCTAGCCTTAACATCTTTTGATAAGCCTAAAGCTTCCCATAATTCACTTCTTTTATAATACTTAAAATTAATATCCCTATCAATGTTGTATTTTAATATATTGGAATTTTCTTCTTTAATTTTTTCAAACATTCTTATGTTGTTTTCATACCAGGCATAGTTGGCATAACCCAAACCCCATCCGCCTGAATGATGCCACCAAAAAAATGATTCCACATCGCTAACGTAGCAACAAACAATTTTAGCTTTGGGAAACATATTACGAAGATACGGAATATTATATGCAAACCAATGTGATTTAATAATTTTTACCCCATCCCAATTATCAAACGCACGCATGAATTCTACAAGTATTTGTTGTTTCGATAACGCATGCAGATATTCAAAACCTTCGCCAAATAAATTATCAGGTCCCCAGTATGATCCCCTATGACCACCTGTTGTTTGTAAATCACCGTATACGCCTATATTAAGTGTATTCCATGATCGATCTTCAGACCAGTCAGTTGTATTTATGTCAGGATGTTCACATACACGCCTGTGAACATTACTCCATCGACTGCCTGGTACCCCTATCAGGAGTATTAAGTCAGAGCCATCATATTCATCAATATTATCTAATTTGAATTTCATTGTTTTACATATTGCCAATATAGTTTGCAATTAGCAAAACCTGGTCCACCACGAATATACTCAGAAGAAATTCTGTCTTCTAACTTCAATGTATTGTCTTTAATTTTTAGATTGTATTTAACTGAAAAGTTATAGATGTCTTCTACAGTCCAAATATAGAATTTTTCTTGTATGCTTTCGTCAGGGGCTTCTGCGGGATTTACGCGAATGAACATAGTGCCACCTTTTTTAAGCTTGCTCGTCATCCATGCAATTTGCTTTTCTACAAGCTCATGGGTGCCAAAGTTAATAGATCCTAATGCAAGCATAACGTCAATTGATTCATCCTCACATTCGTAATCTAAGAAATCACTTTGAATATCAGCGTGGTCATTAGCAAGATCTATGCCAATTAAGTGAGGGAAATACTTTTTAAATTCGTTGTAACCACACCCAAGGTCAAGAATAGAATCAGGATTTAAAGCAAAAATATCAGGCAGTATTGCGAAGCCCGATATGTGATAGCAATTTAAATCGGTGTTCCAAAAGTCTTGATCATTAGTGGGGTTTGGTTTGAAATACTCTACTAGTGGTTTTGCAGGTTTCATATGTATTTTTTGTATAGGGCCATAAAAAATAATATTTTACCGCATTTAATACATAATAAAAAGTAAATATTTTGTAACTGTTATAGCTCAGATGGGTATTTGTGTAGTTCTAATTGGCCGGGCATCTTGAACACATCATAAATGTATTCTTTACAGACATACTTTTCAGTCTTGTAGTTTGTTGAATAAGCTTCAAAATTAGCATCCAAATTGGTTATAGCCCAACGTTGAAAATTCTGTGTATCAAAAAAGGCACGAACAGGATTTTTACATTTAGAACCTTGGATAAATGGCGCAGTAAGAATTTCTTGATAACCAAAAATAAGTTTAAAGAAAAATACTAGCTGATAATAGTGTTTAACTTCAAATGGAAATTTATCTATTTTTGGTTTTAAATACTCATCGTATAGAGTACTAGCTTCTTGCTCTGTGCTTTTGTATTTATCTTGATACTTTGTAATAAAATATTCACGCACATTATTATATAAATATTCGTTTGGAACTTCTGCAAGCAACTCATCAGAATAATCTAAAGGATTAACAATTTTAGCACTGGTTATAAGGTCATTAAATTTTCGCACGCCGGGAAGATAATTCTGTTTTAATCTTGAAAATAAATGTCCGTTTGGCTCACCAGTTACAATGATACTTTCAGTATCAGCTATGTTGCTAAAATCATTATCGTCGGGTATCTCAATGGTTTTATAATTGGCTACAAGATGTGCATGCATCTCAGGATTTTCTTTTAGTGAGCATTTGCCTACTGTAACCCTAAAATCAATGTTGTTTTTTATAAATGCAGCAACAATAACAGTAGAATCTATACCACCACTCCAAGCTACTATAGGATTTTGTCCGGCATAGGTTAGGGCAGTTTCGTCTACAATTTGAGCGTAGGTTAAGTCTGTATGCGTGTCTAATGGTATGTTTTCACATACAGATGGTATGCTTGGGTTATCAGGTAAAAATATTCCTCCTGATCGATCTTTTGGTATACGTTTATAGGCATCGAGTGGTAAAACACCATAGATGACAAATCCAACTTTGTAAAATTTATCATTATTAGGGTCATCGAATGAACGAACATCAATAACATTCCAAGTAAATGAACTTGAATTACGTTGCAATGCGCTCAAAACAGTGCGATTCCATAACCAAGGAGATCCATAGGTGCAGAATGCAATTCGAATTGTTGGCAGCGCTAGACAAATTTCATCTAAGATTTGATTAATGCGTTGACCTACTCTTGCGGGTAAGGCTAGTACAGCAGTTTGAGAACTAAAATCATATGGATCTACAGGCAATGAACAATACAAACGCTTTTCCGAGCTCTGTATACGTTCTGCTGTAATGTTATCTGTATACTTACCTATGAATTCAAAATTATTTTCCTGATAAAAATTATAACCGTCAAACTGTTCCTTTGGATTGTTCATTGTTATATACAGCGTAGGTACGCCATCGTTGATAAAGTTATTAAGTTCATCAGTAACAAAAGCCGTTTTTTTGGGAAGTCCTAAAGCATATACTGTGGTTGTCATATTTATCCTGCTACAATTTTAATTGGAAAAGGTTTTTTTACATTTTCTACATGAGTTAACATTGTACCAAAAATATCTTTTCTCTCATCGGGTAATACATCATTATCTATAAAAATAGGAATATAACCTGTAATTTTATATATCCCCATAGCAAATATGCTAATAGCATCAGAGTAAGCATTAGCACAAGTTTGGTACCAATAATCGCCTGATACGAACATGCAAGATCCTTGGCATATATGTAAAACAGGACAATCAGAACATTCTTTTCTTTGGCTCCAATGGGTGGATGTTGTAACTTTTACATCTTGCAGATTTTCAATAGTGCCTGATAAATGTGCCTCTCCATTGGTATTTATAGAAACAGAGCTTACATTTTGACATGTTAAAACGTTACCATGTAAATCAACAGCAAGCGTATTTCTGTCATCCATACCACATTTTTGATGAACAAATTTTGCATGTTTATGTCCTGTGACATTACCCATAAAGTAATTTAACTTGTCTTTAATAGATCCAAAGCCTAAATTTGCATCGCTTTCAATAATTTCTTTAAACGCTAATTGACGGAACTTAAAGTGGTCATCCTTTGTCTTTAAGGATACAGACATACCACCATCATCATAAGCATCAACAAAAGCACCTTCTCCAAGATTAACGTTTTCGTTTCCTGTAAATTCTTTAAACCATTCATAAACAGCTTTACGGCTCATATTTTGAGCGTTAATCATAGAGTTAAAACTCATGTTGCCTTTAAATTTTCTGTATAAATCTAATGCTAATCTTTTTGTTTCAGGCTCTTGAAATGGATCAGGACCTCTAACATGTTGACCTGGACCGTCATGACTAATAGCCATGCTATCTAGGTTATATAAAAGCCATTGATTAATTTCTTCTGTAAGTAATGATCCGTTTGTAATCATTGAATATCGAGGAGGTTTTTTCCAATCTTTAAATTTTTCTTTTAAAGCTTTAACTAAAGGAACGATTGTTTTCCAGTAAACTAAAGGCTCTCCGCCCCATAACTCAATTTTTAATCCATCTTTTTCGCTAAATGATAAGTTTTCTAACTTGCTCATAAAGTGATCAACATCATCTTTATTAGTTTCGTCAGCTCTTTCTACAAAGCGTTGTGAACAGTATTCACATTCAAAATTGCAAGATAGTCCTAGTTGAACTTTTAAAAGAGTTACATATTTAGATTTTGTGAGTGGTGTTGAGGGTGAAAATGGTGTGTATTCTTTAAGATTTGAAAAGCTTACATTTGGATTGTCGTATACGAAGCCATCTTCTTCGCTTAGGATATTTTCAATATTATCGTAATAAAATACTTTTTGATCGCCCGTTTCTTGTTTAACGGCGAGTACTTTAAATTTCATTTATTATCCTTTTAACATGCGCAAGCACAATCGCAATCGTATGATACTGAATTTACGTTGCAATTATATGTGCAAGCACAGTTACAGTTTGTTTGTAGCCACTTTTGAGTATCGCAATTAGCGCAATTGATTGCATTGCAATTAGTGCAATTGGTACAATTGATATTACCACAATCACAGTTACAATCGCCTTGATTTCCGTTGTTACAATTACCGTTAGTATTATTTTGGAAATATGCTTTGCTGTAGTAGCCTGCCATATTTGGAGTTGCAGGTCTTTGAGCTGCCAATACCAAGTCATTAATAAATAACATGGTTGTTTGCGTTGTGCCTGATAAAGTCAGCTCAACGTTGATGTTATTGTACGATATTGGACCTGATGCAGGTAAGGTCATATTACTTCGCCTTTTCTAATTCAACCACGCGCTGTGTTAATTCTTTAATTGCCTCGATGAGTAATGGAACAAGTCTTTCGTATCGCACTGTTAAATATTTGTCATCAATAGGAGCCGGGGCTACAACCTCAGGCATAATTTTTTGTACTTCTTGTGCTGATACGCCTACTTCTTGTATAACTTCATAACCTAATGCTACTGCTGTTTCATTAGCATGGTAATAGAAACCATTTAATGAAAAAACTTTATCTATAGCATTTGGAATATTGTGTAATTTTGTTTTTAATCTGTCATCAGAATAATAAGCAGTAATGTTGTTTGTCGCGCGAATTTCACCTGTTGTGCCTGACGCTGCTGTACCTACACCGAATGAACCAAACTGAACGCTTGATGCTGTACCAATTGATTGTGGTGTTGATAATGTAATAGCGCCTGTTGCTGCTGAGGCAATAACTTGGTTAGCTGTACCTGTAATTGAAGTCACACCACCTGATGCGGGTGTTGCCCATGATATTGTGCCTCCTGCAACTGTTAATACTTGACCTGCTGTTCCAATAGGAAGTTTGCCTACTACGTTAGTGGTTGATGCATATATAACGTCACCTGTTGTATATGTTGTAAGGCCTGTACCACCGTTACCTACAGGTAATGTGCCTGTGACACCTGATGCTAGTGGAAGGCCTATACAGCTTGTTAATATACCTGATGTAGGCGTTCCTAATGCGGGGGTTAAAAATGTTGGACTTACTTGACGAACGACTGCTCCCGTACCTGTCGATGTTGTGACGCCTGTACCGCCGTTAGCTACTGCTAATGTGCCACCTAATACAATGGCGCCTGTAGTTGGTGATGATGGCGTTAAACCTGTTGTACCTGCGCTAAATGATGTTACACCGCCTGATGAAGCTGCCCATGTTGGCACGCCACTTGCTAGTGTTAATACGTATCCGTTAGTTCCTGCAGTTAATGTTGCTAATGTGTTAGACGCTGACGCATAAATAATGTCGCCTGTTGCGTATGTAGAAAGACCTGTTCCCCCGCTTGTAGCAGCTAATGTTCCTGCGACTGTCACGGCACCTGACGTTGCGGTAGATGGAGTTAAGCCTGTTGACCCAAAAGAAATTGTTGATACAGGATTAGCAGCTGAAGATTGGGCTAGTAGTGTTACAGCGTTAGAGGAATTCTTAAAGTAAAGCTTGCCATCAGCAATATTAATTGCCAATTCGCCACTTGCTAAATTAGCCCCTGAAGGCACATTAGTAGCGGTCGAGCTGTAATAGAGTTGTATCGGGGTGTAGCCTGATTGTGCCATAATTTAAGTCCTTTTGTGCCTAGAGTCTAACATATTAATTAAAAAGTTCCACCTGAAATACCTGAGAAAACAGGTGCTCCTGATCCTGCTGATGTCAATACCTGACCTGCGGTTCCGTTAGCAATAAATGCTGTAGTTCCTACTGCAGATTGATACGGTATTGTGCTAGCTGAGCCACCTGCTAAATTAGTGGCAGTTGTTGCTGATGTGGCTGAAGTTGCAGTTGCAGCGTTGCCACTAATATTAATTGCCCACGTGCCTGAAGCTCCTGTACCGTCTGCTTTTGGAGCACCAAGTGTATTGTAGGAAATTGTTTGAGCAGCAGATCCGTTAAAAGTAACACCGGATGTAGCGCCTGATCCACTGTTATTAAATGTTGCTGCGTTTGTGGTGCTGACTGTTCCTGATATATCAGCAAACGGAATTGTAGCTGCTGCAGTAAATGGTGAAGTTCCGCTTCCTTTAACATAGCCAGTTAATGTAGATGCCCCGGTACCGCCGCTACTAACGCCTAGAGTTCCCGCTAAGGTTATAGCGCCTGTAGTAGAAGTAGATGGGGTTAATCCTGATAAACTTGTTTGGAACGATGTAACAACTGATGCATTAGCAGGTTGCCATGTAGGTAGACCACCGCTTACTGTTAAGATGTATCCATTAGCGCCAATACCTATTGTACTTAAGGTAGTTGATCCACTAGCATATATAAGATCACCAGTAGTATAAGTAGATAACCCAGTTCCTCCATAAGCTGCCCCTATTGTGTTTGCAGTCCAAATACCTGCTGTTAATGTGCCAACGCCTGTAATGCCTGTATATGAGCCGCTTATGTAGGCAGAACCTACAGTGCCTGATGTAATTTGATTACCGTTAATTGCAATGGATGAATCACTTGCTAAAGTCAATTGACCTTGCGCATTAACTGTAAACGTGCCTACAGAGCTTGCCGAGCCATAAGCTCCCGCGGTAACGGCTGTATTTGCAATACTAAATGTAGTGCCTACTAAAGATAATCCAGTGCCCGCATCGTAAACTTGTGATGAACTAAATTGAGCAAACGTAATTGCAGTAGTTCCAAAAGTAATAGTGCCTACTGTGTTAACTACAAAGGCTGAACCTTCATTAGCAACTCCATCTTGCACAAAGAAATAATCGTTTTGACTAAGTTGATTTACGCCAGGGCCATAAGTGTCAGCATCTGATGAACGAATCAGTTGCCAAGCTGAAGCGCCTGATCCAACAGAGACAACATCATAAATACCATTGTAGGCTTGATTAGTTTCGTCTTTAATAAGAACACGTTTGCCAATATCTGCAGGCGATGTAAATGTATGACCATCAATTACAAGTGTTGAGAATGGTACTGTTTTAGTTAAGGTAGCGCCTACGCCCGCAACGCCATTGTTATATGTAACAGCGCCTAAATCAGTATTTGTAGCGTATTGAACTGGATCGTGATATGAAAGACCTGTTGATGCTAAATTATCAACGTATTGTTTTGTTGTTAATTCTAAATTAGCTACTGGATCTTGTGTAACAGTAACACTTGTTAAGCCTGCAGGAGCAAGCTCAGTTGCACCTAAAGCAATATTTGTTGTACCTAAAGTAATAGAGCTATTAGTTAATGCACCATTAGGAATATTTGTAAATGTGTTAGTTGATCCACTAATTGATTTGTTTGTAAGTGTGTCTGTAGTATCTCTAGCTACTAATGTGTCAGTAGATGTAGGCAACGTAAGTGTACCGGTGTTTATAATGCTAGAAATCACAGGCGTTGTAAGCGTTTTGTTTGTAAGTGTTTGCGTGCCTGTTAAAGTAACAACGGTTGAATCAATTGCAATAGTGACTGCAGAAGATCCGTTAAAGCTAGTGCCTGTAAGGCCTGTTCCAATTGTTAATGCATTAGTTGTATTGGCTGTAACATTAGTTGAGCCACCAAGACTTACCAAGTTACCATTAATTGTAATTGAACTATTTGTAAGTGATGCGTTAGCAATATTTGATAAAGTATTATTGGATCCATTAATTGAAACTCCATTTAATGTTGTTAATGTTCCACCAAGCGATAATGAATCTGTGCCAATAGTGACTGAACTATTTGTAAGTGATGCATTTCCAATATTAGTTAATGTGTTAGCAGTTCCACTGATAGATACTCCATTAAATGTTGTTAGCGTTCCACCTAATGACAAGCTGTCTGTACCAATGGTGACTGAGCTATTTACAAGAGATGAATTTCCAATGTTAGTTAGTGTGTTTGCTGAACCGCTTATAGATACGCCATTAAATGTTGTTATAGTACCGCCAAGCGATACTAAGTCAGATCCTATTGTGATTGAGCTGTTAGTTAATGATGCGTTGCCGATATTGGTAAGTGTGTTTAATGCGCCATCAATTGATTTATTTGTAAGTGTTTGTGTGCCAGTCAATGTAACTACAGTGCTGTCAATTGCAATTGTTACCGCAGCTGAACCATCATAGCTTGTGCCTGTTAAACCTGTGCCAATAGTTAATGCATATGGATTAGCAGCAGTGATGTTACCTGAAGCACCTAGTGCAACAGTTACACCATTGTAAGTTACAGAGCTATTTGCTAATTGTGCATTTGAAATAGTTCCTGATAAATCTGTTGTAGGGATTGTAGGGCTTGCTGTAAATGCAGAAATACCATTACCTTTTACATAACCTGTAAGTGTTACAGCGCCAGTGCCTCCACTTGCAACGCCTAATGTACCTGCTAAAGTAACTGCGCCACTTGTAGCTGTGCTTGGTGTTAATCCACTTAATGTTGTTTGAAATGAAGTAACAGCTGAAGATAAAGAAAATTGGCTCCACCCTGTGTTTGTGTAACCTTCAAATAAATTTAAGTCTGTGTTGTAACGAAATTGAGAAACTTGTGGTGAGGTTCGTTGAGCTGTTGTTCCTGCAGGAATTTTAACTGAGCCTGTACCAGGAAGTGTTGGATCAGTTGTGATAGAAATTACTGGAGTTGTTGCTCCATTTATAACAGTAATTTGGTTTGCTGTTCCTGTAACGTTTGTAACTGTTCCATCACCTTCACCGTAGCTTACCCATGAACTATTTTCATAAAATTCAAAGTTAAGTATATCTGTGTTGTATCGGATCATGCCTGGTATAGATGGTACAGGACGCTGTGCTGTGGTTCCGCGGGGAATAGTAATGTCTTGAACGCCTGGGAATACAGGATTGTTATCAAAACTAATAGTAGGATCGCCTGATGCGCCCGTGCCATTTGTTACAACAATTGCACCTACTGTGCCTGTAATTAATCGTGGAATAATTGATGCGCCACCACTGATAGCTAACATGCCACTACCTGTAAGTTGAGCTACATTAAGCGCTAGTCCTGTAAGATTAACTGTAGGATTTCCTGAAACACCATCACCGTCTGTAAGTGATAAACCTATAGTGCCTGCAGTAATTGTTCTGTTTGCTAATGTTGATATACCTGTTTTAACTACAATGCCATTGCCTAAAGCATTAAAAGGAGGGACTGCGCCTGTTAAACCTATGGTAAATGCATTGCCTGCGCCACCATCTGTGGCTGATAAGCCTGAGCCTACTGCAAAATATCTTGAATTTGGTGTTGTACCTGAATTAGTAACTTCTAAAAATTCTGCTGTTAGTACAGGGGCGCCTGCAAGCGAGGCTGTAGTTGTTTTTACGGTTACCCCGCTTTGAACTATAGGAACTAATTCGGTGCCTGTTATCGCACCCGCGTTAGGTAATTGTGTTATTTGTACATTTGCCATTATTCAGGACTCACGGTTAAGTTATCGAGGTTTCCATTGTTTTCAGGATTTTGCGTATTTTGCTCAGGAGATATTGTAAAACTACCATATTGATTGGTAATTAAACTGTTATCTACTACAGCTATACTTAAGTCAGGACGCGGAAATCTTAAATTAATTCTTTCTGTTTTTCTTGCAGGCAAACGATAAGGATCTAACTGATCTTTACATCCTTGATTACATACCCTAAGACCAGGGAAATTTGAATCAGCAGAAAGATCAGAGAATGCTCTTTTCATTTTGCATCTATCGCACACAGCAATTGCAAGAGATGCCATACCTGTTGTATCAAGCCATTTTGGCATTATTTTGTATAAACACTTATATTAGGAGCGTAGTAAATCGGAGACTTGTCACGCTCTTCTTGTTCAGCTTCATTTAAATATTGCATAGCCATTTTTTCTAAATATTGAATTCTATCCATAGGCACTTGTGGCAACGACATAGCCATTCTATGTGCTAAATTCATTTGAACAGCTTCGTACCAACGTTGTGGCACTTCTAATTCATCTGACAATGCACCTACGTCCATAATTTGACGTGAATACCATACAGTCATCTGTACAAAGGCATCGTTCGGTGTGGGCCAAAGAAATATTGTTGGTTCAGGAATTGTGCGATCAAACCAATATTGAAAAGGTTGATTCGCTGTAAAATTTTTATTTGGCAAGTTTGTGTAATCATCACGATTCAAACGTGACATTTGAATTTCACGACTATTGTTGCCAATATAAAGTTCCCTTAAGGCCAATGTAGTACTGTTATAAACACGAACTCTGTAGTACTCAACATTTTGACCAGGATCAATATCCGTCCATATCCATTGATTATCTGTCACTATAACCGAACCTAGATCATCTAGGGTATTCCATGTAATACCGTCTGTAGAAAATTCAAAAATAACTGACCAAGTGGCTGAGCCGCCACCTGCTACATAAGGCAAGATGCCAATAGAGCCTGCATAAATAGGGTCATTTGTTCCATAAAAAACAGTGATATTTCCGTTAGGTGATACTTGCTGACAGTAAGTATTCGTGTTCCCGTCGTAGACATTAGCTACTACTCCTCCCGCTGATGATGTATAGGCTCCTGAAGGTCTG
>Ga0114979_10001801_pt1 | contig 14434 bp, 8 predicted proteins | sample S_140625_EF_Meta_FD_87315 | JGI IMG/M metagenome (GOLD analysis project Ga0114979, IMG submission 87315) | Freshwater microbial communities from Lake Simoncouche, Canada to study carbon cycling - S_140625_EF_MetaG | ecosystem: Environmental > Aquatic > Freshwater > Lake | place: Lake... | reverse complement strand
GACTTCGAGGATGTAATCGCGACCCAATTTATCCACCTTGAGCAAATTAGAGCGAAACACATCATGCATGATGCGAATTTTGAAGCGATAGATAAACTGTTGAGCCTTTGCAACGTTCTCTCTGTTTGCACGCTGGGCTGCAATCAAAAACACCACAAATATGACGGCATACGCAACAAACATAAGCGTCACACTTTCATTTTTTGAAACGCTTGCTGCCGCCTTGTTAATCACGGCGATCAACAAAGTGTTAAGGGTGCCCACCAAAGCCGCCAACAGACACAATTGCCTCAAGTGTTGAGGATTTGAGTCTGTTAAGAAGTTAATAAGCTCAGATTTAACTGGATTCAGCATCGGGAAACTTGTTCATTTAAAAAAATAGGGGTCACTCGCGGTACGTGACCTCAAGCCTGTGCCTGCACGGTTTTATCTTTAAATCTTGCTTTACGTTTTTCAATTTGTGCAGCGATGTATTGCCTGATTTTTTCTGGCTGAAAATCGTGCATTCGTCCATCGGCCTCAAAGTGGCTGATGAAGGCGGCACCAATCGCCTTACTGGTCACGTATGAGATTGAGGGTTCTACCGCAAACATAACAATCGGACCAATTCCGGGCGCAAAGCGCGCCATTTGCTTGGCCAGCACGCCTGCTAGCGTTTGCGTGGCTGCGCCACCCGCAACACCTGACGCAATCGCCACTGCAGCTGTGCGCTCGAAGTCGACCTTATAAAGCTTACATAAGTCATAAATCATCTTGACCTGTACGCCAGAGATTGCCGCCATATCCACAAAAGGGGTCGGTATAAAACTGACAGCGACTGACCACCGCGACCAACGCGCAACAATCTTTTGGGCCGCTAATTTGGTTTTATTGGCCTCTGCCTTCAAAGACACGCGCGCTCGACTCAATTCGTTTTGAAAAATATCTTCAGCAGTCAAATACGAACCAGGCAACCCACCCCCAACGGTCGGCGAGCTCAACGCCCCTGGTTGCTCAAGCACCTTGATCGGGGTACAGGGATGACTGACAATTTCTTCTTCACGATTCGAAGTCGGCAGGGCCGAGCGAGCGATCTCTGCTGCCATCAATTGTTCTGCAGTCTGCGCGCTCGCAACCTTCACGTCCTGCGGGGGTTGTGCCGTTACCGTAGCGTTCACGAACGCTGGCTTGGCAGGTGTCGCTTTCGTAGGGCTCGATTGAGCTTGAGTCGCTTGGGTCGACTCACTGGCAGTCATCGTTTTTTTAGCGACCGAAATTGACTGACTCGCCTCGGTGGCAAGCATTTCGCTTGAGGGAACAACATTTTTTTTGCGTGAGCGCGCAGCCTTTGCAACCTCTGCAACCTCTGCAACCTCTGCAACCTTGGCAACCTTGGCAACTTTGGCAACTTTGGCAACCTTGGCAACCTCTGCAACCTTGGCAACCTTTGCAACCTTGGCAACTTTGGCAGCCTTCGCAACCTTGGCAGCCTTCGCAACCTTTGAAGTGTCAGCAGCATTCGGGCTCTTCGCAGACTTTTTCGCCGTATCAGCCGGTTTGGCGCGAGTCGAGATTTCGTCTAACGGATTCTTCAGGATTGTTTTGCGTGATTGCGTGACCATGATTTACCTTAACTGATGCGCGATCACTTCGTGCGCGAGCGCACGAAAATCATCTGCGACACTTGAGCTTGGTTGATACTGCAATATGCTTTTCCTAAAGGATGGCGCTTCTGCCAAGCGAATATTTTCTCGAATGCGCGCAACTAATACCTGTTCACCAAATCTTTCTATTAACGCCTCGATAATATCTTTCGAATGACGAGTGCGCTGATCAACCCGACACGGTAGCAATCCTAGTAACGACAACTGAGGGTTCAGTACGTCTTTCACGTCATCAAACGTCTGCATCAACTGCGCAACACCCGATAGCGTCATCACATGCGTCGTCACAGGAATTAACACTTGCTGTGCCGCACACAATGCATTCAAGGTCATCAGACCGAGCGTGGGCGGCGTGTCAATCAACACATAGTCAAATGCCAAATTATCAAGCGAGGCCAACCGTCTTTTTAACCGCGTCTCAACGGCCAGTTCGCCTGCTAAAGACTTTTCGATACTGGCCAAACTTCGGCTACCGGCCAATAAGCTTAGCCCCTCTGTATTTGAGTCGACTAACAGGCTATTTGCCGCAACCTTAGTGGTGAATAGTTCAAAGACTCCACGCGCATCGTTGTCTGCCCCGAGCCACTGACTAGCATTTGCCTGAGGATCAAGATCAATCAGAAGAACCTTTTGTTTAAGTTCTGCCAGCGCCGCCGCCAGGTTAACGGCCGTCGTTGTCTTAGCACAGCCTCCCTTTTGATTTGCAACCGCGATTGTGATTGTCATGGCTGAAACAACGCTTGACTAGTTTTCATGACAATGCGGCTTACTCCGCAAGAGGTGAGGTCACCCAACCTACAATCACCCACTACCAACTTAGCCTCAGTCCACATTTATTTCGGCCTCGTCAAGCTCTCATTAAAGACCTCGCGGTACTTATTCAGCAAGGCAGGATAGCGGCGCATCTTTTGAGCCAACGCCACTTGCTCTGAAAACTTATCTCGCACCTGTGCACTACATTTTGATCGTTTAGAGAATGCAAGGAACCCTTCAGAGCGGGTCGGGTAGGTATTCAAAACTTGTATCGTTGTGCCAAGATTTCTAATCATCATCTGTTCGTAGATAGAATTTTCATAACCAAAAATGTAATCCACCTTTTTATCGATTAACAGATCGATGACTTTGTCGATGCCCGGTGCGATGGTCAGATTTAAATTTTTCTTCACAAACTGTCCAAAAAAACCATCGCCAAACGTCCCGCCAGCCTCCGTCGCCCCGGCGAGGGGCTTGAGGTTTTCTAAATTGTTCAGTTCAAATGCTTCGCCTCGCCGAACGACCACGTAGAGAAATTGACTAGACATGGCCGGGCGCACAAAGTCAAGATATCGCTCGCGCTCTTCAGACCAATTGGCCGAAATTACCACATCAACCTCACCGCGATACGCCGCATCCAAAGCCTCGCGCCAGGTCGGATACGGCCGCATCACAACATTGTCAATACCCGCCGAGCGAGCGACAACTTCAGCAAATTCAACACCAGCACCAATCAGCTTGCCATCACTTAGCCAAGAAGAGGGCGCGGCTTTCGGTGGCCCAGTCACCGTGAGAGTTGAGCAAACTTGCGCCACGCCCGAACCACTCGCCAGACACAGCACCACTGCTAAAAAGAACCACAATTTTTTCATTTTTTTCACAAATGGGGTGACCACCTTCAGGCCACCTGATTTCGCTCCCTGACTTCACTATAAAAGTATAGGTTTAAAGCGACAAAAACCCTTGCAAAAAGCTGACCCAACACTGTCAAAAGCTCTCATTTGGCGTGCCTTAGACAATATGCATGATGGTAGAACGTATAATCCGATGATAAAACCAACGAATATACTTTTTTTACCTGTTGCAATGCAAATATGAAATATCTTTTTGCGCCCATACTAGTGTTGATCAGTGTTTTGTGTTCGGCAGCCCTCGCACAACCTGCGACAAGCCCTGCCCCCGCAGCGACACCCAACCCACCAAGTACGCCACAAGTTACGCCCCCAAAACCGTCTCAAGGCAAGGACGCTCAGAACTCGTATTCAACGGCGGTCCAACCTGACAACTGGGTTTGTAGTTTAAATGCTGCGTACTTTGATATTTGGCGACTTGAAGTCAGGATAACAAACCTGTCAACTTATCGCCTACAAAACTGCACCGCGTCGCGTTTGGCTAAAGTCACTACCGCCTCTGCTGCAGCCCAATTAAAGTCGGTTTCATACTTCTCGACCATTGTCAAGGGTGGTTCACATCAGCAAATTATGGACGTCAATTTGACCCCTGTGTCATCAGAGTATTTCTGGGTGAGCGATCTTAAGTTTTCTGTTATGGGCACAGCGCGAGTCAGCCTCAGGCAACTTTTAAACACCACAAAACTCACGGCGACAAAAAATTTGTCTTTGGCGAGCTACGTCCCATTCACAGTGCGTGGTGAAGCGCATTACATCTGGAACACTGGTACTCTGGTGCATCGGCTTGTCTCACCCAAAGGCGAGACATACATAATGGTTGGCTATACCCAAGAGGTGCAGCCCAGTTTGACGCGCGATAACCTCTCAAACCTAGACACAATGCTCAGGCTGCCGCCCGGCTGGAGGTTTGAAAATTATTTTCTCGATAGAAATATTGTCGTTCGTGCGGGCATCGACAACGACAACTCTGTCGAGACACTCTTTGACGATCTGAATAACAACTACGTGCTGTACGAGTAGCAAGTCAAGCGCAAATCGCTGACAATCTGCCTTTTAGGGTCAGGCGCTGTTTCCGCCCCTGCTCAGTGACGGTTTTTGTGAGGTTACTACGCAGCCGAAAGGTAAAATAAAAGGCACTATTTTTGATGCGCCGCGCCCACCCTATGAGCACACTTCCTGCGATTCGACACGGCTCTGCATTGCCTGATCGAGTCAGCAAACTTGAGAATTTGTCTAATGCCCTTCTTGCTGTTTCGGCGTCGACACCGATCGTTTTTATTGACAGCCAAGGCCAAGAGAACAACCTCAGCTATGGACATCTGGTTGAGTCAGCCAAATGCATTGCTACAGGGCTAAAACAGCAAGGCCTACAACCTCGACAAAAAGTTTTATTGCAGCTGTCGCTCAGCGAAGATATTTTGCCCGTGTTTTGGGGTTGTCTCTTTGCAGGGCTCGAGCCGATCGTAGTACCGATTCCGGTCAGTTACGAGGTAGAGAGCCGCGCTCTTGAACAATTGATTCATATCTGGAAATTACTCGATCAACCTCTGATCTGCACGACTGCGTCGTTAGCGCCCGCACTGAGCGGCCCGAATCGCTCTCAAGAACTACAAAACGCTCATATCGCGAGCATTGAGAAACTTCGTCAGCACGCCTCGATCGAAACTGTATACCAAGCGAAATTAAGCGATGTCGCGTTTTATGTATTGTCCTCTGGTAGCACTGGATTATCAAAAGCCGTTGAACTGACCCACGGCAACCTCTTATCGCGCGCAATCGGCACCAACCTCTTGTGCGCCAGCCAACAAAGTGATGTCATTTTAAGTTGGTTGCCCTTTGACCACATCGGTAATATCTCGGCCTATCACATCAGCCCCGTTCTTGAGGGCAGTAAACTTGTCTACGCACAAAAAGAATTTGTTTTAGCGCGGCCCCTGCGTTGGCTCGATCTGATTGACAAGCACCGCGTGACCCACGGTTGGGCACCCAATTTTGCCTTTGCTCTGGTCAGCAAGGCGCTCAAAAGCCCAAGCAATGGGCAATGGGATTTGTCGTGCGTAAAAGGCTTACTTAGTGCGGGCGAATTAATCGCATATTCGACCGTCACCGAATTTCTCGAAGCGGTTCAACCCTATGGCTTACGTCGTGAAAGCTTGATCTCAGCCTTCGGGATGGCGGAAACCTGTTCTGGGGTCTCGTACCACTTACCTCCTGCCGGGCAGTCCATCAAGTTTGTCCATATTGACCGCCATCAGCTGAGCGGTGCGATTCGACATGTTGCGCCAAACGACTCTACCTGCATTTCGTTTGCCAGTTTAGGCCCCGTCATTCCAGGCATGTCGATGCGGATTGTTGACGAAAACAATCAAGTGGTCCCTGAAGAGACAGCCGGCAGATTTCAGCTACGCGGCGCTGGCCTGATGCCAGGCTACTATCGCAACCCGCAGGCCAATCAAGCATTTGTTGAAGATGGTTGGTTTGACACTGGCGATGCTGCCTTCATCTCAAATGGTGAACTGGTCATGCTTGGCCGTGTGGGGATGGGAATTATCGTTAATGGTGCAAACTTATCAAATACCGAGATCGAGTCTGCAGCCGAACAAGTCGAGGGGCTCGAGCCTTCATATACCGCTGCATGTGCAGCGTTTGCGCCCGGCACAGATAGACTTCACCTTGTGGTGTTTTTTCACACCTTGGTCACCGACGAGCGTGAGTTAGCGAGTTTATTTAAGCAAATTCAATCAAAGCTCACTCAACACGTTGGTATCAAAGCCGACTTCCTCATCCCCCTTGACGCTGCAGCGATCCCAAAAACGGCGATTGGAAAAATCCAGCACAAGCAACTGAGCGCACGTTTTCAACAAGGTGAGTATGCTGCGTTGATTGAGCGCGTCGAAGCTCTCCGCGCTGAGTATCACGAGGACCCGATAACCTCGGCGCTCCCGGCCTCAGACATCGAGCAACAAATCGCCTCAATCTGGCAAGACGTTTTGGGTATTCCCCAGGTTGGCGTACAGGATAACTTTTTTGAATTAGGTGGCGATTCGTTATCGTTAATACAAGCGCATGAGCGACTCACTGAAATCTTCGGCCCGACCCTAACGCTCGTTGATTTGTTTACTTCACCAACGATCGAAATGCTCGTCAAACAGTTATCGGGTGAAAAAACCCAAGCCAGTCCAACAGAAAAGGGACAAGCACGAGCGAACGCACGCAATAGCCATCAGTCAACCGGGGCAAGCAAAGACATCGCAGTAATCGGCATGTCGTGCCGCTTTCCAGGCGCTGATGACATTGATACCTTCTGGAAAAATCTGGCCGCTGGCGTTGAGTCCATTACTTTCTTCGACGACAACGACCTGCTCAAGAGCGGTTTTTCACGTGACGTCTTTGAGCGGCCCGATTATGTCAAAGCTAGCCCGTTGATTTCGGATGCGCGAGGGTTTGATGCCGAATTCTTTGGCTATTCTGCACGCGATGCAGAACTCATGGATCCTCAGCAACGCCTGTTTCTCGAATGCGCCTGGGAAGCTTTTGAAGTTGCTGGCTACGATCCCACCACGTACCCAGGGGTAACGGGTGTCTATGCAGGCGCTGCAATGAACACCTACTTGCTGAACAACGTGCTTCCAAATCGAAGCATGCTGGATTCGCAGGATGATCTGAATGTTGCAACACTCGATTCAATGGGCGGCTTTATGCTCATGGTCGCAAACGATAAAGACTACCTCACCACTCGCGTCTCTTATAAGTTGAACCTTGGCGGACCAAGCATCAATGTACAGACCGCCTGTTCAACTGGTCTGGTGACCGTACACATGGCCTGTCAGTCACTGCTGGCCGGCGAAACCGACCTCTTTCTCACCGGCGGTGCGTCGGTGCAATCTCCTGAGCACGCGGGCCATCTTTATCAACCAGGCATGATTGTCACGCCTGATGGGCACGTTCGGTCCTTTGATGCCGAGGCGCGCGGAACAATCTTTGGCAGCGGGGTCGGTGCCATCTTACTTAAAAGACTCGACGATGCTGTACGCGACGGCGATCATATCTTTGCCGTCGTAAAAGGCTCTGCAGTCAATAACGACGCTGGCGCTAAAGTCGGTTACATGGCGCCCAGCAGCGATGGCCAAGCTGTTGCCGTCGCAGAAGCGATTGCAGTCGCAAATGTATTACCCGAAACGATCGGTTTGGTTGAGGCGCACGGCACGGGGACCGAGATCGGTGATCCGATTGAACACGATGGCTTAGCTCAAGTGTTTCGCACTCAAACTCAGGCGATTGGTTTTTGCGCGCTGGGTTCAGTCAAAACCAATGTGGGGCACTTGCAGATTACATCTGGCACGGCGGGATTTATTAAGACCGCACTCGCACTTCATCACAAGCTCATCCCACCTCTTCTGAATTACAAGACTCCGAATCCAGCCTTAAAGCTCGAACAGAGTCCTTTTTATATCAACACAGAAGCCTGTGAATGGAAGACCACTGGCACACCTCGTCGAGCTGGCGTGAATTCATTGGGCATCGGCGGAACAAACGCGCACGCGATTCTTGAAGAAGCGCCCGCTGTCGTTCGCGTTGCAGCGACGCATGAGCGCACGGCGCATGTGCTGATGCTCACGGCTCGAAATGAAGCCGCCTTGCGCCAATACGCGGGGCGCTTTGCGCGCTATTTTACCGAGCACCCTGAGGTCAATCTTGCCGACGTCTGTTTTACCGCGAACACGGGTCGCAAAGTCTTTGATCAACGCGTTTCAATCGTTGGTGCAACTGCACAAGACTTCATCTCGCAGCTAACAGCACTTGAAAAAAATGAGTCATGTGAGAGTGCTTTCCAATACAACGCTAAATCCGGCACAAAAAGTAAAATTGGCTTTCTCTTTACCGGTCAAGGGTCACAATACCCAGACATGGGGCGGCATTTATTCGAAACTGAGCCGGTATTTCGCGAGCACTTAACCCTGTGCGCTGAACTTTTTTCGCCCTTGCTTGACAAGCCGCTCTTAGAGGTCATGTTCGATCACGAGTCTGCAACGGGGCTCATTCATCAAACAGGATATGCACAACCCGCCTTATTTGCTCTTGAGTATTCATTGGCAAAATCTTGGCAAGCACTCGGCGTCATGCCTAATGTCGTGATGGGCCACAGCCTTGGCGAATACGCTGCAGCGTGCTTTGCTGGGGTCATGAGCCTTGCCGATGCTGTACGCCTAGTTGCCGGTCGCGCGAACTTAATGCAATCCCTCGAGCAGTCTGGTGAAATGTGGGCTGTCTTCACTAGTGCCTCAACGGTCCGCCCTTTGCTAGTGGGAGCAGGCAAAGAAATTTCGATTGCAGCTGAGAATAGCCCTGAGAACACCGTTCTTTCAGGCAGCAGCGCTGCTATGACTAAGGTGATTGCACAGCTCACCGCCTTAGGCGTTCGAACCCAAAAACTAAACACTTCGCACGCCTTCCACTCAATATTGATGGAGCCCATGCTCGATCGTTTTGAACAAATCGCTCAAAGCGTAGAATTCCACAGCCCCCAGCTCACGTTGATCTCGAATTTAACTGGCACTGCTGCCTCAGATGAGGTCACCATGCCTCAATACTGGCGCCAACATATCCGGCAATCGGTCAAATTTCAAGCAGGCCTCGAACAGATGGCTGCGCTAGGCTGCCAGGTTTTTATAGAAATCGGCCCTCGACCAACTTTGACTGGGCTTGGTACGCAATGCCTGCCCGATGATTGCATCTGGCTACCCAGCATCAAGCCCTCTGAAGATAACTGGGCAACTATTCTGAAGAGTCTGGCGCAACTTGCCGTGCTTGGTTTGGCCGATTTGAAAAACTTAGATGATGGCAAACAACGGCTGCGCTTACCACTTCCGACCTATCCATTTCAACATACACCTTACTGGATTGAACGTCCTGCATCGCAGGGAACCTCGCCTCAGAAGCAAACGCAGACACTGCTCGGACAACGGCTGCAAATTCCAACGTTGTCGAATACGATTTTTCAGAACGACTTTAATCCTATCGCCCTGCCTTTTTTAAATGACCATCTGATACACGGTGAGGTGGTTGTGTCGGGTGCGTGCCACGTCACGATGCTGTTAGACGCTTCGCAACTCTTATTCAAAGAGAAAGCTTTTTCGCTTCACAATATTCACTTCCCTGAACCCTTAGTCATCGAAAAAGATCAAACGCGCACCGTTCAAGTCGTGATCGATAAAAATGCGCAAGGTCACCGTGAAGCCCAATTAATCAGTTTTGATTCAGCGCTTTCTAACGACTCGATCCTAACGAGTCAGCATGCCCAAGCGGATATTGTTGAATCAACAATCGCTGTGAGTGAAGTGCTGGCGCTTGCGCCATTGCGTGCGGGCTTAACTCAGACCGTCAATATCGAAGAGTTTTTGCAAGAGTTAGCAGGCAGACAAATTGAACTTGGTGCAAGCTATCGCTGGGTAAAAAGCATCCAACGTAACGCCCGTGAAGCGCTTGGCGTGATCACAGAGCCTGCGTCGCGCTCTGGTCTGGCCATGCAACAACGCCACCCTGGGATGCTCGACGCAGGCTTTACGCTTCTGTTAGCGATGGGGATGCACCAAAAAGGCACGACATGGCTGCCCTTTGCGATTGAAGCTGTGCGAGTACTCAAACAAGCTAATGAAGTACCTGCTTACGCATACCTCGTTCTACGTGATGGCAGCAATAACGAGCATGCCACTGCAGACGTCAAGCTGTGTGATGCCGCTGGAAATGTATTGATCGAATTAATCGGTTTACAAGCACGTCAGGCCGATCTGTCTGCACTGAACCGCAGTGCTCAGCGCAAAATATCTGCGCTGATGCATGAAATCGTCTGGGATCCGATCGCTCCGAGCGCCTCAGTCATTAACATTAACGAATTCTCTCTTGAAGAACCTTGGCTCATCTTGACTGATCGCCTTGGCATTGGCCATTTGCTTGCTCAACGCCTTGAGCAGGTCGGTCAGTCGTGCATTGTGGTTCAAGCCAGCAAGGATCACGTCGCTCAGGCAAGCACAGCGACACGTACGATTGATCCATTCAGTGCGGTGGCCTTTTCTGACTTTATTCAAACACTTGGCCCCAATCCTAAGCTAGCCGGGATTATCAATTTATGGCCCTTGGATGTTTCAACGAATGGCGTGACCAACACCGTCCAAACGCAACTGACTTGTGGCGCTACTGTGCTGCATTTGATTCAGGCGTGTATCAAACATAACGTCAATATTCGACATCGAGTTTGCTTAGTTACTGAGCGTGCCCAAGCCTTGATCGGCGACACGTTACCTTTGAGTATCGCGCAGTCGACGCTTTGGGGAATCGGCATGACTGCGGCGCTTGAGCACCCTGAACTTAAAGTCACTTGCGTTGATTTATCGTCATCTCAGCCTGAACTTGCCGCAAAGCACTTGTGGCATAGCATGCACCTCAAGCAAAACGAGTGGCGACTTGCGTACAGGTCTGAGCAAGCCTTCGTTGCGCGCATCAATCGGATTCGAGAGGCAACAACGCCTGAACAACAGTCACTTGTGTTTTCAGAGCACGTCACTTACGTCGTGACTGGCGCAACAGGTGGTCTCGGACTGGCTACCGCCACCTGGTTAGTTGAACACGGTGCTCGCCACCTGCTACTGTTGAGCCGTCAACCTCTTGCAACTCAGGCCCAGCAAGCCATCAACGTGCTGACTGAACAAGGTGCAACCATCACGCATCAATGCGTCGACATAGCTGATCGCCATGCACTAAAAGCCGCACTGCTCTCAACACAAGGCGAAGGGGCGCGTAAGCTGGGTATCATCCACTGCGCTGGCGTCTTAGACGATCACCTATTGATCGATCTGCAGTGGTCGAACTTTGATAACGCCTACTCTGCTAAAGTATTCGGAACATTAAATCTTGACGAGTTAACTCGGCAGCTTGAGGTTGACTGCTTTGTCATGTTCTCGTCGGCGGCGTCGCTGCTTGGTAACCGCGGCCAGGCCAACTATGCTGCGGCCAATAGCTTCATGGACGCGATCGCCCAGCAACGCAAGCTCGATGGCCTGCCCGCTCTGAGTATTAACTGGGGCCCTTGGGCATCAGTGGGTATGGCGCAATCTAATTCGACAATTTCTAGACAGCTTTCGGCACAAGGGTTTTCGGCACTCAGTACTCAATTAGCGTTACAGGCGCTGGGCGCCTGTTTGCTTGGGACTCGGACTCAGGTTGGCGTGATTGATTGTCAGTGGGATCAATACCTTCAAAGTGCCGAACAGCTTCAGTCTTTTTTAAGTCAAGTCGCAACTGTAGCAATCAGCACGCAAGAACAACACCGCCAAAGTGTGCAATCTGCGATCGTTGGGCAACTTGCTCAGGCCTCTACGACCGAGCGCTTAGGCCTGTTGACCACCCTTGTTCACACTCAGATTCGTAAAATTTTAGGGCTTGCCGACAGCATGGCGGTGCCTGAAGATCAAGCGTTGACCGATCAAGGCTTTGACTCACTGATGGCGGTGCAACTGACCAATGCGATCGGTCGGATGCTCGGGCAACGACTGCCCGTAAGCTTGGTATTTAATTACCCTTCACCGAAAGCACTTTCCTTATATCTTTTAGACTTGCTCAATAGCCAACTCGCAACACCTGAACAGACGGCGGCAACGGATGTTGGTGCCAAGCCTTCTCAGACGAGTTCAAGCGACCGTGCCCGCTCTTTGCTCGACGATCTTGATAACCTGCTTGAACAATCATGATGACCAAATTTAATCGCTGGGTGACTTGCCCTTTTCCGCAGCCAGAGGCTGCATTACGTATGTTTTGCTTTCCGTTCGCGGGTGGTGGCGCCTCAATCTATCGCGGTTGGGGAAAACTATTCGGCTCGACCGTTGAGGTTTGTCCGATTCAATTACCTGGCAGAGAAAACCGCTTTAGCGAACCTGCGTTTAAAGAGGTGCAAACTCTGGCGCATGCGCTGGCTAGCCAGTTGCAACTGTATTCGGACAAGCCCTTCGTCATGTACGGTCACAGTATGGGTGCGTTGGTTGCGTTTGAATTAACGCGCGTGCTGCAAGCCAATGGTATGGCGATGCCCGAGGCGTTGATTCTGGGTGCACATCGCGCCGCACACTTACCCCGTACTCGTGAAACCCTGTACAACTTAGATGACAAAACCTTTATTGAAAGATTGCAACGCTTTGGGGGATTTCCTGAAGAAGTGTTGGCAAGTGCGGACCTGCTGCAATTTCTCATGCCAACACTCAAAGCAGATTTCACCCTGTGCGATACCTATGTTTATACCGAACAAGAACCATTGAATTGTCCGATTCATATTTTTTCGGGTGCCACAGACCCTGAAGCGCCTCCTGCAGTGATGGAGGACTGGCGGCAGCACTCAAGCGTTGACTCCAACCTGCACGTTTTTCAGGCTGGGCATTTCTTTATTCGCTCTGATCTCGACAGCGTCGTAGACACACTAAAAACGATCTTACCGTTATCGCAAGCGGGCATGGCAAGTGCGCCACATGCCTAACGACAAGCAAGCAAATCTTTCTAAGGATCAACATGCTGAACATTAAAGAATTTCACGGCCGCATCATCGATCTCGATACACATATTCAACCTTCACCCGGAAATTACGAGCTTGCGGGTGGCGAAGTTGGGCGCAATTTTGCCAAGCGCTTTGATGAAGTGATCAAGACCTTACCGAAAGACGAGGCTGAAAAAATCATTGCTCGTTCAGGCAAAGAGTTTTCTGAACTCACCGACGAAACGGTTTGGCGCACTAAGGGGTCAGCGGCACCGGGCGCGTTCGACGCCGATAACCGAATCAAGACGCTTGACTATATGGGTGTCAGTAGAAGTTTTATGTTTTCTGATCCTGGCATTCAAACGGCGGCGTTTGCAGATAACGCTCTCGGTATCGCCACGATGCGACACTGGAACGATTTTATTCTCAATCTCGGAAAACGAGATCCAAATCGGTTACGTGCAGTGGCCATCATCAACACGCATAATGTTGATATAGCCGCGCAAGAAATTGAGCGGGTACTTAAAGCGGGCGGTCGTGCCTTTGTCATTGCGAGTTCTGTTGCACCTGGCAATGCCTCACCCGCGCACCCTGCTATGGACAAAATCTGGGGGATGATCCAAGAGGCGAACGCCACAATCATGCTACACCTTGGTGGTGGACGTGCAGTTGGTGACGAGTTCGACTTTCTCAAAAATCCGAATTGGGATAAAGGTATTCCCCACTTTAGCCAACAGTCGGAGGCTGTGATTTCTGAAGGGGATGCAATGAATCCCTTCACTGCCTGCGCCATGTTTTACGCACCGCAGAACTTTATTTCAACACTTGTCCTAGGTGGCGTGTTTGAGCGTTTTCCCAATCTGCGCTTTGGTGCGATTGAACTTGGCGCGATGTGGCTAGGCCCAATGGCTGCGCACTTGGATAACGTCATGAAGATATTCAAAAGGCGTATGTCTGGCGTGCTGTCTCTCAAACCCTCTGAATATGTTCAACGAAATATTCGCGTCACCCCGTACTGGTTCGAAAACGTAGCGGATTACATTGATCATCACGGACTCGCAGATTGCTATTGCTATAGCAGTGATTTTCCTCACCCTGAGGGCGGCACACGACCAATACAAGATTTCGAAGAGCGTATCGGGCGCTTAGGACAAAAAAGTGCCGAAGCGTTTTACGTCACCAACGCAGAGTGGGTATTGCCAGAACTGCGTTGATAGCTGCGAGTGCTCTGTGCCCTCGCCCTGACGGACATCGCCTAAGCGTTGCGAGGACGCTCTGGCGTGCGCAAGATACCATCAACGTAAAACCAACGTCCGTTATCTTTAACAAAACGACTGAGCTCGTGCAAGCGTGTTGGTTGGCCTTTTAAGCGGCTGAGCGCTACAAACTCGACCTCAGCGTTCGCCGGGCCAGTCAGTCTGTGCGTTCTGACCTCAAGGCCTAACCACTTAACCTCCGGTTCAAAGCTCAGGTCTGACGGACATGTTGTCTCTGACCAGGTTTTTTTTAGATAGTCGCCCCGACCCAGTACAAAGGCGCTATAACGCGAACGCATCAAGCTCTCGGCGTCGGGCGCGGGAATCGTGTCAAAGTGATCAAGATAGCGTCCG
>Ga0114979_10001793_pt1 | contig 14461 bp, 13 predicted proteins | sample S_140625_EF_Meta_FD_87315 | JGI IMG/M metagenome (GOLD analysis project Ga0114979, IMG submission 87315) | Freshwater microbial communities from Lake Simoncouche, Canada to study carbon cycling - S_140625_EF_MetaG | ecosystem: Environmental > Aquatic > Freshwater > Lake | place: Lake... | reverse complement strand
TTTATTTATTTATTTATTTATTTATTTATTTATTTATTTATTTATTTATTTATTTATTTATTTATTTAATTTATATGAGCAGCTGACAAAGTAGATTCTCAATATATAATGGTTCCTTACATTTATTTGTTTGCGAAAGCAGATAATCAATATCAGTTCCTATTTTAATTATTTCGCATTTTAATTTATTTTTTATAGTAGATATGATATCTATGTTGTCTTGATACTGGCATGGAGATAAAGATCTAATATTTAAGTAATATGATTCATAATCAACAAGTCGAACAAAGTCTTGAGTAATTTGTAGTATTGATATATTAAATTGACAGCATTTATATGATAATCCACGTATTTCTTCTAAATTGTTTTTATTTTTATTATAAGTTTTAATAAAATCGACGAATGGTGGAAAATTAAGTTCTACAAACTCCTTTGTTAAAATTTCAGAAGAAGCTGGGTGTCTCTCTATTTCTGAAATGAAGATTGCCTTAATAATATTTCGTGTTTTTGTTTCTAATAGATAGTCATTCATAGATATATTTAAATAATTAGTAAATATATTTTGTATTTCATCGAATGTAAATAGTGGTATTCTAAATCTACTAAAACGGCTCTTAATAGGTGCTTCGATCCTTGTAATAAAATGCGTGGTACATATAAATACTACATTATGCGAGTATTTTTCTAAAATTATTCGAAAGTCGCAATACAAGGACGAAAGCAAATCTATATGTTTTATAACTATTAAATGCTTTTTCATTTTAACATTTTTTGAACATATAATATGAAGCAAGAACGTGGTTATCTTTTCTATATTTTTAATATTTTCAGGATTCATTAGGTCAATATCTATATAATACTGGTTTTCAACATAAATTATACTCTTCTCCCATATATGCTCGGTTTTATTAAAGGGTGCTGTAATATTGAAATGTTTTATTAATAATAGGTTTAAATATGTATCTATAGGGAATCCAATAGGAGTATACAACAATTTGTTATTAGATGATAACAAGATATTCTTTAATATTAACCTATATTTTTCGTTGTCATCTATAATATTTGGAAAAACCTCTTCTAATTTATTCCAAGCTGTTTTAATCATGAAAGATTGCGAAGCTCTGAGGTTTATATGTAATATGTAATCTATTATAATCTTTATTACTATTACATTATTCAATATAAGAATATCTATTTATTATATTATATGTAAATTATATGAATGTATGTGGATGCTCTTAATTTGAATATTGAGAATATTGATAAATATACAAGAGAGGAGATTAAGAATATATATAAAAAGATAGCATTAGAATGTCATCCTGATAAATTAATAAATATTACTGACGAGGATGAGAGAGCAGTCAAGATAGAGCGATTTAAAAAAGCCAGCATAGGATATAAGAAGGCAATTGAAGATTTTGATAATTATGGGAAGTTAAATTATTGCGGAACAGATTATAATTTTGACAATATGGCAGACGACTATGAAATATATAATAGTTTTGATTTAAACTTTTGGAAAAATACTTACGATGGAATTTTCAAAGATAAAGAGATGATTAAAAACACGTTTATAGATGTCGCAGGCTTTTTTTTCAATAGAGGCTTTAAAAATAAAAATTATTATAACCCATCAACAAAAATAATAAAACATAACATAAATCTACCAATAACCTATAATGATTTATGTACATTAAATAAAAGGAAACTTCGCATTTTACTGAAAAATGTAAAGGAACCTGTATACATAACTCTTTGTTGTAAAACCGATTATCCATGTTTAACAAGGCAATATATCGATGATGACAGCATAGAACATGAAATAGTTATCAATATGATTATTGATAATGATGATGATAATGATAATGAATGTGACTATGAAAGTGACGAAGAAGGCAAATGTGATGATCTTGGTAGTGGTGAAAAAAGTGGATGTATATTGAAAGATATTAAATATACGCATATCATTCAAACTATACAACCTAATAGTAATAGTAATAAGGGGTCAGGGTCTTATAAAATAGACCTGTATATTGCTATAGATATTAATATATTAGAGTATTTGGTAGGAGGAGTTAAAAAGGTTAAATATGTTGATGGTACAGTTTTTGATATTAATATTGAACCTTTCAGTACAAGCGATATTGTTATTAAAAACAAAGGGCTGCTTGGTGGTAATTTGAATGTGAAATTAGTATATAGAAATATTAGATTAAAAGATTGGGAAAAAATTAGTGTAAAGAAAAGAGAAAGGATTGTTAATTTAATGAAAAAGATGTATACATAGTATATTGTATTATATCGTATTATATAAGAGATATACGCATTTATATTTATAAAATTACAGCACAATTAATAAATATAATGAAGGTATATTTTAACGGATTTTGGGACGGTTTCTATGATAAGACAGATCCTATACATATTGGGTTTTTCCTTCGTCTATTGAGTGATGTATATAATGAAGAGGTTGGGATTTCTTTTAATATGGATGAAGCTGATATATTGATGGAATCTATATTTACAAAAACTACGTATATAAACTATAAGAAATGGAAGTCATCTTTCTTATTTACAGGAGAATCATATTATGCTGATTGTATGGTAAACAATCTTTCATCCTATACTTGTATCTTGGGATTTAATACAACAACATGTAATTATGTCGAGTTTCCATTCTATATTGTATATCTTAAGTCATTCCCTGGTATGATGTTAGAACCTACTAAAAATATACCTAATAATTATACGAGCGCTGTAATATCGAATGGTTCTTTAAATGAAAGAACAAGTTTCTTGGATAAATTAGAAAAACGGATGCCTGTAATGTATGGTGGTTCTTATAAGAATAATATAGGAGGCAAGGTTCAAGGGCATTTTGCTTCAGAAAACCTTGCTGCCTTTTATAAAAATAGCAAGTTTGTAATAACTATGGAGAATGCGAGGATAGGTCATTATATTACAGAGAAACTTATTAATGGATTCCGTGCTGGAGTTATTCCTATTTATTGGGGGTCGCAATTCATATCTGAGCATTTTAACAGCAAACGCTTTATAATTCTTGAAGATACAACAGAAAGCTCAATAAATAGCGTTATTGATCGGATGGCAAATATGAGCGACGAAGAATATTTTAAAATAGTTAATGAACCGATCTTTAATGAAGATAAAAATATTGATATTATTTATAATAATGCGGTTGCTAATATTAAAAAATTAGTATTGATTCCGTTGTAATTGACATGGAGACCCTTATATTTATATAATTTTAATATTTACAAAGGACTAAAATAATAAAAATTGATACCTCCTTATATACTATACAATCATATAAACATTATATAATATATACATATGTAATCAATAATAATATGACAGTCATCATGATGTCAGTATTCTGTATAGGATACATCCAGCAATTCTCTAAAGATATTCTATGACAGTCCTCTCGATGTCAGTATTCTGTATAGGATACATCCAGCAATCTCCACTTATAATTGAATGACAGTCTTCTCGATGTCAGTATTCTGTATAGGATACATCCAGCAATTCTCTAAAGATATTTGATGACAGTCCTCATGATGTCAGTATTCTGTATAGGATACGTCCAGCAATTCTCCAAATCTACAAAAAGATTATATTTATATAAAATATTATTTGTATTAGTGTATTATATATTATTATTTTATTTTTATTTATTATATATTCGATATAGTCGTCTTTATATTTTTTACATTTAACATATGGATATTTACTAATAATATTTGTTATTTTATTTTCTATTTTTTTATGTAAATATGTGTTATCTATATATCTTATACATCTGTAACGCTCTTCTTTGAAGTTCTCGATAGCATAATGATTAATATCATAATGTATCTTATCTATTATTAAAAAATTAGATAGATAATATGATATAACTATGATTAATATTTTTTTTATTATCATTATAATATTTATATATTATAATAATGAAGTATTATTGAGTTATGTAGAATTATGTATATGTCCATGTTATCTACGATCTAACGATCTACGAGGAGGTGAATGTGAACGCGGAGAACGTGCTGACAAATGTCCATGCATATGTCCATGACTACTTGCTGACAAATGTCCAAACGTATGTTCAGGCATACGTCCATGACTACTTGCTGACATATGATCAGGCATACGTCCATGACTACTTGCTGACATATGATCAGGCATACGTCCATGACTACTTGCTGACATATAACTTGATGTATATACATGACTACTTGCTGGCATATGACTTACTGGCGAACGACTACTATCCGTTACTCCTAATGATCGTGATGTTCGATTATCGGAAATATTAGCTGTTCTCATTACAGCACCAGTAATATTTAAAATATCTATTTTATTTTTATTTTCTCTTTTTTCTTCTTTAAATGATATATTATCATTTATACGATAATTTGATCCATGTTTTCGCATAAATTTACTATATATTTTACTTGGATCAGTAGTTAAATCAGTAATTAAATCAGTAGTTAAATCAGTAGTTAAATCAGTAGTAAGAATACTAAATATGTCATATATTATACTGTCAAGCGATTGAATACCTTTGAGTATTAATTTTTTATCATCATTATTTAATTTTTTTTGAATATCAATACTACTATCATCTAAAATTTTGGGATGAACGAAAGCCCAATTATTATCAAAAGGGCAATTATAATTAACAGATCTTTCAGGTATGGTACTATCATATTTCCAATCACCAAATATATCTTTTCCTTTATCTTCCAATATTTTTAATAATTTTTCTATATTATTTGCTAATAAATATGTGTGTGTTTTCTTTCCTTTTATTTCCAATTTTTGTGTTTTTATACCATAAATCGCAAGCTTATCAGTTTCTGATGTAATATGAATATGTCTTGAAATATAATTACCTCCTTCATTTGTAACACTAAAAAATAATGTTACATGTATTGGTAGTTCGACCCATTTTCTACCACCCCATATATTTCCTCTTCTATCTTTGGGAATATGTAAGCTTCCCCAGCGTGTTTCCAAATTTTCCCAATCTGCCCAACGTGTATCTTCTTCTATACTAAAATAAAAGTTTATAATTATTTTATCATTCTCAGTATATTTAATAAATGGTCTAATTACAAATGACTTATTACCCTCTTTAATTTTAACACTATAATATAAATTATTAACCATTACGAAATTATGTTTATGTTCGAGAGATAACTGAATGCTGATTTTATCAATAGGTTCGTAACTTAGTTTTTCACGACCATGACCAGGATCAATACCACGTTCAGGATCACGTCCACTTCTATGATCACGACTACGTCCACGTTCAGGTTCACGTACATGATCAGGTACACGACCAGGATCACGATCACGACTACGATCACTAATAGGGGCACGACCAGGTTCATGATCTCTACCACGAACAATACCACGATCATGCTCACGACCACGATCAATAAATATACTTCGTTTTACACCCTTATCACTATCCCTACAAAAACCTTGTATTTCTTCACTATCATCTTTACAAAAAACCCCACCACCTTTTCCATGCCATTTCTTATTATCAGAAATAAAATATATCTTCGCATTCTTTTTAAATGTTTTTAATAGAAGATCTCTTATTTTCTTATCCTTTATCTTGCTAACATTATTAATAACACTTATTTTCTTGTTTATTTTTACCATTCTACCTGCTTTATTAGCATCTTTTACAGCTTTAACATGTTCCTTTATATATGTACTTAATTTTACAAACTCACCCTTACATTTAATATATTTTGTTTTACCTAAAAGTTGTTTATCTTGCTTTCCTACTTTTTTTTTCATTTTACCATAGATATTTCGCAGTCTTCCAAGAACATCCTCTTTTCCTAAAACTTTAAATTCCTTATCCATTCTAATCTATGTTTATAATATAATAGTCCTTTTCTAATATAAAATAATAAAAAATAAATAAATTACTTAATATACATCATATATCTCTATACCTTCATCGCTTACTTACGCATCCTATCACGAATTGCGACAAGGTTTAAATCACAAACACGATAATATTCCTTCTTTTTATTCGATAGAACCCTTTCTACAATATAAGGCAATCGTCCTTCTTCAAGTTCCTGTAAAGCTATATTACGAAGCTCCATATTACTATTAATTACTAATTGACCCCCTTCAATATTAACAAATGGAATTGCTCCTGATGCTAACTGTTGCGTTCGCATTCCCATAATCTTGTCAAACTCATATATTGTCATAATAGGTTTTGATATTTTATCCTCCTTGTTTAGTAATTCATTAATCTTACTTACATCTTCGATATTTGCTGTCTTATATATAAGTGTCATTATGCTTAATGCTCCTTAATATCTATTATATTACTATCATTTTTTATTTTTATATCCATATCCCTTAGTAAATACTATTGATTTGGATTAACCTGCTTCCATGTTTTTCCACAATTATCACATACATATAGATACTTCATATTCTTCGAATCATATTTAATATATATGATTTGTTTATTAGCATTCTCTTGAACACACTTATCATTACTACAAGAAATATGAGGATCATTAATGCGACGTAAAGTAGGGTCAAAGCGTAGATATTTATTTACATGCTGATTATAAAGTAAATCATCTTCACTATAAATAGTCTTTGATATCTTGATAGCACATTTAGTATTTGTCTCAACCTTTTCAAACTCACAGTGCTTACAATATTTAACTAACATATTTTCATCATTAGTCTTGACATATAGCATGTTATCGCAAATTTCACAAAACTCCATTTTATTATAGTTATAAGAAAATAATAAGGTTTATATAATCATTTTTTATTATAATTATAAAAATTAGTAAAAAGTCTAACTAAAATATCTTCCATAAGAAACATTTCAATACTGGGTACCTTTTAGCAACCCCAAGAGGAAAACATCTGTCAGGATTTGTTCTCATATCTCTTATTAAAAGATGCTTGGTTGTCCTCATATCATATATTCCCTCAGCTAAATCATATATATTGATAAAAACCTTCTTTTTAAATAATTTTCGTGCTTTTGTTAGCGATGGTTGCGGATCTTCATTAAATATAATTAGTAAGTCATTCAATAATTCGAGGCTGTTCAATATATTCGCTATATTACTCGCAATTATTTCTCGTTCATTCACTATATCATCTATTAAATTATTGATAATATATTCATCAATAATACCCCTTAATTTATCGTATTCTTGTCTATTTATCAATCCAAAAAATTTCTTATATCTCTTCTTACCAAACCCCCTATTTTTTAACTCAGTATTTAATTCATTCACAAGATATTCATAGTGTGTAGTCATATAACCTCCCGCAATAATAATATATCTTAATATATCTATTGTATCCATTATTCTTTATACCCAGACTGAAAGCATCTCAGTATTATTAATAGTTTTTATTTCTACCAAATTATCACATTCATCTTGTGTAGGTGCTTCAAGCTTCTTGTAATATACTCGCATAGCAACAGCAGGTACATGGGTATCTTGATTTTTATTCTTGTAAATTCGATAATTATCTAAAAATTCTACGACTGGCATAGGGAAATTCATCCATACAATAGTTACTGAATATGAGGCTTTCTTTGCGGCAGTTATCCATTTTGCCCTAATTTCTTTTGTAGGATTCGTATTATCAATCACAATATTTTGCCCATCACGTATTCCATTATCGAATGCTTTCTGAATAATTTTATCAACTTTCATAATATCTTTATTAATACGAAGAAATCCCTTTCTTTCAAGATCCTGTGAATAATAAGACTTTCCGCTTGCTGGCGAACCTACCATGATAACAAGATGTTTTAAAGAAGATTTAAATGTTGGCAAGCTTTGAGCAGACTTTGCCATCCATTCTGTTAAAGGATGTTCCATATCTTCTTTCTTTGCGAACTCTTTATTTGGGGTTCCTAAGAAGAACAGATCTGTATGTTGAAACTTAATATTTATATTTCTCGCAAAATATAGGTCAGCAATACTATCTCCTAAAAATACACTTGACGGATCAATATTACTTCTATCTTTGAAGATATATTCGATTAACACTTCCAATAAACCAAGTTGAGGCTTTCTGTAATATAAATCACTATGTCCCGATATAAACACAAAGGGTAGTTGTAAGTCATCATATATCATCTTAGTCTTTGCTTTAATTTCTTCGCTTGTCATCTTCTTTTGATTTGATACAATAACTATCTCATAACCCATATTATACATATCTTTTAACTTAGGAACTATAGCTTCATTTTTCCATTTCCAATCATCAAGAGATTTAGGAAATACATGTTTTCCTTTAGGAGTTATAAGAGTATGATCAAGATCCGCAAATATAACTTTAATACCACCATTTCCTTTTGTAGGTCTAAAATGATTTTCAAAAGTTATAAGTGTATAGCGATTTTCATTATCATTAGTATGCTCTTTAAATATATGTAATATCTCTTTAGATTCAGATTTAGGAGCTGCCTTAGGAACTTTAGGAACTTTAGGAGCTTTTGGTTCTTTAGGAGCTTTTGGTTCTTTAGGAACTTTAGGAGCTTTTGGTTCTTTAGGAACTTTTGGTTCTTTCGGTTTCTTTACTTTATCTTTAGGTGGCGATTGTTTAGGAGACGATTGTTTCGGAGTATCATCTTTCGACGGTGTTTGCTTAGATGGCGAAAGCATCCTATCAAATATATTGTTGTCTCTAAGTATTATAGGAATGCCTAAGCTTTTTGCTAATTCAGTTTTATTATTATTATCATTCATATCAGCAACAAGAAGATAATCTGTATTTTTGCTAACAGTAGTTTTTATAAAACCACCCATCCTTGTAATATAAGCCTCTAAAGTCTTGTCTCTAAATCCAGTAAATACAAAGGATTTGCCTAATATATTTGTGTCAATAATAGTAGGAGTAGCAGCACCCTTATCACTCTTTGCTTGTCCTTTACATTTAATTCCTAAATTATCATAGAAATCATAAAACTTTGGCAGATTATTTAAAAATAATTTAGCTGATGTTTCCGCAATCCCATCAACACCAATCAAATCGTTGGCATTAAGTTGTGCTGTCATCTCTCTACTCTTTTTATCATGCTCGAGTATATAAGGAAACTTATCAGTAATTAATTTTATTTTTTTATAACTGAATCCACGTCCCATAATATTAGAAGCATCCATTAAGATTAAGCAATCTATCTCCTTTATTTCCGCAAGGGCATTAATAATATTTGTGGCAGTCTTTTCTTTAAATCCTTCAACCTTTAATAGGTCTTCTTTAGTTATGTTAGTAATCTTCTTAATATCATCAAAACCCGCATCATATATTTTAGCTATATTACCAGGACCCATATTTTCAATACTCGCAGTCTTCATAAAATACAATAGATTTTTAAGATCATAATCTCGGTTCTTATCTCCTTCCACGCTAATCCTAATTATATCTACATGTGTATCATTCCATTTATAATTAACACCTTCTACTCCAGGCATACTCGGAGTTCCATTAGCAGATGATGTAAGAACATTATGTATATGAGGGATTACATTACCAGAACGAATAATAATGATGCGTGAACCGGGACCAACTACATTCTTTACTATATATGCTCCATTAAAACCGGTAGCCTGTTTAATCTTTACTCCATCTAAATCAATTTCATTAAACATTACTATAGGTTTCATATACATATCCTTTGATACATTCCATTCAACCTTGGTAACGTTAACTTCAACTTGTTCGAGTGTATGTATAGATTTAAAAGCAAAAGAATGCTCTGGGTTTTTATCCTTAACAATCTCATGATATTGACTGAGATCTTCTATAACGATACCGTCTATAACATACTCGCTTTCAATACGACGTGTCTCAAGAATATTTGAAAGGGTTGTTAAGTTTAATACTTGTAAAACTTTGTTATTAACTACTTTGAATGCCTTTTCTGAAAGTATAGGCAATCCGTCTTTCAGTTTAGGATAAACTAAGGAGTATGCTACAAAATCTACTTTGGACAATATATCTTTATTTAGAATATCACTATTTATAGCTCCTGATACAGTATTTCGAGGGTTTGCTCCTTGCTTTCCCAAAGTGCCTAATAAATCCCAATTACTCTTTGAAATAATTAATTCGCCACGGACAGCAAGTTCGGTATTTTGAAGTCCTTGTACATCTATCTGTTCACCAGTAATCTTTGGTATCTCATTAACATATTCTAATAAATGTGTTATATCCTGTCCTTCTGTACCGTTCCCACGAGTATACATTTTTATATTATTAGGTGTATATATTATCATACAACTAACACCGTCTAATTTATCACTTACTCCATAAGGTCCCACGTATTTTGCTTTGTATTTTGTGATTTCTTCTTCGCTATCTTTAATTTTGTTTTGTGAACCCATATAATACGGAAGAACTACCTTATTCTTAACATCGGCACCTACACGTTTGAAATACTTATCCTTAGGATATTTAGTTCGCACATGATCCTTAATTATATCATAGATGTCATCTTTAATCAAGTCATCGTCATTATTAAAAAACGCATCATCTGCTTTCATAAGAAAGGCAATTATATCCTGCTTCTTATTTTTTTTAATAAATCCAATAGGGTCATTATTGATATCCTCGATTTTATATTCCATTTTATATATATTGATATTATAATTTATATATCATTTTTATGAAAAAATATATAAAAATAAGTTATGTATCCACAATTATATATAAATATGCTAAAAAAACTAACTCAATTCTACTATTTTTATGAGACAGATGTTGTAAAAAACTCTACAGATAAACTAAACTATACAACAAGCAATTTTGTAGAGATCGATTAATATTATAATTAGCATTTCTCATACTACATATATTATTTTTTAGAATTCTTTAGAACACAACTATTATTTTCATAGTCGTTAGGCATAAAAGAATGTAATGCTCCATCATCATCTTTGAATGATTCACGTTGTAATCTCTTACTATATTTAAAGTTCACTTTGGTAATCCTATTGCTATCATACAAAGACAGAATGATTGTTTGTAAAGGAGCGTCGCCCCACCTACAGTAATATATATAACCTTGTTCATCTATTTTTTTAACAATATCTTGTATCTCTGGTTTATTCCAAGTATCAACACTAATAATATTGAAATTATTATAATACATGAAGGGCATACTTAGTTCTACAGTTTCATCAGTATACTCTTTGTCATGTAGACTTTTATAAAGTTTCTTGAAATTGTTAAAGTATCCATTATCATTCGTTAGCTTATGATCCATAAATAATTCATTAATTTTATTGAGTTTGGATTGATTATCTTGATTATCTTGATTTACTTGATCTTGATAATATTTAACAAAGAAGTCTTTCATTCCATAATTACAAAGGCTACAGTCAAGATGGATTATATTAGACAAATAAATATAATCCTTATCTCTCATTAGTTCAAACAGGTCATATTTTATGGGTTCCTCTATAATACTATCATCATCTATGCGCATTACATATTCATAATCTGTAGTGTATTTAGAAAAGTTTTTAAGCCAAAAATTACACATAGAACGATATTTTTGATTACGCCAATAGGGGACAATACGGAGATCAATAATACTATCCATCTTCTCTTTGTCAATATGTGATGGTATAGTAAAGTCTTCTTCGTCAATCTGCTTGAATGTTAATAAACTTCGGCATTCGCTTCGTATACCTGCTATAATATCATTCTTCGCATCCTCAGTATAATCCCCTTCATGAAGTATAATAACCGGATATTTGTATTTGGCATTAAAGTTTTTAAAAAGAAAATATAGACTTGTTTTCAAATATACCTTCCTCTCAATTGTGTTTTGTGTTAAGATAAAAATAGCTGCTTTAATCATCATTATATGGTTATGTAGTTATATAGTAATGAATATGCTTTTTAGTTTTATATAATATAATGATGATTTTATAAATATTTTATTATTTATTTTATTATTTTATAATTTATTATAATTTCTTAATATCTGAGATTTCTTCTTTTTCTGTCAAAATATTAACTTCAGTATCTGTAACCTCCTTCATCGCCAAAGCAGGAGGTATCTCTATTTCTATATTACTATACTTATTAGCCTTCTTGTCAATCGCTGATACCTCTTCATCTTTATTATGAATGCCATATAATTTATATTTATTGTATAGTTTGAAGGTTTTCAAATCTGTATCACTAATCGCTTCATTAAAGTAAGCAAAACTATATAACACCATCTCGCAAGTTTTATTTTTATTAATAACAAAGGGTTCTTTACCTATCTTAATCGATTTATCACTATTCCTTTTAAATTCATATTTAGTATTATTCAAATGAAAGACAACGTCTTCTTTGTTCATTATTAACCCAAAGAATGTAATGTCTCGCTTTAATGTCTCCATATTAATATCATTAATATTATATACGCTGTCATCTATTATTATTTCTATCGTATATAACTTCTCAAAGTATGAAAGCTTATATGACTTCTGTTCTTTAGCTTTATTTGATAATATATCATGATTTTCATAATAATGGAAATTATTTAGCAAGTTAATACTCTTATTTATGTCATTCTTATCATATGCCCCATTCAGATCGCTATTATCATTAATGTCATTATTAACATTATAGTAGTTGTTGTTATTATACTCGTTATCCTTAATATTAATAACTATGTTTTTGTTATCAACACCATAAATTATAAATAGATTGTTATTATTACTATGAAACTTTTTATGCGAGAACATAAACAATATTGAGAATTTACTAATCTCTTTCTCTCTTTCATACATTATAACATTAGGTGGTCCACGAATACTAACATTATGTATATTGTATCCATTAACAAACGGGTTCATATTATTAAACTCTTTAACAAAACCATTACTACTTAACTTCAAGCTAATATTATTATTATATTTATTATTATCAGTCATCCAATCTAACTTATTGATATTATCATTATTGTAAGATGATACCAATACTCTCATCTCACGCTTTTTTAATAATTTATTAAAATTATAATTATCTATAATTTCTGTATTTGTTAATACAGATGCTACAGGGTCATCATTCTTAGCTGGCGCTACCTCTTTTAGACTTGGTGGAGGAACAACAGCAACCTTAACTATTTCTGACTCTCCAAATTTTTTGTCTTCGCCTATTTTATTTGTGTCATTTCCAAAGTATTCCTTAGTATTTTTAAATAGTGTTCGAATGTCCCCTTTGTCTGATATAATAATTAGTAATATATAGATGCCAAGGAGAAACCCTATAATATATAATAAATAATTAATCATTATCAATCTCTTAATATAATAATTTATAAAAAAAATATATAAGAAATAATATTCATATATAAGATAGGCAAGTAATGAATAAGGATAAGTTGAATGATTTAAATAGTATTGACATTATGTCATTTCTAAATAGTATGCAGAGTATGCATGGCTTACCGCAAGGCATGAAGAGTGTTTCAAAACCTAAAAAGAGCAAGAAATCGACAAGATGTACTATTAAAGAAGAGGACAACGTATATATCAAAGAATGTACCGAAGAAGGCGATGAAACTGAGGCAGGTACCGATGATACCACTAAGGATACAAAGAAAACTAAAAAAGGTGATGGCGTTATCAAGAATGTTGAAAAAATTAAGGAGGAGGATGAAGAAGAAGACGAAGAAGATGAAGAAGACGAAGACGAGGAGGATAAAGAAGATGAAGAAGATGAAGAAGATGAAGAAGATGAGGATGATGAAGAAGATGAAGACGATGAAGATGAGGATGACGAGGATGAAGACGAGGATGAGGATGATGCTTGTAATGTTGGAATGAACTCTGAAGATCTGTATAATATTTTCAATAATTTCTTCACAGATGAATATGGTGTTTCTATTGCTACGTCATTATCAAATATCGCATTCGAACTTAATAAACTAAATAAAAATCTCAAATCTAAAAAATAAATATATATATATACACCTTTGGACATTTAAAATGCCGATTTTAGTCTTTGTAATTCTTGTATTTTCTTACCTTATTTTTCTTAATATAATCTTTTTGTCTATTATATGTTTCATTTAATATTCTCTTATAATAATCTTCTGGTATAATTTATATAACCTCTTTAATATTATTATTTAAGTCTTCATAATATAACCCTTGCTTCTTTTGTAATTTAGATTTTAGAAGACTAAAAAACATTTCTATACTATTTGTATAATGTTGATATGGAACTGAATAAATCAATTTATTATTCTTGTTTATTAATTATTTAACTCTTATGTTTCTATGGGAACTCGCATTATCTAAAATGATAACCTTGTTTTTATATTTATTTGTAATAAACTTTTCTAAAAATACTAATAATCTATCACCATCTATACCACCCTTATTATATAATTCATAAC
>Ga0114979_10001792_pt1 | contig 14463 bp, 12 predicted proteins | sample S_140625_EF_Meta_FD_87315 | JGI IMG/M metagenome (GOLD analysis project Ga0114979, IMG submission 87315) | Freshwater microbial communities from Lake Simoncouche, Canada to study carbon cycling - S_140625_EF_MetaG | ecosystem: Environmental > Aquatic > Freshwater > Lake | place: Lake... | reverse complement strand
TAGTCTAACCATCCCTTTTATATCAAGCGTCAAGATTCTTGACGCCCCCTACCCGTCCAGAGTACCCCAAGCGTCCAGAATCTGGACGCCCCTGCACCGTCCAGAATAGCAGGACCGTCCAGAGCAACCCAAGCGTCCAGAGCTGGACGGCTCTGGCAGATGATCAAATAACATCAATTGCACAGTTTATTGCACACAAACAATTTCTAGCTTGCAACCCGCATAAAACAAGCATAGTTTGATCTAACTGTTTTCTGTTAATCCGTAGGTCCCTGGTTCGAGCCCAGGTCGAGGGGCCACTCTAAAAAGCACGGATTTATTCAGTGCTTTTTTCTTTTGAACGCAACACGTGTTCGATCTGAGAGCATCTGGGTGACTTTTTGCTCTCGAATTTCGTCGGTTTATTGCACGCTGGTTGCAAGGTCGATGGCTAAAAGCCAGTGGCAAAATCGAACGCTTTTTAGGTTGCGAATGTATTCGTTTTGTGTTTAAACATGATGACTAGTTCAGACCAGCAGTGGACCGGTCTAAGAATTAGACGTATTTGCCTGAACCCGTGCAATCGTCACGAAACTGACACGTAATTTTTTAAAAATTGAATTTTCTCAAACCAACAGAAAGTTCAAATGTCAAAATTTAATCCCCTTTGGACTTGCGCTGCCGCGCTAGTTTTAGCTTTATCCGGTTGCGGTAGCTCTGATAACACCGACCCTACTTTCAATGTGGCGGTCATTGGCGACTCGCCTTACGGCATTGCTTATGGCGATGTCGCTCAATACAACGCTAATCCAGCTTTCATTTCAGCGGTCAATGCTGACAGCACCTTGTCTTTGGCGCTGCATGTGGGTGACATCCACTCAGGCAAAGAGTATTGCACCGAGTCCTTCAACATCGGCGTGTTCAACCAGTGGAAAAGTTTCAAAATACCATTGGTCTATGTTCCGGGCGACAACGAATGGGCCGATTGTCACAAAACCAAAGAAGGTGGAGGGTCCTACAACGCCACGACATTAGCGATTGACTATGTGACCACCAATGGCGGCTCTTATGCCAAAGGTGATCCATTGGCCAACTTAAGCCTCGTTCGCTCGATGTTCTTTCCAGCGCCCGGCAAGTCTTTAGGCACCAGTCCGATGACGGTGCACAGCCAAGCTTTGGAATACAACCCAGCTAACCCTGCGGATGCGCAATTTGTTGAAAACGTGTGGTTCGAGAAAAACGGCGTCATGTTTGTCACCATCAACGTACCCGGTGGCTCCAACAACAACAAAGATAATTGGTACGGTACGCCCACTCAGAGCAATGCCCAAGCAAATGAAATAGCAACACGCACTGCTGCCAATTTGCGTTGGCTTGATGCGGCTTTTGCCCAAGCGACCTCCAACAAAGACATCGGCATGGTCATTCAAGTTCAGGCCGACATGTGGGACCAAGATGGAGCCGACAAAACTCACTTGACCGAATACAAGCAATTCATCGACAAGATCGCCACCAAAACCACCGAATTTGCCAAGCCAGTGCTGCTGATCAATGGTGACTCGCACAACTACCGCTCGGATAATCCCTTGGTTCCTGGTGCCGCCTGCGTGGTTGAAGCACCTGTGGCAGGCGTGGTCGGTGCTGCCTTAGTGCCAGCCAAAGATGCCGTGGCGTGCAGCGATGCCACGGTGGCCAGTGTGGCCTCAACATATCACAAGGATGTTTATGGCACTGCCAGCGCCACAACCGACCCGTATGCCAACCAACCTGGTGGCTACAACGTGCCCAACTTCCACCGCATCGTGACGCACACCAACCCGGCCAACCCGATGGAATACCTCAAGTTGACCGTCAATCCCAATGCCAACGCCGCCAATGGCAGCAGCGCATTTGGACCTTTCAGCTGGATGCGCGTCAAGCCCTGAACCTGAATCCAAGCGCCTACTAGGCGCTGAAGACTCAAGAACAAAGCCCGCAACGTTAACGCTGTGGGCTTTTTGTATATTCTTTTGCTCCGTGCAGAGCACTCAGAGCTGTGCACGGTACTTGATCAGATTGAATTACAGCAAGTGGTTCCAAACGGTAAAGCTGTTGAAGTTCCCGGTGAAACACATCCAGTCACCTTCAAACCAGAAGTATTTCTTTAAGTTTGCAATTTTTTAGATTTAGAAAAAATTTCTGAAGGTTTGTGTGGTGATCCGTTTGAACCCGAATACCACCAGCTTGATCGCTATAGATATTTTGAAATAACCCAAAACTTTAAACGGAATTGACACACTCAGATTGCATCATTAAATTTCTCTTAACTAGGAGGTTTTCATGAAGTTTTCAACAGTGATATTTTCCACATGCCTAGCAGCGACTGCGCCTGTCTTAGTCTGTGCGCAAAACGCATTTCAAGCTGAATTAGTTAGCCATGCGTTTATGCCCTCACAAACATACATCGCAGCGCCTAAGGATGCTCCTTCAAATTTACAAACAAGTGGGAAGTTCACAACAGGCAAGCGAGTAGAAAAGATCGGTAGCGTTGAGGGCATGTCATATGACCGTCCTACAGGCGTGTTTTTACCTTTTAAGGGTCAACCGATTCAAGGACACTCAGGCATCAAACGAATGGCCGATGGAACGTTTTGGCTTTTGACAGACAACGGTGCTGGCTCCAAAGCCAATTCTCCAGATTTCATGCTCTATTTGAACCATTACAAGGTTGACTTCAAAACCAATAAATTCACACGACTGAACACCATCTTTTTGCATGACCCAGATAAAAAGGTCCCCTTCCATATCGTTACCGAAGGTACTCAGAAGCGCTACCTGACTGGTTCTGACTTCGACACTGAAAGCTTCCAGTTCGCAGATGGACATTTATGGATTGGCGATGAGTTTGGCCCCTTTCTCATCAAGGCAGATATGAGCGGAAAAATAGTGGCTGTATTTGAAACATTAGTCGATGGCAAAGTTGTTCGTTCACCAGATCATCCCTCTGTGACAACCCCCGGAACTCCCACGGATTCTGTCAAGTTTCAAACTCGTCGCTCTAAAGGATATGAGGGAATGGCCGCATCAAAAGACGGCAGCAAACTCTATGCATTACTTGAAGGTGCAATGTGGGATGAGCAGGCTAAGGCTTATGAAATGGTAGAAGGCAAACAATACTTGCGTGTACTGGAGTTTGATGTGAAAGCAGGCCAGTGGACGGGACGTCATTGGAAATATGTACTAGAAGCCAATCACCATGCGATTGGTGACTTCAATATGATTGACGATACAACCGGATTGATCATTGAAAGAGACAATGGCGAGGGAGTGTCAAGCTTTGCATGCACAGATGGTAAAAAACCAAACTGCTTCCACGACATGCCAAAATTTAAGCGCGTGTACAAAGTAGAAATGACTGAAGAAAATGTGAATGGTCCTATGCGAAAAATTGGCTTCGTAGACCTGCTCAACATTACAGATCCAAAAAACCTTTCTCGTAAACCTTTGGATAAAGGCGTCTTCTCATTTCCGTTTTTCACAATCGAAAACGTGGATGTCATTGACGCACATCACATCATTGTTGGTAATGACAACAACTTGCCGTTTTCATCCAGCCGAGATCCAAATAAAGCTGACGATAACGAACTTGTCATCCTGAATGTTGGTAACTTTTTAACTGAACGCTGATTAGCTACCGCAACAAAAAAGCCACTGGTATTTGCCAGTGGCTTTTTTAATTTTTCTGATGGTTTTAGTTCAATTATGTTTGCAAAGACATCTGTTGATCTGGCAATTTTGCATGGAATCAAGGCATAAAGTACTTTCAAGATATTGAACACATAAATGTTCAACTCATTGATTGGCAATATCAATTTGGTCAAGTCTCCTAAAAGCTCATGAGGGATGCCTTCTCTGGTCTTGGTATGGTCGTGCTGATAGTTTTCAGAAAGTTAAAAGCAATCTACAAAATGGTTCATCAAGATTTCCCCCTTCTCAGCTCAGACTTAATTTTTTATCTACTGATTTGTGGAACTGCAGGTCCATGCTGGGCAAGCGAGTGCATCCCCAACTCATCCTTATCCCTTTCACCCTCGTCGATCATGCTTCAGCCTTTTTTGCAACCATGCCAGCACTTGTGTAATACCACCTGAGCATCCGCATCAGCGGCTCATCCGAAACGCGCAGCAAAATCGACTCCTCACGAGCGAGGTGTTCCTGCTTCTTCCAAGCGGGTACGGCAATCATGTCGCCACGCTGCCAGTCAAAATCGCAGTCATCAATTCGGGAACTGCCACGCCCCGCAAGCACCGTATAAATCTGGCTTGCCGTATGCATGTCCTGTGAATGCCTCGTTCCCTTGTCCAGCAACATCGCTACCCTATCAAAGGTGTCAAGTTTCTGGGGGCCCAGTTCAAGTTCTCGCACGCCGGGCGCGGCTTCTGGAGTACTTCTAAGCCGCGGAAGGTATGCGGAGAAAGCGAACCGCATCGCCGACTGGTGATCAACGTCCTCAACAGGCTGATTTTTTTCGGGATGCGGTTGAAAAAACATGGGGCCAAGCGCCGCAACCAGCGGAGAGTCAAGGAAGTCGATCCAGTATGCATCTTGCTCAGACTCATTGGAGTGCCCGTGATAGCACCAGTTCGGCGTGAGTAAAACGTCACCAGGCTCCATCGGGATCTTGGTTCCATCCACTACTGTATAAGTGCCACAACCGGCCTCTAGGACGATACGCATCGCATTGGGTGTATGCCGATGGCTGTGCGCCTTCTCACCCGCCTTGACCATCTGGTAAGCGCCTACCAGCGTGGGTACCGTCGCATAGTCGTTACCTGGAAAGGGATTGGCCATGATGAGGTTGCGGCGCTCAGCCCACTCCGTTCCAACAAGGCGGCCGGCCACATGAAGCGCGGCGCGCATGTCCACGTATCGCCAGCGATGCGGTACGAAGGGATGCTTCGGTTCGCGCACGATCACAGGGACATCTTTGGCCCAGCCGTTCTTGGCCTGCACCTGGTCAAGAAGCCGATGCAGCGAAGGCAGATCGTCCGCGGCGTCGAAATTGACGGTAGGGGTATCGGTATTCATGGCACTTATTCCTGAATTAGCGCACGTCCAGCGTCATCTCACCGACATTCTCGATGGCGATTCGAATCCGGTCCCCGCGCACCACTGGCCCAACCCCTTCTGGCGTCCCAGTGGCAATGATGTCGCCCGGGAACAATGTGGCGACCCGAGATGCAGTTTCGATCATTTCAGGAATGTCGACTATGAGATCGCGCGTGTTGGCATCTTGCTTGAGCACATCATTGACCCACAACCGCGCCTGGAGGCCCGACGGGTCGGGAACCTCGTCCGCCGTAACGATATAGGGGCCAAATGGGCAAAAGCTGTCGTACGACTTGCGCATAACCCGCTCCTCGTTGCCCCGCACGACCATGTCGATCAGGCAGGCATAGCCAAAGACGTGGCCGAGGGCATCAGCACGAGATATGTTCCGACCCTTCTTCCCGATCACGATACCTAGTTCGCATTCATGGTGAATTTCGCGGCCCGGCACATCGGGCAAGACGATTGGGTCGTTAGGGCCGGAAAGGGAGGAGTTGGCCTTCATGAAAAACCCGTTACGGTCGGCACGGTTGGTCGATTTCATTTCCTCGCCATGTTTGATGTAGTTGACGGGATAGGCAAGCAGCTTGTTGGGCCATTCGATTGGCACGTCTAGGCGCAGCGTTGAGAAATCGACTGAGCGCGTCTGCGGATGCTTTGTGATGCCCTGGATCTTGGCATCGAAGTCTGCAATAAGCTGCACCATTTGCACAGGCGGCCACATTGCGGTGTCCACTCCCAAGGCATCTGTGATGTCGTAGCTGCTGGTTCCCGCGGTCAGACCAATACGACCGCCGTTGAAGCGAAAAAGTTTCATGGTGTTGGCTTTCTTAGTGATGAAGTGACAATCAATGCCCTGTAACGGTTGCAAGCAGCGCCGAAAGGTCTTCGGGAAGCACGGCACCGCGCCACGCCACTGTATCGTCGGGACGCACAAGGACATAGCGGAACTGATACAGCGTGGCGATCTCCAAGATTTTCCAGCGAACAATCTCTAAAGGAATGCCACGCTCTCGAGCCGCGAGGACAAAAGACTCCTCGTTGCTACCGCCCTGCGCCTCCGGTGCTGTATCGACAAGCACAAAGGACCGCCCGAAATGGTCATGCGTTGACCGACCGTCAGCAAGCCAGGCATGGGGCACCCTTCGGCCCGGCTGGGTCGTTGGGGTATACACGGCGGTTTCAGATGCCTCCAAGATGAGTTGGGCGGGATCCTCGTCCTCGTAAATGATGACGGGCGAGTGAAGGTACCGATAACCCAGATGGACATTGTCAAGGTACCATTCCCGTTTCATAGCTTCGCTGAAAGCGCGACCTACCCTTGCACGCGTTTCCTCGCCAGCGGGGCCCTCGGAAAGCAACTCGTCATTGCGCCCCGGTGACTTCATGTGGCGCAGGTTCGTGGTCGATATTGACACGATTCTTAGTGCGATCGGACGGCGCTCGGCTTCATAAGATTCGAGCAGTCGGGGACCAGCCCATCCGCGAAGAGCGGCAGAAAGCTTCCAGCTAATATCCGCGGCGTCGCCTATGCCCGTGTTCATCCCCAGACCTCCTGTCGGCGATGTCAGGTGACATGCATCGCCTGCTAGGAAGCATCGTCCGCGGCGATAGGCATCTGCAACTAGCTCCTGGCGCTGCCAAGCAAGGACGCTGAGCAGCTCCATGTCGAACGGCTTTCCCATGGCGCGATAGGCAAATGCCTTGAGCTCTGCCGCCGTGTATGACCGCTCCTCCGAAGTGCCGATGATCGACATACGCCACTGATCGGTGCCGTTGATTGCAACAAACGTTGCCCACGTCCCTTCCGGACCGATAAAAATATAACGGTACCCAGGCGCAATGTTGTGCAGTGCATCCAGATTGGCCGCGCGAAAAACGACGTTCGTCGTGTGCGTCAGAATGCCTTGGCCTTGCATCCCGATGGCAAGTTGTTCCCGGACGCGGCTGCGGCCGCCGTCACACCCGACAAGATATTTCGCCCTAATGGTGAGTCGGCGATGATTCTGCTCGTCATCGATCTGGGCAGTCACGCCCCAATCGTCCTGGGTAAGCCCAATAAATTTGTGACGCGGTTTGAGTTCCACGCCTGGCTGGGACAATGCGAACTTCTGGAGAATGGGATCGAACATATTCTGAGGGCAACGTTCGCGCTTTTGCGGGCTATAAGCTGGTGGCCTATCGTCCCGCATACTTCGAAATCGCTCGCGGCCGAGTTCCCAACCGGTCAGCGCGGTGACATAGATGTTGTCCTGCGGACGATCGCGGTTGTATGGGCTTGCCTCGACATCCGGAACGATGCCCCAGCGCCGACAATACTCCATGGTGCGGATTCCGACCTGGTCCATCTTGGGATGAAGAACGACACCGTCGCCGCGTTCTACGACGATGGCCCTGTGCCCTCGCCAACCCAGATCACCGGCCAGTGCCAAGCCGACCGGCCCAGCGCCAACCACCAAAACATCGGTCTCCAAGTCCACTGTCGTTTTAGCTCCTGTCATTCCGGCTTTACATCCGCCGCGCGAACCATCTCGCCAACGGCCGTAACCTCGTCACGAATCAATGACTGGAATTGCTGAGGCGTGCTCGCGACGACCCTGAGATTACGCGACGTGACGTTTTTCTCTGCAAACACAGGATCGCGCAGGATGGCTCGAACGTCGAGATTAATCTTTTCGATGATCGCAGGGGGGGTGCCGGCGGGGGCGAAGAGCCCATACCAGATCGTCGCATCTAGGTATCCGTAGCCCTGCTCGAGCGCGGTGGGTACATCGGGATAGAGGCTGGAGCGCTGCTTGCTGGTGATGGCAAGCGGCTTCATGCGGCCGGAGCTGATTAGACCGCCCGCCACGCTGCCACTCCCCGTAGACACCGCAACTTCTCCCGCGGCCACGGCGGTCATCAGCTGAGCTACCCCTTTGTAGGGTATGTGGGTCAGGCTGGTGGATTCCCGCTTGTTCAGCAGCTCGAACATCAGATGCGGCTGGGTACCTTGACCGAACGAGCCAAACGGATACTTTGAAGGGTCGCGCTTGGCCAGCACAATAAACTCGCGAAGGTCGCGTGCCGGTACTGCTGAATTGGCAACGATCAACTGCTCGCTTTGCACCATCTCCATGATGGGCGCGAGACTCTTGTCAGGATCATAGGGAAGGTTCTTATAGAGGAACCGGTTGGACGTGAGGGTCTGGTTGACCGTCGCAAGCAGCGTATAACCATCGGGGGCGGAACGCGCCACGTTATCGGTGCCGATGAGGGTGCCCGCACCAGCCTTGTTGTCCACGATGACGGGCTGGCCCCACCGCGACGAGAGCTCCACGCCCAACGCGCGGATGAGGATGTCAATGCCCCCACCCGGTGGAAATGGAACCACGATGCGCACAGCCTTGCCTGGATAGGCCCCTTGAGCGATGGCGCCACTCGCGAATACACAAGCCATGACCAAAACTAGAAATTTTGTAAGGACTGTACGAAGAAATAACGGCTGAAAATTCATCATGCTACTTTCTCAAAGTAAACGAGTAAAAATGCACGGGCATGGTAAGCGTGGGAGATCTTTTAAAAGCTAGCCACCTACATAAACAAGCATAGTTTGAACTGACTGGTTTATGCTAAGCACCTGGTGTTTTTTGTTAACTCAAAGCTGTGTCCAAGAACATCATGAGAACAAAGCCCAGCATGAGACCGGCGGTGGCAAAGGTCTCGTGGCCTTTGCGGTGCGACTCTGGAATGATCTGGTGGCTGATTACAAAAAGCATGGCACCTGCTGCTGAGGCCAGGCCCCAAGGAAGCAGGGTTGCAGATAAGCTAATGACCATTGCCCCAAAGACCGAGGCCAAAGGCTCGACAAGCCCGGACAAGGCGCCAAGACCCGCCGACACGCCCTTGCTGTAGCCAACACTTCGAAGTGCCAGTGCGACAACCAGGCCCTCGGGTACGTCCTGAATTGAGATACCGGTTGCCAGCGCGACGGCGCTTGTCGGGTCAGAGCCCGCAAAAGCCACACCAATTGCCAATCCCTCCGGCAGATTGTGTAGACCAATTGCAAAGACAAACAGCCAAACCCGTTTGGTGGCCAAGGCCTGGGAGACATCCAGCTGTTTGAAAAAATTCCCATGGGGCAAGGCTCGGTCAATCCAAAGCAAAAATCCAGCGCCTAGCACCATGCCTGCGCCAACAATACCCCCAGCTCCCCACGCGCCAGCACCTTGTAACTTTGCAGCGGCCTGGGCGGGAATGATCAGGGAAAAAGAACAGGCCGCAAGCATGACGCCAGCGCCAAAACCAAGCAGAGTGTCGTAGGTTTTTTGTGACAACTGATGGGAAAGCAGCACGGGCAAGGTACCAAGCGCTGTCGCCAGGGCGGCCATCAGTCCGCCTAGCAAGGCGCCGCCCATTCGAGTATCGTCCAGGGTCATTTGCATCAACATCGCGTTGACCACCACGGCAAAGCCACCAAAATTAATCGCCAACCCAATGCACAGACGCCATCGGCTGGGGGTGGCGACATTGAAGATGCCTAGCGTTTTCATGGTCTTGGTCCGGCTTTAGTCGATCTTGGCGCCCGAATCACGCACCGCTTTGCCGAGTTTGGCGTGATCCTGGAGGATCTTTTCGGCAAAATTTTCTTTTGTGCCACCTAGGACCGAGCCACCTTCGTTCTTGACGCGGCCAATCACATCTTCAGCTTTCAGCGCCTCGTTGGCAGCGATGTTCAGGCGCTGTATGACCGCTTCGGGTGTTTTAGCGGGAACAAACAAGCCGTACCAAGTGCCTGCATTGAAGCCTTGGTAACCCGCTTCTGCAATGGTGGGCACGTCAGGCAGGGTTGGGCTTCGCTTGTCAGCAGAGACCGCAATGGCGCGCATTTTGCCGTTGCGAATCTGCGTCAAGGCTGATGGGATTGAAGACAGCATGAAGGCAGTGCGGCCGGCAATGGTGTCCGTGATGGCCGCAGGCGCGCCTTTGTAGGGGACGTGAACCAGCTTGATACCGGCCACATCCTGGAACATCTCACCAATCAGGTGCGAAGGTGTGCCAGCGCCCGGCGTGGCGAAATCAAGTTGGTTTTTGCTGGCTTTTGCAGCGGCCACAATGTCGGCAAGCTTACGAAAAGGTGAGTCGGCCCCGACCACAATCACGTTGGGCGCATCAGCCAGCATGACCACGGGTACCAGATCCTTCAGTGGATCAAAGCTCATTTGGGAGTAGAGGTGAGGGTTGATTGCAAACTGTGAGGTTTGGCCCAACAAGATGGTATGCCCGTCGGCCTGCGCTTTGACCACTTGAGCGGCGCCTATGTTGCCACCGGCGCCTGGCTTGTTGTCAATGACAAACGAGGTGTTGAGCACAGTGCCCATTTTCAGAGTCACGGCGCGTGCGATAGCGTCCATGCCACCACCCGCTGCTTGGGGCACTACAACAGTGATCGCTCGGCTGGGATAAGTCTGAGCCAGCGCGGGGCTGACACTTCCCACGAGCAGCGCATTGAAACCCAGCACCACTGCAGCCGCCCACGTGCGCCTCGAGAAAGTTTTGGCTGACAGAAAAGCCAGGCCAGAGTCACTGCAAAAAAACCTTGAGTGGCTAACGAATTTCATCGTCCTGTCTCCATTTTTTTAAGAGTTTGCACAATTACACGACCAGCTGTTCCGCACAAAAATCCTAGCTTTAGTTCTTGCGCCTATTCAACAGCTCAGATCCTCTCGATGTGTCTTTTCTCCATAGGGTCTGCCGCTAGGCCGCCAGCGTCCGGCCCCATTTCGGCAACCGCACTGCCGTAAAGCAGGCCCTCTTTGATACGCGGCACGGTGAGTGCGGGGTTCATGATGGGCAACCCGTGCGTGGGGGCAATGGCTTTGACCTCCAAGGTGTCTAGCAGCCATTGCAAGCGATCAATATAAATGTTCATATCGGTGAACTTGGTCCAAAACAAAGCACGGTCGGCAAAGACGGCCGAAACTTCCGGGATGTCCAGCGAGATGGCCTCTTCGGCGCACATGCCGCAGTGGCCATCCTCGTGGTAATGGCTGTATGCAAAACCGTCCGCTGGGAACAGCACTTGTTCTTGGGTGTCAAAGCCCCACCAGGTTGTGCGTAAGTCTCTGATAACGGGCTCAACCAGCCGAAGCGCGCGTCCACCAAGGTCGATTTCATCACCGCCCTTCATAGCCAACATGCGATGGGCAAATTGCGGAAAAGCCAATGCGTAATCAGACATGTCGCCGCACAGCAATACCTCTGGGTATTTGTACATGATGCGACCCAAGCCGCCCGAATGTGGGGTTTCCTGATGCGTGACAAAAAGGTATCTGAGGGGCGGCAGGCCAGGCAGCAGTCCGTCTAGCTGACGGCTGATCAGTGGAAAGTCTTTAGGGTGCCCAGTCTCCACGATGGCACACGCTTGGGTTCCAACCAGCAGGTAAGCGGCGTTGTAGGTGTGGTAAATTTTCCCGGCCGTCTTTTGCTCCAGGCAATCGCCCAGCCAAAAGAGTCCAGGTACTAGTTCGCGAGGCAGTGTTTTTTGAGCTTGCATAGGAGCACCTTATCTGATTTCGTCACGGTCTACGTAGCGCGCTTGCACCACGCTTTTGTCCAGGCCAGTCAGCACTTGGTCCAGCAGTTGGTATTGGCGTTTGACCAAGTCTCGACCGCGCAGAACCCGCCCATATCCAGGAGCGAGATTTTCGATGTCGTATTGATCAAAAACTAGTTTGAGTTTGCGACGTAATGATGCGGTGTCACCGCCTTCTAGCCACCAGTAGCGGGTGTTAAGCAAAAAGCTGCGCACGTGAGCTGCGGTGGTGTTGCATGTGCCGTCATCCAAAAACCAAGGCCCGTCTGCTGATTGGCTCCACTCCCACGAAAAGCTGTCAGAGGTGAAGAGCGTGCGCGTCATTTCGTCGTAGATCCAGCGCGTGCCTATGAGACGGATGGGGGCTTGAAAAGCTTCTAGAGCGCGACCGCGGGCCTCATCACCCACATGGAGCCGCTGGCTGCGCTTGACCATGGTGGTGACCAGCGGGGATACCTTGGCGCCAGGCTTATCAGAACGAGCGCCAAAGTCCACCCATACCGCTGCGTCAGCGTTGCTCGAATAACACTGCTCGACATCAAACGCGTCTGCCAGCGCCTCAACGTTGGCAACCGACATGAATTCATTGATGCGCAAGGGATACACCGACAAGCGGGTTCCAGGGTCAATCAGGCTGGCAACTTGAGAGATCAGCGAGTCGGCATGAACGGTCAGGCCGGAGTCCAGCAGAACCGCGCGGTTGCCCTCCTTGAGAAGGTAACAATTACAGACCGAATAACCTTCAGCATTGGCTGGGTAAGCACTGGCCCGCCCCCCCAGTGCAAATGAGTTTTGAAGGGCGTACAAACGCCCTTCAACGAGAGGAAGGACTGCGCTTTTGAAGGACGTTTCTGGCGCCGCCATCGCCATCAATTCACTATTTTTTTTGAATGCACTCATGAAGGCCTTTTTAAACCAGGATGCTGGTCAGATGCGTAGGCTAATATAGTTGATGAAAAGTTTTTGAAAACGGGTTTTCATCAATGTCAAATATCGATGATGTGAATATTAATCTGAATTTTGACCTTCAACTGCTTCGCTGCTTTGAAGCCTTGCTGACGGAGCGCAGCGTGTCCCAGGCCGCCAAGCGACTGAACCTAAGTCAGCCCGCCATGAGCCACGCGCTGGGTAGGCTGCGCACGCTGTTTGACGATCCGCTACTAGCCCGGGGGCGGGATGCAATGACGCCCACCGCACGGGCGCTGGAGCTAGAACCGCAGGTCAAAGAAGCCTTGTCGGCAGCCTACCGGCTGATGGAAAAGCGCTCCGCTTTTCGACCGGCCGAATCACGCCATGAGTTCACCGTGATGACGGCTGAGTACGTTGAATACCTGTTGTTGCCTCAGTTGATCGCAAGGCTCAATGAAGAAGCGCCCATGGTGCGCGTGACTTTTCGCAGCGCCCAACCCGCCAGGGCGTTGGAGTGGCTTGAACGCGGTGAACTGGATTTCCGAATGGGTTGGTGGCCCGAGTCTGCGCCGGCACTGCGCGCCAAACGGCTGATGCGTGACCCCTTGGTTTGCGTGGCACGCTGCGGCCATCCAATAATTAAGGGGTCCATCACTGAAGAGCAGTTCATGTCGATTGCGCATGTGGTCCAGAGCGAACGAATGACGAGCGCGACGCGGGCAATTGAAGCGGCCGTGTTGTTGCGGCATCGGCGCCTTGAGATTCAGTACAGAGTCCAGGACGCTTTGGCGCTGTGTAACGTGGTGACAAATTCAGACCTGATCGGCACCCTGCCAGAGCGTTTTGCGCGCGTTCTGGCGACCAAATTTGCTCTACAGGTCGTGCCGATTCCAATGGCGATTGCAGAAATTAGGCAAGCCATGTACTGGCACGAACGTAGCCACAATGAGCCTAGTCATCGCTGGTTTCGCCAATTGGTGTCAGATCTGGCCAAGGCGCTTTGAGTATTGCTTGCAGCCACTTTCACTCTACCCCTGCAGAGCACCCAAGCGTTCAGAGCTGGCCGCTTAACTCAACAGATAAAAAACACCAGTTACACAGTTAAATACACTTGATCAATTTCAGCTTGAAATCCGCACAAAACAAGCTTAGTTTGACCTAACCGTTTTCTGTTAAAACAACACAGATAATCACATTCATAGTCAACCAAAGGAATTTATGAAACGCCGCAACTTCCTTCCCCTCATAACTTTACCTTTGGTAAGCGACTATTCTTGGGCGCAAAAATATCCAAGTAGCCCATCTACCATCATCATGCCCTTGCAAGCAGGTAGCGCGTCCGATGTAGCTATACGACATATGGCTGAGCGTTTGACACAAAAACTCGGTCAAGGCTTTGCTGTTGAAAATGTCGCAGCTGCCGCTGGGCTCGTAGGACTAGATCGTTTGAGTAAAGCCAGAACTGACGGACTGGTTGTGGCGGCACTCAACAACAGCATCATGACAATATTGCCCCACTTGCAAGCCAAAAATATAAAAGTGGACACGCGCAAAGATTTTGTACCTGTTGCAGGCGTCGCCAACATCCCAACTTTTTTTGCTGTTCCTGGCGGCTCAAAAATTAAGAATGTGCAAGACCTCATCCAACAAGCAAAAAATACAGCGACACCTGTTACCTATTCATCGGGCGGGGTTGGAAGCCCACAACATTTAGCCACCGAAATGTTTAAGTCTTTCACCAACACGCAACTCACACACATACCCTATCGGGGCGCAAGCCAAGCGGCATTGGCAGTGGCTTCAGGGGAAGTTCAAGTGATGTCAATGGCACTCTCATTAGCGCAACCATTTTTGTCAGACGGAAAAGTTCGCCTAATAGGCTATTGCGGAACTGAAAGGCATGCGCAATTTAG
>Ga0114979_10001787_pt1 | contig 14480 bp, 12 predicted proteins | sample S_140625_EF_Meta_FD_87315 | JGI IMG/M metagenome (GOLD analysis project Ga0114979, IMG submission 87315) | Freshwater microbial communities from Lake Simoncouche, Canada to study carbon cycling - S_140625_EF_MetaG | ecosystem: Environmental > Aquatic > Freshwater > Lake | place: Lake... | reverse complement strand
GTTTCGCTCAGCATGCGGGCAAGTGATGTGCAACCCGACCGCATCACCGCAGCCCAGGCGGCCGCCAAGGCCTTCGTGAGCAATCATCCGCCCAGGTCTCGTATCGGTATCGTCTCATTCGGCGGGTCGGCACAACTCGTACAAGCTCCCACCGACAGCACCGAGCAGCTGCAGGCTGCAATCGATCGCTTCCAGTTGCAGCGCGGTACTGCCACTGGCAGCGCCCTGCTCGTAGCGCTGGGCACCCTGTTTCCCGACGACGGCATCGATGTCGAATCGATCATTTTCGGGCGAAACTCGGCGGGCGCCACGGGTCGGTCCGCGCCGATCGACAGGCCCGATTCACGGCGCGCGCCGTCTGCCCCGGTCAAGCCCGGGTCCTACACATCCGGGGTCATTGTGCTGCTGTCAGACGGCCGCCGCACGACCGGCCCCGACCCGATCGAAGTGGCGAAGATGGTGGCTGATCGGGGCGTACGGGTTTTCACTGTCGGGTTTGGAACAGTCGAAGGCGCCACGATCGGCGGTGAAGGTTGGTCGGCATATGTCCGTCTTGACGAAGAGAGTCTGAAGGCAGTCGCTCAGATCACCCGGGGCGAATACTTTCACGCGGCGACCGGTGCAGACTTGACACGCGTTTATGAGGAACTGAATTCGCGCTTCGTCATGGAGCGGCGCGAGACCGAGTTGACTGCACTGTTCTCACTTGCATCCGCATTGTTGACGCTGCTCGCAGCTGCCCTTTCGGTCTGGTGGTTCGGACGCTTCAGGCCTGAACCTCAGAGTTCAGCCCGATAGCGCGCCAGCATCGCCTCCTGACTCTCGATCGCGGCTTCTCCGCCAATCTGATCGTGCAGCATCTGTCCCATCGTCGGCATGCAGGATCTCGGCATTTGAGCTGCGTCAGACCACAAGCTCGATCTCATGAGGGCCTTTGCGCAGTGCAGATATGCCTCGATCACCTGCAACTCGATCACCAGTCGAGGCGGTTGATCGAGCCCCGCAAATGGCTGCATCCGGTCGGCGTCGGTGGTCAGGCTTGCCGTGCCATTGACCCGCAGCGTCTCATCAACGCCGGGGACCAGAAACAACAGGCCCAAGCTGCCCGTTTGCACAATGTTCTGGAGGCTGTCGAGGCGATTGTTGCCAGAGGCATCCGGTATCAGCAGGCATCCGTCAGCTCGAACCTTCACGAAACCCGGAGCGCCCCCGCGCGGCGACGCATCGGCCAGTCCATCGGCGCCGACGGTCGACATGACGACGAATGGGGACAACTCAATGAAGCGGCGGCAATGCGTATCCAGCGAAGACAACTGCTTGCGCACGGCGCGCTCCTTCGCCGAAGGATAAAGAGCACGCAATTGCTCGAGGGATTCAATGCGATTCAACATAAACATCCTGATGAAGAACTCGGCTAAGTGCTTATTGAGCGAGCATCCAGGCACGCAGGTCCCGGGTTCGGCGCTCGGTATGTTCGATCTGACAGCTCAAGACCACCGCCACACGAATCGTCCCCAACTCGTAAAGCACAAACCGCCCCTGGCAATCGTTATCCCGAAAGGTGATCCAGGCCCGCTGAGAATCAATCAAATGACGCCTGGCGCGCGGGTAATCAGTCTTATCATCGAACGTGTCTGATGGCTTTAGCCGCCGCAACAGCGACTGGTACTCGGCATTCAAGGTTTTATCCCGATCCTTGAGTCGCTGAGTCAGGCACTCGTTGATCTCGATTGTATTGGCCTGCGTCGCGCATGGATCGGGCGACTGCGCCAGGACTGGCGACATGACGAACCAAGCCAGCACGCAAACCGCAGTCCATCTCATCTGATTTCGATCTCGATGAATCGAAATTCGTAGTCATTGGCATTGATCACGTTGTGCGCCACGCCGGCCATTCGCGAATAGGACACGCCCGCCTGCAGCTGCACATCCCGGGTGCCCTCGGGCTCAACCAGACGCAAAGTGCCGCTGGTGAGCGGCACGACAACGTAGTCATGACCGTGAACATGGTGACCGGTCTGGGCACCGGGTGCGAAACGCCATTCAGTCACGATCACCCGTTCGTTGTCGACCTGCAGATGTGCGGTAGCTTGCATCGAGAAGTCCTCGTTATTGATTGAACACGCTTGTATATCACGCACTGGCTACCCGAAGACCACGCAACAATGACCGCTTCTTGGCCTGATGCCCAGCCATTCTGGTGAGAATGTCGGCGAGCATCCTCACAGTCTCCACCATGTGCGGGCCCTTGTTGAGCATCACGCACTCTGCACGATTGCCCATCGCTGCGTCGGTGATTTCAGCACGTGAAGGCAGCCCGGTTTCAGCCAAGGACTCAAGTACCTGTGTCGCCCAGATCACCGGAACATGGGCGGCCTCACATAGCCAGAGGATCTCCTCCTGCACTTCGGCCAGTCGCTCGAAGCCACATTCAACCGCCAGATCCCCTCTCGCGATCATCACCCCACAGGTCGGCTCGCGAAGCGCTGCCAGCAGGATCTGCGGCAGGCTCGAAAATCCACGGCGAGTTTCGATCTTCACTACAATCGCTGGCAACTGAGCATCATCGGCACACACCATCTCGCGCAGCGACGACTGCAAAGCCACGACGTCTTCAGGACGACTCGCAAACGACAACTGAACGATATCCGCATGATGGGCGACGAACTCCAGATCGATTCGATCCTGGTCAGTCAGCGCATCGAGTCGGACATCCGTCTGAGGAAGGTTGATGCCCTTATCGGCCCGAAGTCGCGCGCCCTGAGTCGGGGCTCGGTCGATGCGAACCTCGACTGCGGACGAACTGATCGATTCGATCAGCCCGCCGATTCGACCGTCGTCGAACCAGATCGACTCACCGACCCGGGCGTGATCGAAGGCCTCGAACAGTGTGCATCCGATACACGCCAGCTCAATCAGCTTGCCTTGCGAGTCAAATCGGGCAGCGTGCCCGAGCCTGGGCGACCGAACCAGGCTGAGCAGATCCCCCGTGCGAAGCTCAATAGCAGGCGTTTTCGGCTCAAGGGCTCCGACGCCCCATCTCGCTGCGCTTGACTGGCCATGCTTCAGCACGATGCCTTCAACCAGATAAGCCGTTCGATGAATCTGCGCCCAAGCACCATCCGAACCGATCTGGACCACATCGAGATGTCGTCGCGCACCGCGAGCATCCACGAACTCCAGTCGATCACCCGCTTTTAATTCCGCGAGCGTATTGCCGACCAGCGGCAAGCAGTGATCGGTCTGTCCAGTTGGTGGAAGCATCGAGCCATGCTCGTACAGTCGGACACACGCTGCTTCGAGCACCTTGCCAAATGCATCACGGCGAGGCCTGATTTTCAGCACTGCCGGACCGGGCTCGATCGCACCGGTTCGAAGCTTCGGACCCGCCAGGTCCATCGCAATCCGGCAAGGTCGGTCCAGTTCTTGCGCCGACTGGCGAACCCGCGCAATCATTTTTGCCCAGACAGCTGGATCGTCATGGGCGCAGTTGATCCGGGCGCAATTCATTCCAGCCTGCATGAGGCCGGGAATCAGCCCGGGGTCATCTGCTGCCTCGGTCGGCAAGGTCACCATGATCGAAACCGGCCACTGCCCGGCCCTGGCTGTACGGCCGGCAACCGGTCCGAGCAGGCGCTCGGCGCGCTGAGCAAGCAGGCTTGAGCCTGCACGGTCTTCAAGCCGCCCCATCCTTCGGGTCGATCCCGGAGCCTGCAGCGGCGAAGCGCCATCAGGCGGCCCTGCAAGGCTGTACATCACGGCCCGAACGGCCTCGATCGAAGTCAGGACATCGGGCTCAGCCCGTCCAAGCGACGACAAACCAAGCCGAGCCAGCCGACCCTGCAGCCCGCGTCGGTCACGCCTGCGAAATGCCAGATAGTGCAGCAGGTTCAGTGCACAGCGCCTGGAGCCGGGATCAACCTCGGCGAGCACCGCCTGCCGGGTTGCGGCGGCACGGATGATTTCGTCATTCAGCGCGTCCATCTCGTCTCGAAGCCTAACGAGACGCTTGATCCGAATCGCGTTGAGATTTTTCGCGGGAGGTTCACCGTGTAGCGGCTTCATGAGTGCGATCAACTGTCGAGGGTTGCAGAACCGGAGCTGATCATCTTGAATGCAACGATTGGCCTGACGATGTCTCGAAATCAATTCGAAGATCATCCGGGTATCAGGCTGACGCCCGCCCCCGATCGCAGGAGTGTTGACATGAGGCCCATCGTATTGCGACTGATGATCTCGGCTGGTCTTGGATTCCTCCAGATGCCGGCTCAGGCGGTCACGCTTGACGAGGTCTTCGCGCGGGTACACGAGTGCCGATTCGATCATTTTTACTATGCGCCGTGGGACACGACCCAAGCGGTTCATCCGTACTTCGCTCAACGCAAACTTGAACCCTATCGGGAAGAAGAGAGCATCTACTACTTCAAAGTACAGGACACCCTGTTCGGTCTGCCTGTGGTGGAGCTGTTCGTGCCCGGGACCTGGGACATGCACGGTGTGATCCTGGATGTCCCGCTGGCGGTCGCACGCGAAGCGCTGCGCAAGCGCTTCGGCACCACTTTTGCTCCATCAACCCGATCGCGAATCGGGGAAGAACCCGCACTGCTGCCGTGGCAGCCCAATCCCGGCCGACAGTCAGTGCTGGTGTGCGAGGAACGTCCTTACGCGGACAAGTAAGGACGTTTAGCGGTCGGATCCAGACGGGATGCAGATGCGTTCGGATTAGGACCTTCGTGCATCTTGAGGTCAGTCTCAAGGCAGGAGATACTGTTTATTCATACAGTATTCGAAGTAGCCTCCGCTGCCCATGATCTCTTCCTACGCCGAGTTGCACTGCGTCAGCAACTTCTCCTTCCTTCGGGGTGCATCGCACCCCGAAGAGCTGGTCGATCGAGCCAGCTCCCAGGGTTACGCTGCGCTGGCCCTGACCGATGAGTGTTCGCTGGCAGGCGTGGTTCGCGCTCACCTGCAAGCCAAGGCCGTCGGTCTGCCATTGCTGATCGGCGCCGAGTTCGGCCTGCATGGGTTGTTTGGCCATCCTGACGAGCCAGACCGTCTCACGCAGTCCACCCGATCAGCCCCGCAGGACGCCCGTGTGCCACCCGCCCGGCTGGTATTGATCGCACAGAACCGCGAGGGCTACGGCAACCTGTCAGCGCTCATCACGCAGACCCGGATGCGCACAGAAAAGGGACATTACCGCCTGCTGCCACAAGATCTGGATGCCGGCGTACCGGGCTGTCTTGCACTGCTGATCCCATGCCCTGCTGTGGCCATGCATGCCGAACGCGGTGAGTGTGTATCGGGCAGTCCATTGGCACGACTGCACGAGCAAGCCCGCTTCCTTCGGGAGCGGTTCGGCAGGCGAGCCTGGCTTGCGGCCGAACTACTGGCTCGAGGCCATGATTCCGCACTGTTGGCACGCCTGCGGCAGACTTCACACGACAGCGGCCTGCCTCTGGTGGCTGCCGGAGATGTGCACTACCACGTCCGATCGCGTCGCAGCCTGCATGATGTCTTGACGGCAACCCGGCTAAGCAGGCCAGTCAAGGATCTGGGCTTCGTGCTGTCTCCCAATGCAGAGCAGCACTTGCGATCGCGTCTTCGCCTGGCCAGCCTGCATCCGCCCGACCTGCTTGAGCAAACTCTGGAGGTGGCCGCGCACTGCAGTTTCTCGCTGGATTCATTGCGCTATGAATATCCTGACGAGATCGTGCCTCAAGGCCACAGCCCCGCGAGCTGGCTGCGCCACCTTGCCTATGAAGGTGCCAGGGGCCGCTATCCCGAGGGTCTTCCCGATGCGGTGCGAACCCAGATTGAGCATGAGCTCGCCCTGATCTCCGAACTGCAGTACGAACCCTATTTTCTGACGGTCGCCGATATCGTCCATTTCGCGCGCTCGCGCGGCATTCTGTGCCAGGGGCGGGGCTCGGCAGCCAACTCGGCTGTGTGCTACTGCACCGGCATCACCGAGGTCGACCCAGCTCGCTCAAGCGTGCTCTTCGAGCGCTTCATCAGTCGGGAGCGCAATGAACCGCCGGACATCGATGTCGACTTCGAGCATCAGCGCCGCGAGGAGGTCATCCAGTACCTCTATGCCAAATACGGTCGCGAGCGCACTGCACTGACCGGCGCCATCAACACCTATCGCCCTCGCTCAGCCCTGCGCGATGTGGGTCGAGCCCTGGGCATCGAGCCGCAGCGCATCGACGGACTGACCCGTCATCAGCAGTGGTGGGACGGGCGGGCCATCCAGCCCGAGCGTTTTACCGAGGCCGGCTTTGATCCGGCCTCGCCGACCGTGATGCACTGGATGCATCTGACCCGGACACTCATCGGCTTTCCACGGCATCTGTCGCAACACAGCGGTGGCTTCGTGATCGCACGCGACTCCCTGGCCCGCCTGGTGCCGATCGAAAATGCCGCCATGCCCGAGCGCAGCGTCATCCAATGGGACAAAGATGACCTCGACGCACTGGGCCTGCTCAAGGTCGATGTGCTCGCTCTGGGCATGCTCAGCGCCATCCGGCGAGCACTGGACTTCATCACGCTGCGGCGTCATGGCTCGCTTGAGGGTCAGCAGCGTTTTCGTCTGCAGGACATCCCAGCCGAAGACCCCGACACCTACGACATGATCAGCGCGGCAGATACCGTCGGGGTCTTTCAAATTGAATCCCGCGCTCAGATGAGCATGCTGCCGCGCCTTCGCCCGCACTGCTTCTATGACCTGGTGATCGAAGTCGCAATCGTTCGCCCAGGCCCGATTCAAGGCGGCATGGTGCACCCCTATCTGCGCCGTCGCCAGGGGCTAGAGCCGGTCGAATATCCGCGCGAGGAAATACGCCCGGCACTCGAGCGCACTCTGGGTGTTCCGATCTTCCAGGAACAGGTCATGCAGATTGCCATCCTCGCAGCCGGCTTCACACCGGGAGAGGCCGACCAACTGCGTCGCGCCATGGCGGCCTGGAAACGCAAGGGTGGCTTGCACCATTTTCAGCAGAAAGTCATCGATGGCATGCTCGGGCGCGGCTACGACACCGAATTCGCCGAACGCATCTTCAAGCAGATCGAAGGCTTCGGTGAATACGGTTTTCCCGAGAGTCATGCGGCAAGCTTTGCCTTACTCGTCTATGTGAGCTGCTGGATCAAGCGGCATGAGCCAGCCGCTTTTCTCGCGGCCTTGCTCGATTCACAGCCGATGGGTTTTTACGCACCCGCACAGCTGGTTCGAGATGCCCGAGAACATGGCATTGCCGTGCGCTCGCCATGTGTGCTCAAGAGCGACTGGACCTCCAAACTCGAAGAAGTCACACAAGCACCCGCACAGATCATGGGCGGCGTCGATTACCGCCCACAACCCGCAGTGCTCATGGGACTGAACCGCATTCACGGTTTGTCTCAGTCGGGAGCACAGTCCATCGTGGCGCAACGCACCAGGCGCATCGCAGCAGGTCGTTCCCCGCTGTTCGACAGTGTCGAAGATCTGGCCCGAAGTACTGGCCTGCAGCGCCGGGATCTACAGGCACTGGCACGTGCGGATGCACTGGCAGCGCTGGCAGGTCATCGGGTTCAGGCCGCCTGGCAGGCTGCTGCGATCGAACCGTTGCCGGCCCTGCTGGCTGATGCACGCTTTGATGAACCCGACCTCGCCTTACCTGAGATGGCCGAAAGTGAATCGGTCATCGCTGATTACGCCGCTCTGGGGGTCTCGATGGGCCGCCATCCAATCGCCTTGCTGCGAGAGTCATTGAATCGATTTCAGGTCCAGCCAGCCTCCATCCTGCGTGGCTACCCGGATGGACGACTGGCGCGCGCAAGCGGGCTGGTCACGCATCGCCAGCGCCCTGGCACAGCTCGCGGCGTGGTCTTCATCACACTGGAAGACGACACCGGATCGATCAACGTGATCGTCTGGCCCGATCTGCTTGAGCGCTATCGCAAGGAAATTCTTGGCGCGCGGCTGATGACGGTTTTTGGCGTCTGGCAGACAGACACCGCCACCGGCGGACAGGTGATGCATTTGGTCGCTCGCCGGATCGTCGATCACACCGCGCTGCTCGGCGAGCTGATGGCACACAGCCGCGACTTCAGATGAACCCATCACACACAGCACAGCAGGCCAGCGCAATGGCCTACCGACACAGGCCTGAGGTAGCATCGCCCTGCCATGAGTCAACCTTCAATCACACACCCACTGGGCAATCACCGCATCCATCGCACCGGATGGCTGCGCGCAGCGGTCATGGGTGCCAACGACGGTGTGGTCTCCACCGCCAGCCTGCTGCTCGGGGTGGCCGCTTCCGGGGCCGATCGCAGCGAAATCCTGGTCGCGGGCGTAGCCGGACTGGTCGCCGGCGCCGTCTCGATGGCTGCCGGCGAATATGTCTCGGTCAGCTCGCAGGCCGACACCGAGCGGGCCGAAGTCGAACTGGAGCGCTTGCACCTGGCTCACGATGGCGAATCGGAGCTCGACGAACTCGCAGCCATCTATCGCGCCCGCGGACTGGAACCCGAGCTGGCCAACAAGGTCGCCGAACAACTCATGGCCCACAACGCCCTGGACGCGCATTCGCGCGACGAACTGGGCATCACCGACACCGGTTCGGCCCAACCGGTTCAGGCCGCATTGACCTCGGCGATCACGTTTGCAGCCGGGGCTGCGCTGCCTTTGCTCAGTGTGCTCGCAGCTTCTGCCTCTCAGTTGCAGGTCATTGTCACGAGCACGTCCCTCTGTGCACTGGCCGGTCTGGGCGCATTGGCGGCACGCGCGGGGGGCGCAAGCCCTGTCCGAGGAGCGTTGAGAGTCGTGCTCTGGAGTGCAGGCGCAATGGCCTTGACCTGGGCCATCGGGAAATTACTGGGCACTACGATCGCCTGACCAAACCGGGTCAGGCTCGACTATCGGGCAAGCGCCCTGAGCGCACCATCCAGATCATCGATCAGGTCAGCCAGGTCTTCGGCCCCGACCGCAATTCGGATCAGGCCCTCGCCAACACCCGCTGCCCGCCGCGCCTCAGGCCCCACTCGCCCATGGGTGGTACTGGCCGGATGAGTGATCGTGGTCTTGACGTCCCCGAGGTTCGCGGTGATCGACATAAGCTTGCAGGCATCGATGAGCTGCCAGGCCTTCAGACGCAGGCCATCGCTGTATCGGTCTTCAGTTGCACTCCCCACTTCAAACGAGACGATCGCCCCCCCAGAGCGCTGCTGCGCCATCGCCAACTGGTGCTGAGGATGCGATGCCAATCCCGGGTAATACACCTTCATCACTTCGGGCCGGGACTCCAGCCAGGTGGCGACCGCGAGCGCATTGGCCGACTGTCGCTGCATGCGCATCGACAGGGTCTCCATGCCTTTGAGCAAGACCCATGCGTTGAATGCAGACAGGCTGGGGCCCGTCGTGCGCACGAAGGGAGCGAGTGTCTCGTTGATGAATTTCGAATCACCCAGTACCGCGCCACCCAGCACTCGACCCTGTCCATCGATGTACTTGGTCGCCGAATGCACCACGATATCCGCACCCAATTCGATCGGTCGCTGCAGTGCAGGCGAACAAAAACAATTGTCGACAGCAAACAGCACACCATACTCGCGCGCGATCGCGGCGATTGCGCACACATCAGCCAATTGCGTCAGCGGATTAGACGGCGTCTCGAGATAGAACAGCCGGGTGTTCGGACGCACTGCAGCCTTCCACGCGTTAGTGTCATCCAGCCGAACGTACGTCACTTCAATACCGAATCGCGACAGGATGCCAAAGAGCTGGGTTGTCGCACCAAACAGCTCATACGCCACCACGATATGGTCGCCTGCCCGGGTCAGACTCATCACGGTCGCCATGATCGCGGACATTCCGGAAGCGGTCGCAACGCAGGCCTGCGCGCCCTCCAGCGCAGCCAGTCGGTTCTGGAACGCGGTGACCGTTGGATTGCCTGCGCGGGAATAAATAAAACCGGGCTCATCCCCAGCAAAGCGCGCAGCTGCCTGCGCAGCATTCTCGAACACGAAGCTGGAGGTCAGGAAAATCGGCTCGTTGTGCTCAAGGTAGGCGGTCCGCTCGATGCCCTCCCTGATTGCAAGAGTGTCGATACCGGGTGCACGTCGATCGGAGGTCATGGAAAGTCTTTATCGGGAAGCAAACTGAAGGTTCATCTGCGCCTGTGTTACTGGGTCCTCTGCAGACCCGTCTTTGCCAAGGCGCGCTCGTTCGATTCGATCAAGGTATTCGGGCGTCACATCGCCGGTCAGGTACACGCCATCGAAACAGGAGGCCTCAAAGCGTTTGAGGTGTGGGCCGAGATCACGCACCGATTGCTGCATTGCTTCGATGTCCTGGTAGACCAAGGCATCAGCGCCAATCGAGCGACGAATATCGTCATCACTTCGACCACTGGCAATCAACTCGGCACGCGTGGGCATATCAATACCGTAGACATTCGGATAACGCACAGGCGGCGCGGCCGAAGCGAAATAAATCTTGTTGGCACCGGCTTCTTTGGCCATCTGGACGATCTCATGCGAGGTGGTACCCCGCACGATCGAATCATCCACCAGCAACACATTTTTGCCGCGAAATTCGATGCTCATCGCATTGAGCTTCTGACGCACCGACTTACGGCGCACCGCCTGGCCCGGCATGATGAAGGTCCGTCCAACGTACCGGTTCTTGATGAACCCCTCTCGATAATCGAGATTCAAGCGATTGGCCAGCTGCAGCGCCGAAGGTCGCGAGGTGTCAGGAATCGGCATCACCACATCGATATCGCCAGCCCAAAGTTCCTTGCGCACGCGTTCAGCCAGGTACTCACCCATCTTCAAGCGCGCGTCATAGACCGACACCCCATCGATCACCGAGTCGGGACGGGCGAAATACACATACTCGAAGATGCACGGATTGAGGGAGGCCCCGATCGAACACACACGCGAATGGAATTGGCCATCGAGGTCGATAAACACCGCCTCGCCAGGTGCGATGTCACGCACCATCCGAAAACCCAAGCCCTCGAGCGCGACCGACTCCGAAGCCACCAGATACTCGGTACCCCCTTCGGTCTCAGCGATTCCGTAGCACAACGGACGGATACCCATCGGGTCCCTGAAGGCCAAAACACCATAGCCGGCGATTTCAGCAACGCAGGCATAGGCGCCTCTGACGCGTCGATGCAATTCCGCGACGGCGCGGAAAATCGTGTCGGGATCGAGCGACACGCCCACCGCTGCCTCCTGCAGCTCATTGGCCAGCACATTGAGCAGGACCTCGGAATCGGAATCAGTGTTCACATGCCGACGATCACTGCGGAACATCTCTTCCTTGAGTTCGACCGAATTCGTCAGGTTGCCGTTGTGCGCGAGGGTCAGGCCAAAGGGCGCATTCACATAAAAAGGCTGCGCTTCCTCGTCATTGTTGGCAGAGCCCGCCGTCGGATAACGCACATGTGCGATGCCCGAACGCCCGGCCAGCCCGCGCATATTGCGGGTCCGAAAAACATCGCGCACCAGTCCGCTTTGCTTGTGCATGGCGAAGGCTTTGCCCGTACTGGTCGCGATGCCGGCGGCATCCTGTCCTCGATGCTGAAGGAGCAACAAGCCGTCGTACAGAAGTTGATTGACGGGCGATCGCGAGACCACACCCAGGATGCCGCACATGGCTCTACTCCGAAGATTGCGCCGACCGAACCCGATCGAGGCTCAGGTTTGCTGTACGCCGCTCAGCCGCTCCGGCAGGAATGGCTCAGTCCATCGCACCAGTTCATCAAGCAATGGCCGACTCCAGGCCTGTTGCCATCCAGGCTGCTGAGAAAATCCGGTCAGGTGACCTGCGAGCGCGACCAGCAGAACGATCACCAGCGCCCTCGCCACACCGAGTACAGCACCGAGTATTCGATCCGCACCGCCCAAGCCGATCCCGGCCAGCGCCTTGGCGAGAAGACCGCCGAGCATCCGCGCCGCAATGAAAACCCCGATGAACAAGCCGACCGCAACCAAGGGAGCCGGAATCGACTCAGGCAAAACCGGCAGGATCCATGCAAGCGCAATCGGCACTCCCACCAACGCGAGCACCCAGGCAGCCAATGCAAACACCGTCCGCACCATCCCTCGCACCATTCCAAAGCCGATCGACAACACCGCCACGACGATGACGAACCAGTCCCAACCCGTCAGCCCGAAGCTCATTGCGGGGCAATCAGCGCGGCGTTCAAACCGGCTGCCTTAAGCTTTTCCCGAGCATCCTCTGCTGCCTCACGACTGGCAAACGGTCCCACTCGAACGCGAATCCGCTCCCCCCGTTCAGTCTTGACCGTCTCGGTGTACACCTTCACACCGGTCTCTCGTACTTTGTCCACGGCAGCCGAGGCGCTGGCTTGAGAACTAAACGCGCCCACCTGAACCGCATAGCGACCCGCAGTTGCGTCAGATGACTTGGAAGCAGACCCTTTGCCTCCTTCTGCCTTCGATGCGGCTGATTTCGGCGCGTCTGCCTTCGAGGCGTCTGCCCTCTGTGCATCTGCTCTAGGTGCATCTGCCTTCGGTGCGTCGACCTTCGCTGTGCTGCCCTTTGCGGGCTCTACTTTGGCTCGATCGCCCTCGGACTTGCCCGAATCACGCTTCGCCTCGGGAGCACGGCCTGAATCCGATCGGGGCTCAACAGGCTTTGCGGTCATCGGCTTGGGCACAACAGGCACCACCTCCGCAAGCGACGCATCAGGAGGCCTGGTGCCACTCGCGGACTCGGGTTTGCGTCCTGCCTCCGGTCGGCTGTCCGCACCCCGCGTTGGCACTGGCGTGTCTCGAGGTGGAATGACCACATTGAGCTCGGGGCTCTTACGCGCAGGCTCGGGCTCGAGCAGCATCGGAACCACAGTCGCGGCGACCAGACACACCGTGACCGCACCGATCAGTCGGTGCCGTGCGCGCTTTTTCTGAGGAAGCGCCGGATCGACTGCGGCGTCTTCTGACTCGGCCGCTGCGGTGCGGGAGCGGGTCGATTGCGCTTTGGCCATAGGGTGAAGATCCGACTAGGATCGGCGATTCGTGCGCGATGCCAGAACATCGGCAACGGTCAGGAAAGAACCAAAGACGACGATCCTATCATTCTCGTCGGCTCGGGCCCTCGCAAGCGCCAATCCCGAACGAGGCGATTCACTGCATTCGATCGTGCGCGTCGCATCCTCGCCCTGACCAGGATGGATTCCTGCAGCGCGAAGCCGGGCGGCCACATCGGCCGCGCTCGCGGCTCGAGGCCCGTGCAGATCGACACAGATCCAGTGGTCCACTCGCTTTCGAAGATGCGCAATCGTCGAATCAATGTCCTTGTCTGCAAGCATGCCAATGACGGCATAGGTCTCGGGAAAGAAACCCATGTTGTCCAGGTTAGCGGCGAGATGCGCGGCTGCGTGCGGGTTGTGCGCCACATCGAGCACCACGGTCGGTCGACCGGCCAGCACTTGAAAACGGCCCGGCAATTCGACGCTCGCAAAGCCCTGTCGGATGGCCTGAGCACTGACGGGCAAGGTGTGACGCACGGACTCAAGTACCGCCAGAACACCCGATGCATTCAGCAACTGATTCGCACCTCGCAGCGCCGGGTAGGCCAGGCTGTTTCGACGCTGCCCCCGGCCGCCATAGCTCCATTGCTGTCGATCACCGGAATAGTTGAAATCGCGACCGAACAGCCAGAGATCGGCGCCGATTGCCTGTGCATGGCTGATGAGCGACTCGGGCGGCACCGGGTCGGTACAGATCGCAGGACGTCCCGCCCGAAACACATGCGCCTTCTCCCACCCGATCTGCTCACGGGTGTCGCCGAGAAACTCCACATGATCGATGTCAATACAGGTGACGATCGAGCAGTCGGCATCGATCAGATTGACCGCATCGAGCCGTCCACCGAGCCCCACCTCCAGAACGACTGCATCCAGGGGCGTGTGCTGAAACAACCTGAGAATGGCAAGCGTGGTGAATTCGAACCAGGTCAGCGGCGTGTCGAGCCGAGCATCCTCAATGGCTTCGAATTGGGCGATCAGTTGGGCATCTGAGGCCGGCTCGCCATTGAGCCGCGCGCGCTCATTGAAATGCACCAGATGCGGCGAGGTGTAGCAACCCACCCGGTATCCACCCGCAAGCAGGATTGCCTCAAGCATGGCGCAGGTCGAACCCTTGCCGTTCGTGCCTGCCACCACGATCGAGGTCGCAGGCATATGCAGTTCGAGTCGTTGAGCCACCAGACGAACACGGTCCAGGCCCAGTTCAATGGTTTTGGGATGCAGCCGCTCGATGCGCGCCAGCCAATCGTCAAGCGATGCGCCCCCTTGATCTGCGTTCGGGCTCAGGCCAGCGCCTCCGAAGGCTGTCGCAGCAGCAGCGCCAGCAACTGCGCAATCTCGTCACGCATCTGGCGGCGGTGCACGATCATGTCGATCGCCCCCTTCTCCAGCAGAAACTCGGCACGCTGAAAGCCTTCGGGCAACACTTCACGAACG
>Ga0114979_10001782_pt1 | contig 14495 bp, 27 predicted proteins | sample S_140625_EF_Meta_FD_87315 | JGI IMG/M metagenome (GOLD analysis project Ga0114979, IMG submission 87315) | Freshwater microbial communities from Lake Simoncouche, Canada to study carbon cycling - S_140625_EF_MetaG | ecosystem: Environmental > Aquatic > Freshwater > Lake | place: Lake... | reverse complement strand
TGAGTAACCCAGAAAAATATTATGTTGAAGAGAATGGGAAAACGCTCAAAGAATTTGGTAAGGAGCTTCGGGTTGGTCAGGGGAAAACGATCTTTCCGAAAGATGTAGCAGTAAAAATTATGCCACAGGTCTACAAGTGGTTCTATGCGATTGCCTCTTAAGAGTCATAGTTGACAACCTCCTGACATCCTAAGAGCAGCCTATCGGTAGCAGTCGGCTGTGTTCCCTTCAGACAGGGAGCCACGCATGACCTATACTCCAGAGCAGGCAGGAAATCGATTTCCTAAGTTTACAATCTCATGACACGCTAAAATCCCATCCAGAGCAGATAGCGGGATAAGCTTGTTTAGGAGTTAAGCACATGCTCGAAAAGCATTCATCCTTTCCAGAAGGATACCAAAAAGGGTATCCTACCCGATCAGGAGTGTATCAGATCGCCATAGGCAGTCCATCTGGGCTATGGTGGACGCATAAGTACCCATCGTATATCAGCATCGATGAAGCAAGCGGTACAACATATCACTACGATATGATGCCGACATTTGAGGGTCTACCGCAGCTTCCACCGGGTCTTGCTATTTCAGAGATTCCTGAGGGATACGGGGCTTATCTATCCAAGGTAGATCCCTTATCAGCTACGCACGATTTTCTGTTTGGATATATTTCTCTAAAGGAGGAGCAGTGAAATTGTTCTATATCAGTATATGGTCACGCTATTAGGAGATAGCTATGGACATCTTAGAGATAATGGAGTCTATAGGATTTAAAGTAACGCCTGGGATGTACGGCGAATACCGAGCAGAAAGCGACGATATTGTATGCATTATCGCTATAGACGATTCAGGATGGCACCTATGGGCAGACAATAGGAGATGTTTTGATAAGCGGGGGAATTGTCCACTTCGGATATCTTCAATCACGCTTGAGAAAGAGATAGAGGGGGAGTTTGATTTATTCCCAACGCTTCTATCTATGAGCCTAAATTTCCTATCCTCGCCAGAGGGATATGAGATTAGCAACACATTTTCTTATCTGGATGAGAATCCATTTACGCTTTCGTACCAATTATCTATCAGGAGTAAACAATGAGCGATCAAGAGACAGTAATTGTATTTGGAGCATTCACATCGGAGATGCCTCCTTGTCCCAATCCCGACGAGTGGCAGGACTGGCTTTACGAGCATCCCTGCACCAAACAAGCGCCATGCCCAGACTGGCGCTACCTCATGTTTGGTGCGGAGATTTCCGTAGCTTACGCCTATGGCAATGAGGAGAAGCCTTTTATCGGGTTCAAGGTATTGTCAGTCTTTCGTTTTGGGCCAACAACCAGATGCATTCCAGATCTTACATGTACGGATGCGTACCACGCTTGGAGCCTATTGGCTGACTCACTCCAACAGGAAGGGATTAAGATCCCACCGGGACATTTGATTGTCCACACCTTTTCCACATGAAATCGATTACCGTTTGCACTAAACGTATTAATCCCTTACGCTAAGGGAGAGGTGAAAATGCGTTCATTATTGTCATTGCTTGAGGGCGGGAAGCATAGTGGTAAAAAGCTTGGTGATGATTCCTACGAATACGAAGGAAAGGTTGGAAAATGGAGAACCGCTAAAAACGGTGATCACATGTTTTTTCCAGACGATAAATCAGCGCCTTTAGCGGGTGCCAGGACACTTAAGCATGCTGGAAAAATGTCCAAGCGCGATCATGAAAAAGTAGATGATATTATTAATGAAATAGAGACACATGAGAAGAATGTTAAAAATCACAAAGAATTTGGAGATGAATCAGGCTGGAGCAAAGAATCTTTGGCTGACGCTAAAGCCGATTTAGACAAAAAGGTTAAAGGGTTTAAGGGCGGCGCTGAAGCGATTAAAGACTATAGGGATTTGGCCAAATCCCACGATGATATTGAGAAAAATTATGCTGAGTTTGGAAGAGAGTCTGGACACAACATGGCCTCGATTAAACAATCGAAAGAAGATGTCGAAAAGGCCAAAATGGCACTTGTTGGCAAGTCTGAAAAAGATTCAGGAAACCAAGAAGAAGTTAGCAAAGTTCTTGCTAAGCATATCAAGAAGGCTAACGGAGATGTAAATGACCTCGACGATTTAGCTCGTGACATGGAAGATCCGGACATTCTTAAAAAGTATTATCCCAAGCTAAGCCCTAAAGACGCTGAAAAGATCGTTAAAGGATTGAACGATGAGATTTCTTCCATTAAGCAGAAGGTTACGATAAAGGATCGTGCCGATCTACAGGCCGGAATACAGTACGCTGCTAATGAATTGAATAATGCTCAAACTGGTACCGCAGTAGAAAGAGAAATTGCCACGCACGAGTATGAAAAGGCAAAAAAGGCGCTCAAAAAGCATCTTGATCAATATCCTGATGTTTACGTTCCGCTAAAATATTGAGGGGTAGCAATCCTCAACCCTATTTGCATAGATAAAGGTATCTTAAATGATTGAAGCACGTATTATCACATACAGTACAGGTCTTTTTGGAGATACCTACGTTCTTGCTGTAGCCCTTAGGAGTGAGCAGGGATCTGCCATTGTATGCAGATCCCGCCCTATCACCGGCTTAGGGCTTGCAGCGGGATTCTATACACAAGTGATTATAGAGGATCTAAATGTATACAATGGCGATATAGGGCAATGGCTTAGAACGCAGGGGCTATCTATCAGTTTAGGCCAGCCATTCCAGATTAACTTTGATGATATAGAGCAAGCTAAGGAGTTTATCGCACTACGGATCGGCCTTACAAGCCCCTGACAAGTTTTAGATAGCCCTAATCGACAGACAGGGTATGATGTTCAGGTCGAACCCGTTTCTTCAGGGAGTTATTATGCAGCCTACTACGGATCATCCCAATAATCCCAGCTTTGGGACGGGTTTTGCGTCCTGTTGGGTACAGAGTTTTGTACCCGTTACCTGGGGTACTGAGGACATCGATCCTGAGTATCCTTGGGACTGCACCTGTGGAGAGTCCTACGCTTCCAGTACAGGTGCAGTTTTCTGTAGGAAATGTATCAAGTACCTTGAAAACTACGAGCAAACCGCTACTAACGCCCTCACGGGGGAGTGTTGGAAGCGGTTTGTTCACCCTTCGGCCATCAAAAAGGCTGAAGAGGCTTCTAAGCACTTACAGGTGCCAGGACTATTGACCCACAATCCTTTTGCCGCATTAAAGCGTTAATCAAAAAGAGATAATAATGAAGGTAACAGAGACACAGCGTTCAATCCTAAAGCGCTTAAGGATGGCATCGGTCCTGGCAACGCCAGGAAGGTTTCATGAATCGGCAATGAAGTCTCTCATAGAAGCTTCATTAATTGAGAAGAACAACCACCCTATTGTTGGAATCCAATGGAGGATTACCCCAAAGGGATTAGAAGTCCTAAATGGAGACGCGCGATGATCGGTCCTAACGCCGATCCTAATAGGACCGATCCTATTAGGACGGCTATAAAGTTATCTTTATACGGATCACCTGGAGTCAAGCTTTTAAAGGCTTATGACGCCGGGGATAAGGAAGGTGGTAGACGGATTGCGCAGGAATACTACTCTCTTTTTGCAGGAGACGTATTAAAGCCGGTCCTTAAGCACTTTCAATGTCCTCACGATAATCTATTCTGTATCCGATGTGACATCCAATATGAGCCAGCTTTAAGCTCATATAAAGATGAGCTACTATTTATTCTAAATGGGAACCGTTATAATGTACCAAAGGTTCCCGAATTTAATTCCAATTGCATCCGTCATTGGAAGCAGAAAAGTACAGAAACGCTGCTTAGCGGTGTACGCGCGGTCCAGATAACCCACCAATGGGAGTACAAAGCGATCCTTCAGGAGCTTATGCGGCTCCATATTGTGACAACGAATATCCCTATAATTGGGTATGACTATAGTTTATTTCGTGTACATCATACCCATGCTTATCTTAGACAGGGCAAGCCAAAGGGATTAGCAGCGCCACGTATACAGGTATGCACGGAATGCTCCTTCGTTACATATACAGAGTACGGAGAAACCACATGTGATAACTGTAATAGTCTCTTACGTCCTTTGGAAAAGAAAGCTATAGAGCTACAGATCCAAGAGAAAGGGAAATAAATGGACGCAGTTATCGCAGTAGTATTTTCCATTGTTACGTTTTTTTGGGTCATTTTTACCATCCTTGAATACTGAAGCAACTTCATCGGTAAACGGGTTTGTGCCTATTACATACGGAAGGCAGAAATCGATTACCCATTTCCATTGGAACCCCCTAAGGATCAAGACACCAATACCGTATGACCCACCCCTACCGTCAAGGGTTTGTAAAGTATCCGTCTTTGGGTTGTCCCAGATATAGGGATAGGGTATTGATTGTTCATCAGAACGGAGAATCAAATGGGTACAGTGTATCTCGACAAACAACAAATCAAGGCGTTTACTCATTCCAAAGATGGAGTGATTGTCATAAACGTCCAGACCCTTCTCGTATCCAAAGGTGGTGATGGATACGATGCAGAGACAAAGGGGCTTCTTTCTCCTTTCCAAGACATTATGCTTGTCCCGACTAACCGACCCGGTTGGTATAGCCTTTCAAAAGGCTGGGATAGCAAGGGTAAAATGACCGAATACTAACCCATATTCCGTCTTACCCATTAGATATTGTCTTATGGTCACTGAATAACTTCCAGTGTAGAAGCTACAATATCCACATGCCTCCTTACAGAGAGGCAGTAAGTAAGATCAGCTATGATACCTATGAAAGACCGACAACGTTTTTAGGCTATAGTGTTCCCTACATAGAACCATAACCAGACCATAAGCAGTAGGTATTTAATGAAAACCCCATGTATCGATCATGAGTTTCTAAGCAGAGCAATGCGTGGTAACGCACCATGTTTAGGAGAGGAGAAAGCACCCTATATGTATAGGGGACACCTGTTATGGATAGTACAGTTACTCCACAGTATCGGTATTGGGAGTGACGGAGGAGAGATGGAGCCTGCGATTACATCTATGCAGGTAAATCCAGACAAGATCCGTCCTTATTGGCCTGATCGATGGGGATACTTATCGGAGATAATCTGTGGAAATCGATTACCTGAGGCACCTATCCCTCAGATATCATGGAGACAGTATTTACCGGCGCGAAAGCATCTTGAAAATATGGTGGATATATGCTGTCGGTACGGTCCCTATTCGGGCTTCAGAGCGTTTATAGAGTACCTTGCTTTTGGTATGGGGATATCAGAGCAGCCATCGTCATTACCACCTGAATGTCAGGAGAAGCTATACAGGGGATTACAGTTACAACAGCTTATGATTGGTCCATGGGATTACTTAGGGGATATGTTATCGGAAAGGACAGGAAAAGAGAATCCAAATGCCTTTTTTCCAACGCCCTTACACGTATGCGAGCTTATGGCAGCTATCTCTATGCACGATGAGAATGCGGATAGCAAGGGGGAGGATACCCGGTTAAGGTCATTTAACGACCCATGTATGGGCACAGGAAGGATGGGCTTAGTAGCGTCTAATCACACGTTAGACATAAGCGGTCAGGACATAGACTATTTTGTTCTACTCATAGCGGGAATCAATGGTTGTTTATACGCACCTTGGATGGTTGTACCGGTAACGACGTTTCTACAGAAATCGATTACCGAGCCTCCGCCCGAAACCAAGCTTTCACCAGAAGAAACCAAGCTTATAGAACCGATAAAGACAGAACCCAAGACAGAACCCAAGCCAGAAGAAATTATGTCTAAAGCATCACAGCCGGAACGCAGGCAGGTTAAGCCGCAATTGAAGCTATTTCAAAGATAGCGAGGGAGCTTTGATGTTTAAGGAATACTTTAAGGAAGGGACACCCCAACAGCTTATAGATGACGTATACCCACTCTCATTAGAGATAGACGCATTTATGTCTCCTTTTGATCTAAGAGAGGAGAAGCCGGTAGTATACCTCGGAGGTATTGAATGGGCACGATTTGCGATAGGCGCGTTTGCGATTGACCGGATTATTAAGGCGCATAAATCGCCAGCACAGCACTACAAATTTGGTAGGGAGCCTCTATATATATTCCAGATATGGGATCGTATTCCAATGATGGACTATTTATGTGAGAAGTTCAAGAGGTTTGGATTAGAGTTTCAAAGGAACCGAAGCGATATAGAGATGGAGCACGCGCGGATAGTATTTTATCCCAGGAATAGGGATATATATAATTCAGGCGCATCGGGTATTTTTAGTGAGAATTCAAGAAGGAATGTGGCACTATATACGCAACGCAATCCTTATTGTTTAGTTGTTTCACATCAAAGGATAGCAGATGATTTTAGTTTAGGGATACATCGGTATCCATGGAGCTATGAGAATACGGAAGGGCAAACGCACGTTAGGATTTTTGTAGGTGATGCCGTTAGGCCAGCAAGGATTTTACAGCCTATGGAGTATATGGAGCCTGGATATACGGTATCGATACCGGACAAATACATATTAGAGACTGCAAGGGAAACGCTGAAGGCATACGGTATCATACGGTAATCGATTACCAAGTAATGATACTTGGTAATCGATTACCTAACCGATCACCTAACCGATTACCTAACCAATCACGCTTCAGCATTCTTGCCTAATTTTTAAATATACTTGCCTAATTTTTAAATATACCTTATCCTTTATCCATCAAAGGATGGGTTTTATTACATGCGTACACTTCTACACCTACTCGAATGGAATTCAAAGTATCCCCAGGAAGTTCTTGATGCTGTAGGGGAAACGCTTGGAGTTACCCCTGAGGAGGCATCTACTGTTTTAGGCGCAGAGGGATGGGAGATAGACCACGAAAATGTAATGAAAGTGCCACGCCGTTTGAAGGACTACTATACACATAACGCAGTTGATTTTGTTGAGTTAGATAAGTTTAGCTTTGCAGAAGGGGAGGCAATAAGGATGATTTTAGATGCGATAGTAAGGATAGGGTTTGATGTACATGATTTACCGACAGGCTGGAAGCATACGCACGCCCAAGGTGAGGATAGGATAGAGAGAAAAACGTCATGGATTACATTTAGACAGGGAGGTAGAAAGGGAGAGGGGCACATATCACCAAAGGACTATGTACAGCTTATAGGGTGGTTAGACATAGGGGACTGAAGATTAGCATACCTTTTATGATGGCTTATTCATCAGGTACGAGTTATCCTATCCGAAAGGAGCACGTAAGGTATGGAGTACAAAACGGTTACCTATCGGGATATTTTAAGGTCTGTAACGTTAACGGAAAAGCAGATAGAAGCGGTATCAGACAGCCTTGGAATAACGCCTAAGATGTTGACAGATATTATAGCTACAGCGCACGTATCGCATGGTGAGCCTTTACCAAAGAAGGGATACGGGGATTGCTGGATGGAGCTTATAGCGTCTCTACCTAATTATTTTCACGACATAAAACCCATGTGCATAGCGCGTAGGCAATTTGGATTAGAGAAATACGGAACGGTACTACAGCACGATAACGGTAGGGATTCACTTAAAGACGTTACAGAGGAGTTATTGGACGGTGCTGTATACGCATACAGGAGTGCAAGGCTTGATATAAGCCACAGGCTGCTAAGGATCGTGCAAGAGTTAGCTACCTCCAAACCAGAGAAGGATAGCCCTTGTAGGCTTCATTAGGGCGATAAGAAAACCATCCAACGCAGTCAAGTCTTTAAAGGTAATCGATTACCTGTATCCTAATCATTGACGAACCCTTTACAGGGTTTTGGTCGCATAGAAGCGGTAAAAGGATATAATTCCTTATCGGAGCATAGATCCTATATGAGAGAAAGAAACCGGACTACAGATGATATAATGGCAGAGAAAGAATCTCCGTTACTGTATGCTCTCGTTGCAGAGCTTCGCGCATCTAATCTTTGGCTTGCGAACCGGCTAACCAGCCTTGAAAAAGAGCTTCAAGAATCCAATCTTAAGCTTACCCAATTGGATGGGCACAATACAAAGCTTCAAACGGAGCTATCGGAGTTGTCTACCAAGGTTTCTATCATTGAGGCACAGGGAGGACTACGTGAGCCTTCACTTACTTACTTTGGAGGATACGTAAGTGACTGATCTATCATATCAAATTTATGACCTCTTAGGTAAGATTATCCCGATCAAGGGTGGTCCATTTCTAATGGGGATACCACCAAACATCTATAAAAAGCCTATGATAGACCAGAGAAGATCGAGACACCTTTGATTCAAGAGTTTGAATCACTCCATTATTTCGGGGATATGTACTTGATTAAACAACCAAAGATCCAGCGGGTTTCTAATCCGCTGACATGTACGACTTGTGCGTTTTCTACCTACGACGGCGATAAGCTTATTTGTGAGGATAAGGATGTAGCTTCGCAGGTATGGAGACACCTATGTAAGTTTGATGAAGATGGATTTCCTACGAAGGTTCCTGGTGGATGTCCATCTTACAAAGAATGAAGTTCTAACCGACCATAACCGACCATAACCAACCCAACATCATACCATGAAGATATAATGATTATAGAATTCCCAGGAAATCGATTTCTCACTCCAGACGTAATTGTACAGATTGTAGAGGATACAACGATTATCCTACAGCGTAATTGTCATGTAGATACCTCTGATGATTACCGAAAGGTAACGTTTGAATTTGGTATCTTCATTATGGAGGTACGTAGGAAAGGGCGGATAGGTGCTGTTATCGGCTACGACGGATCAGATCCTACGGCTACAGCGTTTTTTGACGATCCCATTTGGCTAACGCATAACCTCGTCATAGCGTTAGCAGCAAAGGTGAGTGCTGCGCATATATTGGAGAAATACGGATATCAGGATAGTCCTCTCGAAGAGGAAGAGGATTACGATGCGAGCTGAATATCCACCAACGGCTATCACTCTTTTGGTATTACCAGAGGAGCTACTTGAACGGCTTAGGGAAGCCACTGGAAGGGAGCCTACGGAGATAGTATCGCACATGATACAGGTTGTGTGCGAAAACCCAGACAATAAGGAGATTAGACGGTTATTTTTTGATACGCTACCTAAGCAGCGTTAGCGATACGGATATCTTGACAGATAGCAGACAGGTTCTTGACAACGGGTTTTAGGGGATAGGCTATACTGAAAGGGTCAAGAGGAAATCAACATGGCCGCTCAAGAATCCAGCATGAATGTCGATAATCAATCCTATTCCAACGACCACTTTGCAGAATTGCAGGAGGTACGTGACATCTTATCACGGGATCTTCAAGATCCCATGGTTGGTGGTCCTGCGGATCGTCACTTGGGACGGGTATCAGAACCCGTCCAAGCATACAAGGTTGATCAGTATCCTTGGGATGAAGAGCTTCCTTTCTAAGCGATCCCAGTATCGCAGATCCCTAAACTAAAATTGTCCATTACCTATTAGGGTGGAATGGACAATTTTAGTTTATTCTGCTATCAGATAGACATGAAAACCCTATCTGATTTCAAGAATCCAATCGTGTCAGAAGAAGCGCCTACATCTCCTGAAGTATCCTCAACGGACAAGGCCACGGCGGCTTATGCTTTGTTGACGATAGCACAGGGTTTAATGTCAGAGATAGGCGTAAAGCCAGAGGATGGTACTATCCTCCAGAAGCTTAAGCGACTACTCCAGAACGATTTTGGAGCAGATCGCACTACAGCTATTAGAGATGGGACCAAGATTGTAAAGAAGGTGCGCGGTTTAGGAATTATGGAAGATGAAGAAGAGGAAACCGGATTTGAGCCTCTAAGCCCTCTTGAAAAGAACCAAAGCGCGACGGTTGCTTATGCGATGTTGCAGATAGGGCAGGACATAGCCACTTCTATGGCTGTACCTAAATCAGATATAGAAAAATCTCAACAGTTACAGATGGTATTGCGTAGTAAGTACAGTGCTTCGGTAGGGGACGCGCTTAAGCTGAAAGGTAAGATAACAGCATCACTGATCAAAAAGAAGATCCTTCCTTCCAATCCATTTGAGCGTGCATCATGAGGCTTAAGTTTAAGCTCATTACTTCTCTCTCAACAACAACGGCTGAGGAGAAGGATCAATGGAATCGTGATCCAGGCACGATACATGAGACATCGGACGTATTTAGGGAAGGTGGCCCGCGCACGATCCGTTTAGCGAGCGGTTTAACCAATCAGGAAATCGATTTCGGCGGTATAGACGATGTAGGATTTATCCTTATCACAACAGATAGAACAATATCTATCAGACGTGATGGAGGGGACGCTATGACTATCGATATACCAGACGGATGGGATATTGGATATCACCTTCACACAGGGCCATTAGAGAGCCTTACGGTTACTAATGCTTCGGGATACACAGCAACGATTAAGATATACCTTGCTGGAGATCCTTCTTGAAGCATCTTCATCACATAATTAAGGATAGCCTACTAAACGATGACATTACTACGGCGGCATTACCGGATATTGGTCCTGGCGACCGACTATTAGCACCAGCGGTCATACGCCGTAGGATGTCTAATCTTACAGAACCGGTATTATGTTACCCAGACGAAAACGAACCAAAACCAGTTAAACGGAGAAAACGGAAATGACAGGATTAAAAGCGTTGGTACTTAGCCTTAACGAAGCTAAAGAGACTAAGCCAAGGAAACAGAAATTGGGTTCAGAGAGTAATCCAATAGAGATAGAGAAAGCAGACGAGCTTACAAAGCTGAAGAAGCCTCTTACATTTTCAAGCCAAGGGGATGAGAATCTGTATTTTACGGATAGCCTTGGAAATTATTACTATTCCAAGACGCTTAAGGCAGATGATCTTAATGAGTCGGCCTCTATAACAGAGGCATCGGCATCTTTGGAGAAAGCCAAAGGCTTTATTACCGAAGCTAAGGGTAAGCTTGGAGAAGCAGAAGATATTGTTAAGCCGCTCCTTAGCAAAAATGAAGGATATAAAACCGGGTTTGATCAACCTCTTGGTGAAGCCGATCTGCTTTTAAGTGGCATTCGTCGGTATCTTACACGGGTTACCCTTGAAGAGTCTGCACCTTCTACCCCTAAGAGAGAGAGCCTAAAGAAAGCACAGGCTACTGTTTACGAGGCAATGGATAAGGTTGCCGAAGCATTGGAGACTGGTAAAGAATTTTCCAGTTATGCCAAGTACGAAGATGATTTTAAGAGTCACATTGATGACGCTATGACATCGCTTATGAAAGCCAAGAAATACCTACGGACAGCTATTCAAGCCGTTGCAGAGAGCACTGAAGCAGAACCCACTATTTCTGAGGCAGCGCGCCCAATGAGTAGAAATGAGAAGATGATTGAGTACGAGAAGTACGAGAATGAGGTACAACCGCCAGAAGCACCTGCAATGAAGAACCTTAAGAAGCCGTTAGTTATTGCTAAAAAGGAAGGATTAGCCGTTACCTATTCACCAAAGAATGAGGTCTTTTTTAAAGATGCAGACGGTAAATTATACCGGACAAGCTCATACACCGAGAAGATGGTATTGTCTTTTAACGATACCGATGGCGTCATTAGTCGTACCCTTAGATGGGAATCCCTTGATAAAGGGGAAGTAAATCGGGACGGAATAGAAGGTGAAGTGATTTAGCCCTTCAAGAATTCTACCAATATAGCCACTCAATAATATAGCCACTAACGGAAATCGATTACCGACCCGATATAGTGGCTATATTTATTATGGCTTGTTACTCTCTCCATAGGAGAACACAAAAATGTCAGAAGTAATTACAGAGGATAAGAATTCACGTAAATTGCGCAAGCCACCGCGCGTATATGAGAGTAAGGATTCACTTCTTGTTGAGTGTTACGGAGTAACCTCAAGCATGTACGATTACAATGCAGATCCTAAGGAGCGATTGAGGGCAGGTATAGGTCAGGTAGTACAGGCGCTTCTGGACATTGCGCATGAGGGATTTGGAGACGATGGTCGCCCTATGCGCACCATTAAGTATAGCCAGGGCGAAGAGGATTATTGGACCGTAGCGGGCAAAATGGCAAGACGCCGTATTAATGTAGACGAGATGATGAAGATTGTACCGGATCTGAAGGCACTTTTAGATTCATATAAAGAGTAATAATGAAGCTACTTATAGAGGCAATAACGAGATGGGGAAGTATTGTTAAGCAGGTAGACCTAACAGCAGAGGAGCTTGCTAATGTTATGTTTGATGACATTATAACGATCAACAAAACGCCTCCATTAGAGCAAATGAATCAGGGAGTCTATCAGGGTACAAGCACGCCACTACGCAAGATCCAGCCTAAAGATGTAGTACACCTATTGTTTTACGAAAAGAATGTAGTACAGATAACGGACGATCAAGGGGGCTGGATAGCAAATCGGTTTGAGGATGAGACAGGCGACGGTATTGTATACTTAACTGGCAGAAGATATAGGAAGTTAGCGAAAGCATACCTATAGTTTCAAGCTGAAGCCCGAAAGGTAGCAGAATCAAACCTGCTACCTTTATTTTTAATTATGATTCCAATCAATTTACAGAGAAACTATCCAAGGTTATATCATAGAGTAATGAGGTATTAAGTGATAGAGCACCAATGTAGATCCTGTAAACGGACGGTATCACTTCCAGAGGGAGTTACGCCTAAGGGGATAGGGGTAATATGCAAGTGTGGAGGTAAAGAGTTTACGGAGGTAATGAGAGAGATACGGTCTAATTCTCTTAGAGGGGATATGAGGATATTAGAGTCATGAAGCCCTACGAGAAATCGATTACCAAGCTAAGCCATAGCGCCTTAGATAAGGGGCCATTAGAGAGTAAGAAGTTTATAGTAACGGTATTGAGTATTATTGCTATTAGCCTGCTATCAGGAGACGCAGCATCAATCACATACAAGTTAGCGGCGCTATTTGTAATGGGTTTCATTGTTATTGCCTATATAGGTGGACAGACGTATTTAGATCAGTATGTAGGTCTAACACGATCACTCATAGAGCTTCCCGGTGTAGGGGTTCCACCTGTAAAGGAATTGTCAAGGGATGAGAAGGATACCGCTACCGGTCCATTATTAGGATAGACTGATAGGGTAACCGAAGCTCTAAACCCAAACTAAGACCCTAACTGTAGACTATCAAAACCATCGTTTTGAACCATCGTTTCTAACCATCATTAGACACTACCATTGACATTCGGAAATCGATTTCCGTCTCCCATTAACCAGACCAAAAAAGAGAGAAGCATTGAAACACTTTTTGCCCCAAGTATGGATCGTAGCTGACACCTTTAGTCAGAGCGCCAGCCTTTTACATTTAACGGATCTTGAGCATTCTATCCGAAGCGGGATAGACATCTTAGAGGATACATGCCAATCGGAGATGTTGGTAGCCACATGGACACCCTACCGATCTGCGCTACTTAGTATCATTTTCACCTATATAGCCAGGATGACGACAGTACATCTTGCTGCTGGTTTATCGCCAGCCAAGCCAGATAAGTATCTGGAGAAGATCCGTAAGTTTTACGGACAGCGGGATCAGGAATTCAAGCGTCCATCCTTCATGACGGATACATTTGTTCATGCCCATAAATGTAATTTATGGAGAATGGCAGCCTTTCAAGCAAAGGAAGCTGAAGAACAAAGTAGAATTCAGCACTACCTTACTGTATTCCCAGAGGAGATACAGTTATCGATTCCAGACCTTAGGAAGGTCTTGATCCCCTGGCCGGATTATGCGCGTAAGACCGGCTCCTAACGAAACGTACTAACCAAGAACATATAAGCCAAAATACTAAGCCAAAGCTTAGAAAGAAATGGGATGTAATATAACCAGTTACATCCCATTCTTTATTTTCAATACGAACCTCCTATAAACCACCAAAACCCAAACCACCCTAAACCCACCCTAAAACCAACAGTAAGAAAGGTAAAATAGATGCTTGAAACCATAAAAGGAATGGTCATATCTCGTCAAAGACGGGTATACAAAGAGATATGTGATTCCTACGGGTTTTTACCTACACATGGACATTGCATATACCACGCTATAGCAGGAATAAAAGCGGCGCAGGATTACGGGTATAGATTCTCTATTGTAGGAGGCACCTTACAATGGAAGTACAGGGAACGCCCGTTCAGTGAAGAATCAGACTGTTTTGGCTATGAATGGGAACCAAAACATCTGCTATCAATAAAAGCAGTGAAGGAAGGAAAACTACCAGAAATTCATATATGGATAGAATATGAAAAACCAGATCTAACAAAACAGGTAATCGATTTCTCAATATCACTACTACCAGAAGCATGTCCATATACATGGGAAAATAGAAAACCACCTATACATCTATGGGAAGATCTAAATCCAGATCCACGGCTAACCCCTATCCCACAACTAACCCCACAGCTAAAGCCACAGCTAACGCACACATCACCAAACAATCTTCATACATACCTATACCAATGGAATAAAGAAGCGACAGCATACGCAACAGAAAAAGCATA
>Ga0114979_10001779_pt1 | contig 14539 bp, 5 predicted proteins | sample S_140625_EF_Meta_FD_87315 | JGI IMG/M metagenome (GOLD analysis project Ga0114979, IMG submission 87315) | Freshwater microbial communities from Lake Simoncouche, Canada to study carbon cycling - S_140625_EF_MetaG | ecosystem: Environmental > Aquatic > Freshwater > Lake | place: Lake... | reverse complement strand
TGAAGACTCCGCCAGTTGGCACTTCAGTTACTGCAGTCGAAGCAGCCCAGCGAATAGGGTCGCTGATGCGGAATGAGCTAATACCTGCTGAATCCATTCGATCGTTGTAGCTTGAGTGGCCAAGTGCACTGACAACGAAATACTGAGCTGAAGGAAGCTTGTTCTTTACAAGGGTGACAAAGTCCCCTGCTCTTAAACGCTCAAGTATTGCCAAAGCTTCGTTGTGCACTCTGGCGTTGTCTTGGATGTCAGCCAACTTATCGAAGGTGGCTTCGGTGTTTGTCATTGGATCTCTAGTGACAGCAAGACCTGGCGTGATTGTGCCGCTCATGTGGTTATCAGGAGTTGATGAAAGATCTTCAATGCCGTCAAACTTTGAAATCACGACAGCATACTTCTGGTTTGGGTTCTGTCTCTCCTGGTTGCGCTGAATGAGTTCACCTAGGTTTCTTAGAACATTGAACGGATCAGCTCCACCTTCTTGAGGTAACGGTTTACCTGCCAAAGCTACTCGAACCTGCTTTATCTGAAGTGGGTCAACCAAGAAAATAATTAGATCAGCTTCAGCGACTTGCTTAGAGTAGAGGTCCATGGTCTCAAGCTTGTCCATGTCCTCACCAGCAACGTCAGTAATTTCAAGACGCTTGATTGGGACAGGTTCACCGTTCTCGAAGAAGAACTTCATAGGTTTGCGAGGGTCTGTCAGACTTGTCGCATTTGAGCCAGAGGCAAATGGTGACGCTGATTGAGTTGCCTGTGGAAGATTACCCTCGGTAACGAAGGATTCCATCTCCTGCATTTTCTTCAGAGTGTATTCATCGTTATCTTCTGGAAGAAGACGAGCTCTCATCTGCACTGCAAGTTGGTTATTGAGATAGTTGATTAGAGCTTGGACGTAGGTTGTCTTTCCACTTCGCTTAGGACCCATAATCACGACTTTGAGTGAAACATCTTGAGCTCTTGAACTTTGAATTGGGTATTCGGTTTCATCGATGCTGAAAATAGTTTCGGATATTGCTGGATTCTTCACTGGAATCAAGCGAGTGAAGTGATTCGCGTCGTAAAGTGTGAACTTCTCACTTTCCTTCGCGAATTTCCCTTTCTCACGCTTTCTTCTAAGTGCTCGCTCACGTTTTGCTTCTCGGCTGTTTCCAACCATCTTCTCGGCTTCTTCGCGAGTAAGGCCTGGCTCAAACTTGCCTTCTTTGTTCTCCATCTGCCACTGTGCATTGGCAGTGGTGAAGTTCAGACCTAGAGAGCGGTGCTTCTTGATAGTTCGATCGTTTCTATCAATTGGGAATCTAGTTCCGACGAAGTGATCGAATTTGAGTTCAGCATTTTGTCTAATGTTTCTATTGCCGACAAGCTTTACTTCAAACTTTGCGTATTCACCTGAAGCAATTTGTTGTTCTGCTCCAGCTGCAATGATGTATCGCTTTCTAAGCCAAGGGAAAATGTATGCATACCAAGGCATTGAACCCTTGTGGGTAAGGCGTCCAATACGAACAGTCCTGTAGTGGATTTGAACTCGACCTGGGTAGATGACCTCAGATGCCTCACCCAGATGGTCTGAGCCATCCCAGCTTGAGACTCCTCGAACCACAATCTTCTTCGGCTCTCCATCTAGAGATCTGGCAATGTCTAGGCTCTTGATGTTGTCGCCGAAAATGACTCCACCGAAACGGCGATATTCGTCATCAATCTGAACTCTTCTAGTTGGAGAGGACTTTCCTACTTCTGCGTTTTCATTCAGCACCCACACATCAAGCGCGCTTGCTCCAGCAGGTGGACTAACTCTTAGAAGAACATAGTCGTAACGGTCAATGACCTTCAGTTCCTCAATGTTTCCAACCTGCTGCACGACCTTTACATCGGTAATAAGTGCTTTAGCTCCAAGCACTGTGATTGCGATGTATGTTCTGCTGTCTTTTTGACCTGGGAGCATCGGAGCGTGAATTACTACACGGCTACCAATGTGGGTTGGAGCACCAATGATTCTGGTACCCAGCCACTTGAACTCTCCGGCGTCAAGATTAGAGACTTCAAACTCTGCTCGGGAAACCTTAGCTGCGATTAGTTCCGCGCTTGGCAGTCCCTTTAGTTGATAAACGCGAACTTCTCCCCTGATTACAGGGTTGTATGAAATCTCGACTGTGTCCCCTGTGCTCTTAGCAACAGAGAATCCTTCGACATTCGGAACCTTAGTTGGAGTTGTCTCAATAATTCGAGCTCCAGGAGTTTCAAATATCTGTCCGCCAGGACCTTTCCACTCAACGAAGACTCTGTATTCGTAAGTGTCACCTGGGCTAACGTTGGTGTCTGTAAAGGCAAGCGCATCTGGGGGAACTGGAAGGTAGTTGCCAAAGGTAAGGGGTTTAGTCAACTTTTGGTTAGGGCCAGATCTAGCAACCTTAACAACTCCATCAAGACTTCTTCTAACCCAGCGAAGTCTTACCTCGTTCTCATACGCTTCTGCTTCAAGCTCCAAAATGTCATCGACCACGAGACCCTGAGCAATCTGAATACCTACTTCGCCTTCACCTTTGAAAGCAAAGACGGTGAAGAAACGAGCTTCGGTTTCGGGAATGACAATTTCAGCTGACTTTGTCTGCCAACGGTAATTCGCGTGAATTACGTCTTGAGGGAAGTCATCTGCAGAACCGAGAACGATGTATGTGTATCCGCCGTACTTCTTTTTCCAGTTCAATTGCAAGGTTGAGTTTGAATGACTAATCTGAATGTCATCCAGCTGTTCTGTTGGCAGATCAATGTTGTAAAAAGCTTTGAAGTCCCCACCAAGACCAGCTCCAGCCGTGCTGTGATCAACCACAGGCTTCTTTGTTACAACCTCACCTAGAGTGAGTTCTCTATCCTCAACAAAGATCTCATCTGATTTCGATTCAGTTTCTTTAGCTGGGGTCGCTTTGGGTGCTGGGCTAGGCTTCTTGATTTCTGCAGCAGGCTTCACTTCTGGTGAGGCAACGATTTCTATTGCAGCTGTCTCTAAATTCACTTCTTGTGGAAGGGCTGGTGTGGTGTTCGCTGATGTCTCTGCTTGAAGTGGATGGTTGATTATTTGAAGTAGTAGTTGGATCTGCTTTGAGTCAGGTTTAGGGTCAAGTTCACTTGTCGCTCTAACGACTTCAATACGGGTAGCCCCAGGTTCTATGCCATTAATTGCCTTCAGAAAGCTGTCGGGAACGTCGAGACCGAGTTGGGACTTGGCTTCCCTAAGTTCTCGTAAATTCGGCATAATCTCTCCACCTTAAACCCGCTATTGGACTTAGTATATGACCATAATGACACATTGAATCCGATTGGGGACATAATGGCAAAAATCGCAACCGGTTCGAAACAACTGCTCTCCGACCACCTAATTACCCTGTCTTGGTCGGGCCTTGGATCCAATGATGACCTTGAAATTCACCTCGATGGAGAATCAACTTCCCTGTCCAGTCTCCAGATTGATGAGAAGCTTCAAAGCTTCATGAGACGCATAAATATTCAAAAAGATGACTTCCAAATATCCCTAAAAAAGGTCCCTAGCAGTGTGAAGGTCATCAATTTTGTCCTAAACACAACATCTCACGGACCTTTTGCCTGGTCAGTAGTAGGTCACACCACCGATGATGAATTCCAGAGCGATGCTATTACAGTCGGCCTAAACCTCAGCTGTTACCTACTTAGATTGACCAGATCTGGCGACAAGTGGGAAATTGAAAACATCAACATCCCAGTGCTTGCTGGAGGAGTTGCTGGAGTTCCGATGTATCTGGTTACAGAGGAAGTCAGACCTGCAGCCCAGTATGCAGCTTTTAGGAACCTTGCAGCCGGTAAGAAGAACTTCACAGCTCTAATTGACCTAACAGCTTCAATGGCTCCTTGGCTCCAAGTGAACGCGCACATGATTTGCATGGAGGCTGTTTCGGCTGTAGCAGCCACGGTTACCCGTAAGCATGTCCCAGTCTCATTGAATGGTTTGAAGGCAGTTGAGGTCGAGCCTGGCCTTGCTGGCCAAGCCTTCTTGCAGTCTGAAATCAAGGCCTTGGTTTCTCACAACTTGGTCAGCAAACCGCTTCACAGTCTTATTCCTGACATGGTTTCAGCTTTAGATAATGAATCAGTTATCTATGTAATAAGCGACGAGGTTCCCGCCATTCTTCCAAAGACAATTGCTCAATTGGAAGCTAAGAACATCAGCTTGAACCTAATTGTCCTTGGTGCCGACTCTGTGATACCTCGTCTACAGAACAGTGACTCAATCAAGGTCAGTGCTACCGGTGATGTTGATAGAGATACCCCTGTCGAGAAGATTCTCGACGCTATGGCTAGCTAGCCCTCGACATCAGTCAAAGGCGCGGCCACAATGCTCTCACGCTGTCTCTGGCGCTCTAGGTAGATCTCATCAGGAGCTAGGAATGACAGGGCCTGAGGGGCAAAGAACACCGAACGTTCGACTCGAACACCCATGAAATCCAACTCTTGATACTCAGTTAGATGGTGTCTTTCAAGTTTCTCTAGAGTCACCTTCTCCAGGGTGCCGGTCTCAATTCTGTTGTCCATGTAAACCAGAGAGCCATTCGGATGTATTTCGTTTGCCGAACCTTGCTCTCTTGGAACTATCAAGCCTTGGGCTAGATAATCCAACGGAGTAAGAAGTGGAGAAAGGAACTTTAGGCAAGTATTGCCAGGCTTCACTTTTGTCTCGCCTGTTTCAAGAATTGGCCAGTCTCTGTAGTCCGCTGATTCAACTGCCATCTGTCTAGCTGACTTTGATGCTTCTTCAACTAGTGCAGCTCGAGACCACTGACTGTCATTTAGGTTGGCAATCTGAGCAAGCTTTGAGTTCTTACCGATACCCTCGTCTGACCAGATGCTCTTTTCATCTGCTCCGAGGGCGGTCAAGAATCGGTTGAAGTTCTGAAGTCTCCAACCTCTTTGGAAGAACTTCCTCTTAACTCCCTCCAAGACATCGTCTCGACCAGAGTCGCTTGTAGCTAGGCGACCAACAGAAAGTGATCTAGTTAGATCTGTTAGAAGACGAATTGGAGAAACTCTCACCCCTGTCTCAAGAGTCTCCTCACCAAATGGATGGTAAACAGTCTCCGCCACTAATCTGAACCACAATCTGTACTGGATATAGACACCAGCTAGTCGTTGAACGTCTCGTGCAAACTTGTCTTTTTGAGCAAGAATGTGCTGGTGTTTTTCATGGTCTTCATTTAGCTTGTGTTGAGCCTGGAAGAATTCTCTAATGGCTCTGTGGAAAAGAATTCCACCAACAATGTTCCAAATAAGCAACACGGCTGCTCCGATGATAATCAGCGGCAATAGCAAGGCGGCTGGGCCAAAGAATGCTCCTGCGATTGCTGCAAGCATGATTCCAAGAGAGCCTTTGAAAATGTCCTTGATGGCTTTACGAGCTCTGAATTCTGCTGCAACAAGCGTGTCCTCTGAGAACTTGCTTGAAAGACCCACACCAATCTGTCTCAGTCGAATGCGCGCAGTATTCAAATTCTGACCAATTTGGCGACCGACATCCCATGCAAAGCTTGAATTACTATCAATCCAGTGCTTTAGCAAAGCAATCTGTTCGTTGAGCTCAGCGGCAATTGCCACTGAGCCATCTTCTGATAATGCATCTTCTAGCTGTTGTAGAGCAACCAGAGCAAGGTATGGATCATCTGCTCCGATGTTCACTCCGCTCAGAGTGACGGGAATATTTGCTGGAATAACAAATGAAGCACCCGATACTGGAGGGACAACTTTAGCTGGAGACTCAAACACCAATGAATCCTGGTGACCCTCGATCTGTGGCATCTGGTAACGAGTAGAACCACCATCTAGAAGACCCAGAGAAATTTGAACGAAGTCGCTCCAAACTTCTCTCGGTTTAGGAGGTGCTGTGAAGAGGTTGCTACTGTTTTCAATATATGCATTTGCAACATCTAGCAGTTGCTCTGCAGCGGAATTTCCTTGAGTGTCTGAAGTCGCAGATTGACCTACATTAGATCCACCAACAACACCATTCACTACAACTTGATAAGCACTGTCATCACCAAAGATATTCCTTTGGACAGTGTCAGCTACACGCTTAGTGAAGACAGCAATCTTTTCCCTTGCCCATTGACCAGGAGATTTAACTAAGTATCTAAAGACAAACTCCACATACATCTTCAGAGCCTGAAGAAGTCCAGCTTGCTTTTTATCCGCCCCTTGGAATGGAGCTTCTGGAGTTAGCCCGAGAGAGTCCTTGTTGGATTCAAAGAACTTTTCAAGCAGCAAGCGGTTTGCGGATTGCGCCTGAGAATCCGAAACAGTATCGAACTCTTTGCCAACTCTGTTGAACACCCTAGATGTTGAACTAGATGCCTCTGAGAGCACTGCCAAAACGATGTCGTCCACCAATTCTGAAGCGTCAACGTATCTCACAAAAGTGCGCTGAAGCTGGATGTTGTGCATTTCACCAACGTGTTCAGCATTCGACTTCTCAATACCAATCCAAAGCGAAGCAGCTGAACATAGCTGGACAGCAATGTGAGAATAGGCACTCTCTGAATTCTCAGTGATTGGAAGATCAGCGGCACCTGGAGCCATAGAGTCAGCTGGCACAGCAACTAGATTCAACCTGTTTGGATAAATAACTTCCTTGTTCACATTCTGTGAACCATCAAAAGGAACAATCAAGTTCGTGATTCGAGCAGTTGCTTCTAGAAGCTTTGGATATGGGCGAACCTTGTTCATTATGAACTCGATGTTCATTGGCTTGGAATCACCAAACAGCGGTTGCAGAACTACAAGTTGCAGTTCCGCATCCGCCGGCAGGCTAGTTAACCACTCAGACATGACAATGTCTTCACGACCAGAATCATCTAACTTCATGACAACGTTCAATGCTGAGTTGATATCAACCCAGATGCTCTGACTAATTAGGCCAGCCCTCGTCCAGTCTTCGCAAATAGCGCGAACCTGGTTAATTCTTGGTTCTAGAGCATCGGCCAGAATTACGCTGGTCGCCATTTTTAGCCTTCTGCGTCAGGAAGTGGTTCGAGAGCGATCAAGCCAGTATCAACTGGGCTAACTGGAGCGACAGGTGCTGTTGCTTTCTCACCAATGTCTCCTCTTCCCAGTTCACGCTTGACTGAATCCAAAGCTCTTAGAAGCTCTGGCGCTAGCTCGTATTCACGATTCACGTCATCAAAGTTAGACCTAGAAATAGGGTTCTTCAGAAGAGTTTGCATTCTGCTTTCAACAGCAGCAACCCAAGCCAAAGCCTTCTCGATTCTCTGATCATCCGAACCCGCATCAGCAAGAGAGGCGATCTGTGTTTTCAGGTTATGTGCACCTGTTCCACGTGTCACCCAAATATCTAGCACGTTATTGACATCACGAGAAGCACCAGTTGGGGAAGCCCAAACCACAGTTGGATCAACCATCTGACGCTCACCAATGCTCGCACCCAAAGCCTTAATGGTTGCACCAATACGTGTAACCAACTGGTATGCACGCAAAGGCTCTAGGTTCATGCCCTGACAGTGAGCCATAGCTAGAGGCAAAGACTCAAGAAGTGCAGGAGGAACGTTCCAGTTAGATTCATCCTCACCACCAGCATCTTTTCTAACACCTAAACCATTAACACCTAACAATTCAGATGGGAATAGAGCCCAGTTCTGTTGACCTTCGTCATAAACCTTGGCAATAAACCCTGATGCACCATCGGTTCTAGCTTCAAGCTGAATGTGTCCAGTAATACGACCCATAATCCAACCCTGCAAGAACGCTTCAGTCCACTTAGCTGAAGTAGGGATAAACTCACGCAACGGACGAGCACGACGCCACTGCCAATAAGCCTTAGTCGAACCAGCATTTCTAACCTCAGCCCACGAATCTCTAATCGGCTCAGTCAAAGACTTGAACACCAAAGGAACATAAGGCGCACCAGTAGTTGAAGAAATAAAGATTTCCTTCACATCACGGTTCGGATCACAAGCACCCTTCAAATTACCAAGTGAAGCACCAGCCTGAATAGAACCCTGCAAACCAGCAACAACTGAAGCCAAAGCAGGATCAGTAGAAGCGAAAGGCAAACTACTGAAACTATATTTGATGCCACCAGCCTTCGGTTGGTGAATCACAGAGACTAGCCCCTGCTCGACCTCAACCAGCGGTGACGCATATTGAATGGTCTGTGCAAGTGCACTTTGAATCTTATTCAAGTTGTTCTGAATTTCTTGCTGAGTCAAATCCTTTGAACCAGCTAGCCAAGCTCCAATACCCTGGTCGCTGTATAGTCTGAAGGATGTGTTTGGCAGGCTAACCCAACGGCGTGCATAACCCAACAAGCTTCTGTAATCAAGCTTGATCTCGTATCTGGCGGCTCCACCAGCGCGTCCTGACAGAGCTCCAAGAGCTGATGGATACCAGCTAGCTTGGCGGTCGATGTGAGGGTGTGAACCAACTCTCGTTAGAGCAATCGGCCAGTTGTGGATTTCAAGGAAGTCTCCCTTTTCATCTCTAACTGACTGACGCTGAGTAATAACCTGCATCGCAGCTTCACCAACCTGGTTTGAAGTAATAGGCATCAAAGCCTGAGCGATGTGAGCTTCAAAGGTGGTTGGGAATGACTTAATGTCGTCCAACAACACCTCGTTGATAGCAGGAGTGAAGTGTGAAGGAACACCAGAAGAAGTCGGCCACAAAGGAAGCGGAGCCTCACGATAAGCAGCACCAGCATTACCAGTTACCTTACGGTGCAACTCAAAATCAAGATCCTTATGCAACTTCTGCAAACTATCTGACAAAGGAGTGACCGAGTTCTTGACGAAATCTTCGAGAACACGAGAGAGAATTTCTGCAACTCTGTACTTGAACAAAACATCAAGCTTGTTTGCTGCTTCTGCAATCAGATTGTCAGCTGGACCACCCATAGCTAGCGGGCTGTTACCCAAGTTACGAATCGAAGTAACAATGCTTGTAACAAAGCTAGGAACTGATGGTGCTGATGCAGCCAGCTTAGAAAGCTCATCCTGGATTCGCAACAAGTCTGACTTTGCCTGACTCAAAATGCGGTCAGCAACATCCAGACCACGCATTGACGCAATTCTCAGGATTGCTTCTTCAAGACTTGACTGAATTCTGGTAGCCCAAGCCTCAATCGAGTTTTGAGCTGAAGAATCAGCTGAGCTTAGGATTCCATTTACTTTTCTTGGGAATACTGCCTCGAGGTTCATAGCAATTGTTGAAGCTGAAGCGCCATTGAATTGCGAAGCCATTTCTTTTTGAATAGCGCTCTGTGCTAGTTGAGATCTGATTCTCTTTGGGAACGCTGCGTCAACATAAGACTTTGCGTCGGTAGCAGTTGTCTCATCATCAGATGGATTAAATAGCTGCCAGAAAATTGGTGCAAGCTGTTCCGCATAGTCTGAAACTGCCTGAAGAGGAGTCTTCTGACCAGCCAACACGGCTTCGTCAATGTGGCCTTGAACTAGAGTCTCAACTGCTTTACGAGCGATACGTTGTGCGGAGTACTCAATGTAACGATCGCGGCCCATAGAAAGAGTCGCAGAACCCCAACCCACAAAGTGCGCGAATCCAGTTTTCCCAGTTACAGGGTCATTCAAAAGACCTGTGTTGTCCGGGTTAGCGAGAGCTTCGCTTCTTCCATTCACCATTACGTAGCTGAAGTAGTTTTCCTGCATGTTTGGATCTGCAAAAATCGGCGCAATCATTCGAGAGAAACCTCTGTAAACATCTTCTGGTTCTCTACCGAATCGAACTCCATTAACTGAAGCACCAACTGGGAAAATCATGGCTGGGCCTCTACCAGAGGCATTTGGAACAGCAGCCTTAACGCCAAGTCTGTTCCATTCTTTCTCAGTCCAAGGTGACTCGGTTCTGTGAAGTGAGTTAATCAACTCAGAGATTGTCGCAATCGAGCCAGGTGCTGCACCAAAAATACCCAAGGATTTGAAAACATCCGCGGTGTATAGGAAAGCACCGGTGTGCTGACCATCAAAGTTTGCTTCTGCGTGGAAGCTTCTCAAAATATCCGAAACGTCAAAAGCCATCGAAGCACCCGAACCACCAGAAAGAGAAGACACAACCATAATTAGCGGTGGCTCTTTAGAGATTGCTTGTGCATTCTTAAACTTCAGTAACTGACCAGCAGCGGCGTTTTCCTGAATTGCCTCAACTGAACTCAATGTTTCTATAACACGGGCAAGACTTGAATGAATCTTGTTGGCGGCCGCGACTGTCACGATACGTCCAACTGCTCTATAAGCACCCGCACCACCAGAAATGGCAATAACGTCAGCATCCTTGCCTGGTCGCCATCTGGCCAAATAGCTCAAGTCTGAAGGCATCTGGTTCTCGAGGTTAGATTCGATAGCAGAGGCGAAAGTTGAGTAACCCGCAGCTCCTGATGCAAGACCGATGTATGTTCCACCCTGGTCTGCCACTGGTGCGGCCAGGTTTGATCCAAGGCCGTCAGCTGCTCCAGGCACGTCCACGTGAACGAACTGCCAACCGCTTGGAAGTTTGTCCTTGTCCCAACCAGCATTTCTCAGTCTGACCAGCAACTCATCCATGAGGAATGAAACTGTCTTACCGCCTGAACCTCCCAAGCCAACGATTAGTACTCTACGCATTTGTGATTCCTTTCAATAGTTACTTAGAAGGCCCAAGGATCATTTTGGGGTGTTGCATTAGGTGAGGCTGTCGTATTAGTCGACGCAGGCTTGTTAGGTGTCGGCGTAGGCCCCCAAGGATCAAATGGAGCTTGAGTTGGCACTCCAGTGCTGTCCCCTGGATCTTCATCGCCTTTATCTTTTTTCTTCTTCTTCGTGCTCTTTTGCTCTGCTGGCTTATTCAAACCTGCAACAAGTTTTTCGAGCTTAGGGCCGGCTAATGCTGACTCAGCCTGAGAGACAAGTTGCATTTTCTTTTCAATCGGGGCATTCGCATCGATGATTACAATCAGCTGGGCATTGGCAGTGAAATTATCATCTACGGTCTTGCCTAGAAGTTCGTTCGGGTTGAACAAGAGCATCCATGTGTTCTGAAGACCCAATCCAATTGCTGGATGCGCAAAGTTCTCGGGAGTCCCAGCTACTGAAGGACCACCGAAACCTACAGATTCGCTATCGGTCTGAGCAAATCCAGCAGATGCCAACTTAGTTCCAGACGACTTAGCGTAGATCTGGTTTCCAGAAACGTTTGCAACTTTGCGGTTCTTCTCAACTCTGACAAAGATTGGTAGATCCAAGTCATCGAGCAACTGTTCGATTCGTTTATCGGAAGTTGACTTAATCTCAAACTTTGTGACCTTGACAGGGATAGCAATCGACTGAAGGTGAAGCTCTGTCACGGCCTTACTTGAAGGGAACCTCGCCACATACTTACTAATAATCACAAGGAGCACATAAGCCAACAGCATGCTTAGCACCATGAAAACAACAATCAGGATCCAACGAGCTACGTCGTTAGGGGCAGCATCTTGGTAAGCGTGGAAGTCAGCTGCAGCCATTGGTAAGAAGGTAGATGCAGACTCGATCAATTGCGCCTTTAGAGCCAAGGTGCCATCGACTGCACCAACAGAATTTGCTCTAGATCCTTCTGCTGGGCTGATGTCGAATGGGACATCAACTGTTTGGCCACTTGGGATAGTTACACAAGTACCTGAAATCTTGTATTGCTCAACGCCATTTGGTGCAGCAGTTAATTTCAGTTCAGCAGTTGAGAAGTCGATGCAGGCATCTTTCTCACCACCTTGAACTTTAATAGTTCCGTGCGAGGTGCTTGAGCCTGAGATAGTTCCAATAACTACTGGACCGATGACGGTAGGCGCTTTAATTGTGTTTCCAACGATGATTGGAATCTCAGTCTGCATTGGGTTCAGTGGCACATTACTTGAAACAACCTGGATGTTTAGGTTGAGTCTTACCTTGTATGTTCCAATTGGCCAACCCTTATCGATGCTCAAAGTTTGGTTGGTTGTAAAGACATCGCCCTGCGGAAGGACAGCTCCGTTGTCGTCAAATAGCGTGTCAATCTCTTGGCCTTCTGGATCAAAGAGAGTTCCTGTTACAAAGTAGTCAAGGTCAGCGTTGATTTCTTCAGGTTCCAGCTCGACAGTCGGGTCATCGATTCTTTGAAGAATTACTTTGAACTTTTGGCTCTTGCCAGGGAAAAGGACTGGATTATCTCCATCCCCTTCACTGAACTTCGCGACTGCTTTCAGGTTTGCATCGAACTTACGTGAAGACAATGTTTGTTCGCTGGCAGAAATGTTCCATTGCCCTGACCAACAGCTGTAATCGCTAGAGGTTGGTTCGTGATGAATAACAACTCTTACAGAAGATGGTGCTCCGCCTGAACTTGCACCGTAACCTGTTTTGTTCCAGTTCACAGCCTGGCCGAATGTTCCTTTGTTGTCGGAGCCGGCATTGACATTCTTAGTTCCGTTTGATGAACATTCCTTTGGCGGAGTGATCTTGTAACTGTCGGTAATTGCAGAAGATACGATTCGGATGCTGCTGAGGCCTGGGCTCAATCTAAAGGTCAGGCTTCCATTCTTGACATCAGCCTTTGTTCCTAACAGGTTGGCAAAGTCCTGCTGCAAATACTTAGCTTCACTAACACGGACAAAACTTCCCTTGCCTGGTTGAGCACCACACTTAGAACCATCAACGCCTGTTCCTACAGCCAGCGACTCTAACTGTGCAAATTTCTCGGGGCTTCCTTTACCCAGAGCGGCTACGACAGTGTAAATGTCTGCGCTTCGTAATGCATCAGCCAAACCTAAGTTACGACAGATGTCAGCGCCACCGATTTCGTCGGCGTCGTGGAATTTCTTACCATCGCGAAGCTCTTGAGCCTCAGGAAGAGAAACCTTGGAGTTATCTCTCGCGTAGTACTGCCAGTCTTCACCATCCTTAAAGAACAAAAGGAGGCGACAGCTGATTTCAGATCTACTACTGAACTCCTGTTTGACTGCATCCAGAGCGGACCAAATGTCAGTTCCCTGTTTGTTAGAGTATCCGGCGCCGCTTTGACCATTCCAGGTTGAGGCTGCAGACTCTTTTAGGCTCGAGACTTCTGATTCTGAGCCTTTGGCCAAGGTATGCCAATCAGCCCCAGAAGAACGAATCTTGTATTCCGCTCCCATACCTGCAAGCTTCACATTGACCTTTGCCTGGTGATCTGTTGCCAGATCTGCAAGTTCATCGACAAGCATCTGAACACCTTGCAAACGATTGTTCTGTGGATCGCTTCCATAAACAGACTTGGACTCGTCCATCAAAATGACCACGGCTGCTGTCTTTTGTCTGTCGACGCAGGCGGTGAATTCGCTTGGGGACTGGAGTCCAGCGTTCGCTGGTGCAGCTGTTGCAAGGCCACCAAATCCAACTAGTGGTAGAGCTAGAGAGAAAGCAAGAATGCTTGCCAGGGCTGTTCGTTTGATTGCTTTCGGTCTCATCCGAGAATCACCGATACCCAAGACGCAACACAGCTTGCAAGATAGAAAGTTGGAAACAGCAAGAAGAAAGAACCAAAAGTCAGCAATAGCAACCTAAGGCGATGTGACTTCTTGTCATTAGCAAGATAATTTAGCTTTGCCTGCTTCCCTAGGTCTGACAAGGTGAAAGCAGCAAAGGGCACAAAATAGCTCGCTAGGCTCAAAATCCAAAACAGCACACCTGCAAAGATGGAATTAGATCCGGTAGGTGGGGCAAAGTTCAAAAGCAAGGCTGACAAAGGCACTAGGGCAAAGCCAATCGCTAACAAATAATAAGGTGGCTTTAGATATCCAGAGCTGATTTTACCCTTAGACGGTTTGACCGCGACTGGTTTGTATTCAGGCTGATCAAACCCACCAAACCCGTTACTGAAATCGCTCAAGAGCCAAGCCTCCCATAGCTTTAACTGGCAAATACCTGACTGACTATACCTGATGTTCCATTGTGAGAACAGCAAAATCTGTTTCCTTTAGTAAACAGATACAAAACATTGTCCTTATTTGGCTACATTACCTATATAGGAGGTCAGCTCACGTCTAAATTTGTTACAAATTTGAAATAATGGCCTCTAATTCAGTGCTGTATGACTACGGGGATAGCGAGGCTGGGGGAATCGACTCTCTTAGTAGTTAATCTTCAACCCCAATAACACCGGCATCACTAGCGGCTAACACTTCTGCTTTTCTAATGTCGTCTGATAGGTCTCTGACTGCTGTTCTTAGGGCTCGTTCTGGGTCTAGGTCTTTGGATTTAGCTGCTTGGACTATGGCTAGGAGTAGTGCTCCTAGTTCTTCTTCTGTGTTTAGTTGGATTGGGGATTCTGCTTCTTTATCTAGCAGGTTGATCTTGTGGGCTTTACCTATTACTTTGCTGGCTAGGGCAAGAGCTGGTAGTGCTTGTGGAATACCGTCTAGTACAGAGGCTCTTTCAGGCTTTTCTTTCTGCTTGTGGTTATCCCAGTTGAGCATTACATCATCCCCTGTTTTAGCTTTGTATTTCTCTAGTTCTTCAGGGGTACC
>Ga0114979_10001778_pt1 | contig 14540 bp, 13 predicted proteins | sample S_140625_EF_Meta_FD_87315 | JGI IMG/M metagenome (GOLD analysis project Ga0114979, IMG submission 87315) | Freshwater microbial communities from Lake Simoncouche, Canada to study carbon cycling - S_140625_EF_MetaG | ecosystem: Environmental > Aquatic > Freshwater > Lake | place: Lake... | reverse complement strand
TCCCCCACGTTGGCGAGGTGACTAAAGATCTGCAGATTTTCGACGAACGCCTTTCCCTGGTCGCGGGTGCCACGCAGATCAAAACTAAAGACCGATCCGGCGCCGCGCGGGAGCAAACGTTGCGCCAGTTCGTGGCTGCGATGGTCAGGCCGGCTTGGATGCCCGACCCGTTCCACCATCGGATGGATCGCCAAAAAGTCCACAATCGCCTGGGCATTGCTGACGTGACGCGCCATCCGAAGCGGCAGAGTCTCAATCCCCTGCAGAATCAGCCAAGCCGTGTGCGGGCTCATGCACGCGCCAAAGTCTCTTAGACCCTCGCGACGGGCTCGGAGCAAAAATGCGCCAACCGTGTTCTCTTCACTGAACACCATGCCATGAAAGCCTGGGTAGGCCTCGGTTAGTTCGCCGAACTTGCCGGAACGCTCCCAATCAAAAGAACCACCGTCGACCAACAGTCCACCCACCACCGTGCCATGCCCCGATAAAAACTTCGTGGCCGAATGGACAATGAGATCCGCACCCAGTTCAAAAGGCTTGATCAACCAAGGCGTTGTCATGGTCGAATCAACCAGCAGGGGCACGCCGGCGTCATGAGCGATCGAACTGATGGCCGCGATATCGAGGACATCCAGGCCCGGATTTCCAACGGTTTCACCAAAAAACAAGCGGGTGTTTGGCCGAACCGCGGCCTGCCACGCGGCATGGTCATGGGGCGCGACAAAACTTGTTTCGATCCCAAAGCGACGCAGGGTGTAGTCCAACAGATTGTGCGAACCCCCGTAAAGCGCTGTGCTGGCAACGATGTGCCCGCCAGCCCCCATCAGCGTCGAAATCGCGAGGTGCAGCGCAGCCTGACCGCTCGCGGTTGCGATCGCGCCGATCCCGCCCTCGAGTGCCGCGATGCGCTGCTCGAGCACTGCATTCGTGGGGTTACTGATTCGACTGTAAACATGCCCCGCGCGCTCCAAATTGAACAGAGCGGCTGCATGGTCTGATGATTCGAAAACAAATGATGTGCTGAGGTACAGCGGAACCGCGCGCGCACCGGTGGCCGAGTCCGGCGAAGCGCCCGCGTGAAGCGCCAGGGTGTCAAAACCAACTAAACTTTCCATCAAGGAAGATCCATCATGCAGTACGAAACCCGATTTTGCACCCATTGCGCAACACCGCTCATGCTGACCACTCAGCTCGAAGACGGCGGCCATAAAGAGCGCTTGCGCTGTCCGGCCTGTCGATGGACGGTCTGGAATAACCCAACGCCGGTTCTGGCGGCGGTGGTGCAGTGCACCGATCGCGACGGGCAACTATTGCTTGCGCACAATGCAGCCTGGCCCGGGCGAAGGTTCCGGTTGATCACCGGATTTATGGAAGCCGGCGAAACACCCGAAGAGGGCGCTGCCCGCGAGGTAACCGAAGAAACCGGCCTCCTTGTCGACAGACTCTCGCTGATTGGGGTCTATGATTTCCAGCGAATGAACCAAGTCATCATCGCCTACCACGCAAGTGCCAGCGGAACCATCGTTCTATCGCCTGAATTGAGCGAATACCGACTGTTTCAGCCCGAGGACGTGCTCTGCTGGCCGGCAGCAACGGGCCTCGCGCTCGCCGACTGGCTGCGTTCAGAGGGTCATGAACCGCGCTTCAGCGAGAACAGACTTTCTTGACAATCAGTTCAGCGGCGGTACCCGGTGTTACCGCTTTCCAGTCATTCGGATGTTCGGTACCCAAATTGGCACCCCGGGCCATGGACTCAGCATGAAGCGCTTCGTAAGTGACCTGATACTCGACCGTCTCACAGTCGATCTCGTACTGCATCCGAACCGAGCGCTCACCGTCAGGGCCCGTCCTCACCCTGTCAGCAATCACCCAGACTGACGTCAGATCGACCTGATGACGGATGGTGTCCGGATTAAAGTAAAACGACGCCTCTTCATTTTTCGCGATCGGCAGCCAGGCTGCCGCGGCAGACGTCACGTGAAGATTCCACACAAGAAACGTCAACATCAGGCGCATAGGCAGACCGCGTCCAGCCGACGAACCGTTGGGCGCGAGGTCATTCAGATCAACGCGCATCAAGAGTTTTCCCGATACATCTCACGCAACTCCCGTTTCAGTACCTTGCCAATGGCACTGCGCGGCAACTCTTGAACAAACCGCAGGTCCGATAAGCGCTGAGTTTTGCCGACCCGAGCATTGACCCAATCCCGAAGCCCCGGAGCGCTTGACTCCGGCGCACTCAAAATGTCCTCTGAATCAGCGCCCAAGCGCCGGACCACAAACGCCACCGGCGTCTCACCCCACTCGACCGAAGGGACCCCAACCACGGCGGCCTCTTGTACCTGTGGATGCTCATTCAAAACGGACTCGAGGTCACTCGGATACAGGTTGAACCCCCCGGAAATAATCATGTCCTTCTTACGATCCAGAAGAATCATGAAACCGTCTGAATCGAATCGCCCAACGTCGCCGGTACGAATAAATCGAAGACCGTCAGGGGAGAACCATTCTGCTTCCTGCGTCTTTTCGGGTTGGTTGTGATACCCGATCATCATTGCCGGCGAGCGACCGACAACCTCGCCGGGTTCACCCGCCGGAAGCTCCAGTCCCTCTTCATCAATCAATCGAAGATCGTGTCCTGCAGCGGGGGGGCCAACGGTATGGAGTTTGTCCGGGTGGAGATGCGCCTCGAGAATGCAAGTTCCACCGCCTTCGGTCATTCCGTAGAACTCGACCAGTCCACCGGGCCAGCGTTTCAGCACATCGGCCTTGATCTCAGCCGCAAATGGCGCACTGGTGGAAAACTTCATCTGGAACGCAGAAAGATCATGCGCGTCAAACTGCGGATGCGCCATCAGGCGGCGGTATTGCACCGGAACCAACATCGTGTGCGTCACCCGCTCGCGCGCAGCAAGCTTCAACCACTCGCCGGCATCAAACTTCGCCATTAAATGGACCGTGCCACCAAAGCCCAGGGTCGGAAAAAAGACCACCAACGTGGTGTTTGAGTACAGCGGCGTCGACAGCAAGGTCACGGTCGACGCGCTGTAGCCATACTGCAGTCCGCGATGGATATGCAGCCATCGCATCCCATGAGGCTGAACGATGCCCTTGGGAATGCCGGTCGTTCCAGACGAGTAAATGATATTGAAAGCCGATTCGGGCACTAATTCGACCGGCCGAGGCTGCACACCCACTGGTTCGAGCCAAGACTCCAAAGAACGGCACGGAGCACCCGCTTCAATGGCCACACAAGCGCCCCAATGCTGTTCAGGCACCAGACCAAACCCGATCTCATCCACAAAAAGGCGCTTCGGATTTGCGTCCTGCAACATGGCTGCGAAGGTTGCCGCCGTCACCGAGTAAGCCAGTGGCGCGACCACAAGCCCGGCCCGCAATGCCCCGAGGAAAATGGCAGCCAACCATGGCGTCATGCCACCACAAAGAACGACCGAATCGCCCGCAACCAGGCCATCCCGTTGAAGTGACGCTGCGACCCGATCCATCCGCTGATCGAGTTCAGCCCAAGTCAGGCAGGTTTCGCCCTGAACAATGGCGGGATGCAGCGGCCGGGCACGCGCGTGTTCACGGAGCAAGTCTCCGATTGGCCGAAATGGCGGCAAATCATCCACCGGAGTCGGTTCGCCTTGTTTCATATTTTCACACCCTCCATCCCGTCCTTCAATCCTTCGTTATTTCGTATTCGTCGCATAATCGCGCCATGGGAAACATCTACCTCGTCCGCCATGGTCAGGCCTCATTTGGCGCGGAGAATTATGACCAGCTCAGCACACTCGGCCAACAACAGAGCCAACGACTCGGAGAATACTTCGCCCAGAAGGGTATTCAATTTGAAGCTGCGCTGACGGGCACCCTTCAGAGGCAGATTCAGACCCATGCCGCCATCTGTGCAGGCACCCAAACGATACTGCCGGCGCTGCGCTGGCCAGGTCTGAATGAATACGATAGTGAAGCCGTGATCGCGACCGTGCATCCTGGAAAGCTGGCAAAACCCGACACACCCGAGCTCTACCGACATCATTTCCGACTCTTACGAGACGGCCTGACGCAATGGATGCAAGGCCGGGTCGAACCTGCCGGGATGCCGACTTATGCGGATTTTGTGCGGGGTGTTACGAGCGCGCTTGATCACGTCAGAGACAATTTCGGCGGTCACGTGCTCATCGTCTCGAGTGGCGGTCCGATTTCGACGGCGGTCGGTCACATCCTTGGAGTACCACCCGAGTCCACAATCGAATTGAACCTTCGGATTCGGAATAGCGCCGTCACGGAACTGCACTTCAACCCGAAGCGTTGCTCACTGCACACCTTCAATACCTTGCCGCACCTTGATGCCCCCGACTTTACTGATTGGGTTACCTACGCCTAGGGTCCGCGCCACCCGCTAGCACCTTTCGAAGGATCAAGCTCATGCCCCAGATGCTCGCCCGCCTCGTCCGTTATCTGTTGGTCCCACTCTTTCTGCTGCAAGGCGCCAGCGCTGGAGCCGCTTCGCGTGAAGAAATCGATGCTCGAGTGCGCGAGGCTCTGACGAATTTTGAGTCCGAGGCCCCTGCTGGGTTCGAGCTTGCCAAGAAGGCAGCAGGCGTTCTGGTGTTCCCGAATGTCATCAAAGCGGGTATCGGACTGGGGGGAGAATACGGCGAGGGCGCCCTTCAAATCAAAGGGGCGCACGCGGGTTACTACAGCATCGCGGCCGCGTCGATTGGGTTTCAGTTGGGCGCGCAGGCCCGCAATCAGGTCATCCTGTTCATGAATCAGAGCGCACTCGACACCTTTCGACAGAGCCAGGGCTGGAAAGCGGGCGTTGATGCAAGCGTAGCCGTCGCCACCCTTGGGGCCGGCGGTGCGATTGACTCCGAAACGCTCAACCGACCCATCATCGGCTTCATATTTTCGGGCAAAGGCTTGATGTACAACCTGACCTTTGAGGGTTCAAAAATCAGCCGGATCGACCGCTAACCAATTGCGGTCGGGCTACAAGATCTGCTGCCGAAAACGGATTCAGATAGGCAGCGCTCTCCTTAGCTGGTGCGCTTAGCCAGCCTTCATAGGACGATTCAGGCAGGATCACAACCATCCGCTTTTCGTCAGCGGGCTTATGAAAATCGCGCATCAATGGATGCTCGTCGGCATTGATCGTGAGCATCGTATAGCTCATTAACCAGGAACCATCAGGCTTTTTCCAGGTGTCCCACAGGCCTGCAATGCCCATCGGGCGGCCATCCGCGCGTTCGATTCGGGTCGAAATCGCCTTACCGCTCCGCCAATCGGGTTCGTAGATCGCAAGCGCCGGGATGATGCAATGACGCGCTTTGCGCCACGCGTCCCGAAAGCTTGGTTTCGACGCAACGGTCTCACTGCGTGCGTTGTAAGTACTTCGTACGAGCTTTTCGTCGACTGCCCAGTGGGGCAAAAGCCCGAAGAGCCCGTTAAGCGTCTCACGCCTCGGGGCCTTGGAGTTCTCGGTCGTCTGAGCCTCAGTCAGTCCTGGCGCCAGTCGAACGAACGAGCCGAGGTACCCCGGCCACAAATCGAGTTTGCCGGGGGAATCGGGGGGCGTCGATCCAAAGAAATCCGGAAACCAATCCGGGGCTGGAACATTTTCGTAATGTGCACACACGGGGGAACTCACGCTCCTCGGGAAGACCCAAATTGTTGCATAAGCCAGCCCGGTCGATCTTAACCAAGGGTTCTCACGAACCCGGGTTGTTACGGGGTTCACAACCCGCTGCAGTCGGAGTTGAATGTTGTTCTAATCTTTAATCCAATGAGGCAGCCATGACCGACCTCGCGTTACCCCCTGTGCAGATCGCCACCCAGTGGCTTGCCGACTTCGAAGCGGCGCTGAAGGAACGAAATCTCGACCGCGTGATGGGCCTGTTCGATGCCGATTGCTATTGGCGCGATCTGGTGAGTTTTACCTGGAACATCTGCACCCAGGAAGGTCCAGACGCGATTCAGGCCATGTTGGAGAAGCGACTGAGCGAGGTCGACCCGGGTCACTTCAGCGTTGAGGGAAGTCCCACCGAGGCGGATGGGGTGATTGATACGTGGTTCACCTTTGAGACCGCAGTTTCAAGAGGCCGCGGGCACCTGAGACTGCGTCATGGCCGGGCGTGGACCCTGCTCACGACGATGACTGAACTCATTGGGCACGAAGAGCACAAAGGGACCCGCCGCCGGATGGGGGCAGAGCACGGCGTTCATCCCGGCCGCCAGACCTGGCTCGAGCAGCGTGAGGAAGAGCAACGTAACTTGGGCTACACCGAGCAGCCGTATGTCCTGATCATCGGAGGCGGCCAGGGCGGTATCGCTCTGGGGGCGCGGCTACGTCGGCTAGGCGTGCCAACCATCATCGTGGAAAAGAATCAGCGACCCGGTGATTCGTGGCGCAATCGCTATAAGAGCCTCTGTCTTCATGATCCGGTTTGGTACGACCACCTGCCGTATCTGCCATTCCCCGATGACTGGCCTGTCTTTGCGCCCAAAGACAAGCTCGGCGACTGGCTCGAGATGTACACACGCGTAATGGAGCTGAATTACTGGGGCGCAACCCTCGCTCGCAAGGCTCATTTTGATGAGGCGCAACAGGAGTGGGTTGTCGAGGTGGAGCGCGAAGGTAAGCCGCTCACACTGCGTCCAAAGCAGCTGGTGTTTGCGCTCGGGGTCTCCGGATATCCGCATGTGCCCGAAATCGAGGGCGCCAACCACTTCAACGGCGATCAGCATCATTCGAGTAAACACCCCGGGCCCGAAGCGTATCGAGGCAAACACTGCGTAGTCCTTGGGTCAAACAATTCGGCGCACGACATTTGTGCTGCGCTTTGGGAGCATGGCGCCGACGTGACCATGATTCAACGGAGCTCCACGCATATTGCGCCGTCCGACTCGTTGATGGAACTGGCACTGGGTGGCTTGTATTCCGAAGCCGCCGTGAAATCCGGCATGACCACAGATCTAGCGGATCTGACGTTCGCCTCGATCCCGTACAAGATCATGGCGCCCTTTCAAGTCCCCGTTTATGACGAGATGAAACGCCGCGACGCGGACCTCTACGAGCGACTTGAAAAAGCCGGATTCATGCTCGATTTTGGCGTGGATGGATCGGGCTTGTTCATGAAATACCTGCGCAGAGGCTCTGGCTATTACATTGATGTGGGCGCCTCTGAGCTGGTCGCGAACGGCTCGATTCATCTGCGAAGTGGCGTCAACATCGCACGTATCAGTCCAAGCTCCATCACCTTGACCGATGGCTCGGAACTGCCCGCCGATCTCATCGTTTTTGCCACCGGTTATGGATCAATGAATGCCTGGCTGGCCGATTTGATCTCACCCGAGGTCGCTGACCGAGTTGGAAAAGTATGGGGACTCGGATCGGACACCCCTAAAGACCCTGGCCCCTGGGAGGGGGAGCTTCGCAACATGTGGAAGCCAACCCAGGTACCGGCGCTATGGTTTCATGGCGGTAACCTTCATCAATCGCGCCATTACTCGCAGTTTTTATCGCTGCAACTGAAGGCTCGTTATGAACGGATCCCCACGCCGGTTTATCACCTGGCACCGACCCACCACAAGCGCTAATCAAGCGAGGGACCCGACTCGCACCACGGTTGCCCCGCGGTGCGAGTGCGTCACCTAGCCGCGAACGGAGATTTCGTTCTTGACGCGCTTCACACCCGGGACTTTGCGGGCAAGCTCAGCCGCTGAGGCCATTTCGTCGGGAGACTTGGCAAATCCGGAAAGCATCACTGTCCCGTTGAGTGTTTCGACAGTGATACTCGTGCCGTCTACCCGATTGCTCTCATAGAGGCGGCTTTTAACCCGTGCAGTAATCGCCGAATCATCAATGTAGGCGCCGACGGTCTCCTGGTCGCGTCCAACCGCACAGCCTTGGAGCGTCGCCACACCAAGGACAGAAATTGAAACCATCATCAGCGAGGTCATCAGGGTCTTTTTCATCAGGGAACTCCGTTAGAAAATCAAGGCTGGGCGCATTGGCGCTGACCAAAACAGAGCAAGCGAGGATCCCGGAGGACGGTTGGAAGGACCTACAGGACCTACACTGTGCAACCCAAACTAAAGGAAGACCGCCATGACAATTTCGATGTATCAGGCCAGCGCACCCCGAATCACCAACGCCCTCAACAACCTCAGCTTTGTGCTGGAGAAGGCGCAGGCTTTCGTGGATGCGAAAAAGCTTGACGAGTCAGCCTTGACCCGCTTTAGGCTCTATCCGGACATGCTCAACATGACCCGCCAAGTGCAGATTGCCTGTGATACGGGCAAAGGCGTTATGGCACGACTGGCTGGCGTCGAAATCCCGACCGATGTCGATAATGAAGAGACCATCGCGGCCCTGAGGGCACGTATTGCAAAGACCGTCGCCTTTATTCAGACCTTTAAGCCCGAACAGATCGACGGCACCGAAGACAAAGACATCGTGACCCGGCGGGGCGAGAAAGAGACCCACTACAAGGGAATGCAATTCCTGCTTGGGCATGCGCTACCGAACGTCTACTTTCACTGCACCACGACGTTTTGCATCCTGCGCCACAACGGCGTCGAGATTGGCAAACGCGATTACCTCGGCCACCCCTGATAACGGCCTACAGTTCTCGCAGCGGGTGGGCCCAACTAGGCCAAGGGCTGACAAAGAATGGGGCGACCATCTCGGCTGTCACCGCGGTGAGTGCAGCGGGCTCCCACCTTGGAAGATGGTCTTTATCCACGGCGAGGGCACGGATGCCTTCGGCCGTCTCGGTCTGGCCTGCACGCCGATTGAGGTGATGAGGATGGAAACAATGCCTCACCAGGCCGCGCTCCATCCTTAATTCGTCCTCCAAGGTCATCCCCCGCGCGCGCCGAATTTGCTCGAAGGCCACGTGAAGCATCAGTGGCGAACGCTTGGCCAGGACCTCGAGCGTCGATTTAGCCCACGGATGATCCTCAGACGCTAATGCGGCAACGACTTCGGGCACGGATGGCTGACCAAAGCAACGATCGATCAGCACGTTGAGTGTCGGGCCCGTGGAGGGATCGATCAGCGCGTCCAGCGCGGGATCGACCGGGACGACAGGTTCTTCAAACTCCGCGAGACATTTGCTCAAGCCCCCCTCGCCTGCCGATCCGGCCAGTACGAGCGCGTCCCAAAGCTCGGCCAAACGATGACTGGGAACATAACGATCAGCCCAGTCGATCTTGATCGCGGTCGCGGCACCCACGACGGTGCCCGTCAATGCCAACCATTCACCCAGGTGTCCCTTGAGTCGGCTTAAAAAATAGCCACCGCCAACATCGGGAAACAAACCGATGAGCGTCTCAGGCATCGCGAGTCGGCTGTTTTCGGTCACGACCCGATGTGAGGCACCTTGGGCCAGCCCCATACCACCACCCATCACGATGCCATCCAGTAGTACGACCACCGGCTTTGGAAAACAATGAATCAAGTGGTTAAGGGCATACTCTTCGGTAAAGAAGTCCTCGAGTTCCGCTTCGCCGCTCACGGCCGCCCGATGAAAAAACCGGATATCGCCGCCGGCACAAAAATGACCAAATGGTGCTGACTTACCGGCACCGCGGATCGCGACCGCTGCCACTGCAGGATCGTCCTGCCAAGCCCGCAACGCCGCGGTGATGGCACGGATCATCGCCAACGAGAGCGCATTCAAGGCTTGGGGGCGATTGAGGGTGATACACCCCACGCGACCGCGGACCCCGGGAATGACTTCAGGACAATGAATCATCGCAATGAATTAAAAAAGATTTAACCAGGCGACTTCAAGGGTACCTCGACGGAGCGCTCTACCCCACTCGGGCCCGGGAAATCGGCAAAAAGGGCTCGAATCATTGCCGGCATGACCGTTGCCAGCGAGGATGAATTGCCCTGGCTGCGAACCGTTGCTTCGTAGACTCGTTCCGGTACAGGCGACGGGCTATTGCCGCCGACCGCAGCGCGTTCAACTCGAAGAGAGAGTTCCCGCAGATAAATCACTCGAACATCACGAGGAAGGTCCCGGGGAAAAGCCCCGATCGGAAACCCCATGCCGACGGCAGATCCTCGAGGAAATCCTGGTCCGGTGCGACTCCAAACGCCGTAACTACCGTAAAACCCACTAAACGCATCACCAATCAGGACGGATTGGGCGGTGCCAGAACCGTAACGAAAGCTCACCCGAAGGGATGCCTCGTCGAGTGGCACTTCAATCCAGCGGCGAGCACGAAGTTGCTCAGAGACTAAGGCGGCATAAGACTGAAACTCCAGGCTCTGAGCCTGCTCGGAATCAACTGGAACCACTGCGAAACGTGGCGCTGAACCTTGGGTAGCCGGGCCCTCGGCCTGGCCGAGTCGATGAAAAGCGGAAATATCAGATCGAAGGGTGCCGGCGCAACCGCTCAACAAGCTTACTGCGACCAGTGCCAAGACTCGTATTGAAATCAACATCTTTACTCCCCGAAAGAATTGTCACGCCACAACCAGACCGAAGAAAACGCAAGCATTGAAGCCGCGACAACTGTCGTGAAACCGATGGCATCAAGGCCCACAATGCGGCTCTCACCGATCAACCGAACCAGCAGCGGCCCCAATATCTGTCCAGTCGCGAAGGCGATCGTCATCCTTGCAAGAAATGGCGTCGGGTTGGCTGCGGCCCGCTCCCGAATCAGCTGTAAGGCGGCCATGGTAATCACCATGAAGGTTCCACCGACTAGTAAGGCCGCAACGGCCAGGCCCCACAGGGCTTGAGTGAACAGCGGCAAAGCAGCACCCAGGGCGAGCACGCCTTGTGCCACCGCCCAAACACTTCGACGCGGCCAGGCCGATAACCAGCGTGCGGCAGCGGCTACCGACGCGGTCGCGGCCAACCCGAAGAGGGGCCAGGTCAATCCGAACACCAATGGATCATCTACGAGTTGCCGTGCCATGACGGGCAAGAACGTGGCGGGAACAATATAGCCAAACGCAAAGGTTCCGTAGCACAGTATGAAATCCCAGTGCTCGGCGGTATCCCTCGAGCGGCCTTCACCCAATGGTCTCTGGACATGGGACTGAGCAACTGGAGTCGCTGCATGAGCCGGTTCAGAAGGGGGTCCTGAGGGCAATCGGGCGATCACAAACCCTGCCCCCAAGGCGCATAACACGCCGAGTTCTAGCCATAACCAGTAGGCTGGTTGACGCCCCCCAAGCCAGGTCAGGGTGCCCGAGATGACGATACCGAGGCCAACGCCCGTATAGATCCAGGCCCCGGCCTGAGGGGCCTGTCTGCGGGCCAACTCGGCAAGACACCAGCTACTGGCGCAGACCAGCACCCAGGCGCTAAAAATACCGCTCAACACCCGAAGAATCGCCCCACCAAATCGGAGAGCCACGCTCCCGAATGCCGAACCCTCGGGAAATGCGAAGCCCTCCAGACCTCCGACTCCGAAGGTGGTCAGCACAATGCCCATGAGGGCGATCCTGAGGCCAAACGTGGGGTTGAGGGAAAAACGCCGCGCCGTCAGAGCACCCAGGAGATAGCCCACATAATTTGCGGCCGCCCACTGCGCACCATCGGTGGCCCCCAGAGTGCCGTCACGCAACATGAGAGGCAGGATCGGCGTAAACGCAAAGCGCCCGATCCCCATTGCAACGATCAGCGCCACCACACCAAGCAGGACAACGTCGGTCGAGCTCGACGCGCCACCCTCAAGCGTTCGATTCAAAGTTGTCGGACCTTGACCGATCGACCCTTGACGCGACCGGCATTCAGACCCCGCAAGGCCTGATCGGCCACATCACGCCGAACGGCAACATAGGTCGAGAACTCGTTGATGTCGATCTTCCCTACGCAGGTCGCCTCGAGGCCAAGGTCCTTGGTCAGAGCGCCCAAGACATCGCCAGGGCGAATTTTCTCTTTGCGCCCGCCAAGGATTTGCAAGGTCACCATGGGTGGGCGCAACGGCTCGGTCGTGCGTTCACCCGCGCCACGAACGGTGCGCTCGAGGTCCGCCAACGGATGCCAGATACTCTCGACGCCCTGCATCTCATCAATCTTACCGACCCGACCCATCTCGTCCAGACTCGCAAGACTAAACACCAGACCGCTTTCACCTGCACGACCGGTGCGGCCAATCCGGTGAGTGTGCATTTCAATCTCGGGGGTAATGTCAACATTGATCACGGCCTCGAGACGCTCAATGTCAAGCCCGCGAGCCGCCACATCGGTGGCAACCAGAACGCTACAGCTGCGGTTGGCGAACTGGACCAGGACCTGATCGCGGTCACGCTGCTCAAGATCGCCATGAAGTTCGAGCGCGACGAGGCCCTGAGCACGCAGCACGGTAACGAGGTCTCGACACTGCTGCTTGGTGTTACAAAAAGCGAGCGTTGTTTCGGGACGAAAGTGATTCAGCAGCAGCCCCACCGCATGCAGGCGTTCATCATCCGTCACCTGATAGAAGCGCTGCTGAATCTGATTTGCCGTATGGCGCTCAGCTAACCGAACTTCCCTTGGATCCCGCAGGTAATGGGCGGCCATGTTGGCCACATTGTCGGGGTAGGTCGCCGAGAACAAAAGCGTCTGGCGCCGCGAAGTCGGCGGGCAACGCCGGATGATCGCGGCGATATCCTCCTCAAATCCCATGTCCAGCATGCGGTCGGCCTCATCAAGCACCAGCGTCTTGAGGGCGTTCAAGGCCAGTGACTCGCGGCTCAGATGGTCGAGGATACGGCCCGGTGTCCCGACGACGATATGCGCCCCGTGGGTCAAACTCGCGAGTTGCGGCCGGATCGGCGAGCCACCGCAGAGCGTAAGCACCTTGATGTTTTCCTCGGCGCGGGCAAGGCGCCGCAGTTCGTGCGAAACCTGATCGGCCAGCTCACGGGTCGGACACAGCACCAGCGCCTGCACACCGGTGTTCGGCCCCACCTGAAGCCTGGACAACAACGGCAACGAGAAGGCAGCTGTCTTGCCGCTTCCGGTCTTTGCCTGAGCGATTAGGTCATGACCCGCCAAGGTCAATGGGAGCGACGCCGCCTGGATCGGCGTCATGTGCCGGTAACCCAGTTGCTCGAGATTTTGCAACATGGCGCTCGGCAGACCGAGCGTCGTGAACGACGGCCCGGTGCCGGAATTTGGAGAAGTTGATTCGGTCATCCGGGCATTGTCGCAGTGCCCGGACGATTCGACTCAACGATCGCTCATTTCACCGTATCAAAAAGTGCCTTCGCCTGTGCGTGGCAGAACGGTGGCTCGTAACTGCCGTGATAATTACCGTAGTAAGTCGCGAATGCGGCCGATGTCGGATCCGTCGGTGCTTTACCGCCGGGCCCGTAGGTTGCCTGGACAAATGCATCCACATCAACTGTGCTGACGTTCGTGAGATTGCGGCTATCAAAGTCCGCTTTCATCGGCACCTGATGCAAGGCCGGTGGCACCGTCGGGTCGCCCGCACCGCCACAGAGCAAAAGCTTGGACTTAGGACTCCACCCGAGCAGATCGTTCTTTTTTCCGGCAAGGAATAAGCCATTGTTAGCATTCGTCTGCGCATCGGCGATGAAGGCGCTCTGAAAGACCGCGTCCCGAGCCTGTGTGGGTGTCTCACCATTTCTGCCCGGCAACTTGCCCGAGGTCACGAGCGTCGTGTAGTCGAGCGTCTCACTCGGCAACAAGGTCTCGATGTAGCCGTCGTAGGGCGCTTTAAAGGCATCCCCGACTTTTGAGTAGACGGTCCCGTAGACTTTTTGCCAGGCGGTCACGAGGTAGGGCACAAAAAACTGGTATCCCGCGATGACCGCGCTCGATTTCAGCGAACCCGACATGTTGTAGGGCCCCGCGAGATGGGCCCCAGCGACCACGTTGATCTCGCCGGCGTTCTCGCGTTCAATGGCTCGGTGTGCCGCCATCGACGAGTGCCCGCCTTGGGAGTACCCCGTCAGCATGACCTTGCCAGACAAGGACGAACCGACTCCAGATGCGGCGTTACGGGCCGCTCGGATCGAATCAACCACCGAACTCGCTTCGCTGTCCGCATGCAGATAAGGGTGGTAGGGATACTTGGATTTTGCAAATCCAAGGTAATCCGTCGCCACCACGGCATAACCTTGCGAAGCATACATAGCCGCGAGCAAGAAGGTCTCGCCGTCCGCGGGGTTGGCCAGTGTGCGGGGCTTTTGAACGTCCGTACCCTTCGCATAGGCGACAAGACCAGCCGGCGCAGCGCAATCGGTTCCGGAAGGAACCAGCATGACGCCGGAGGCATTGCTCAACTCACCAGAGACGCCAATGGTGTTGTAGTTGAGCGAGACGACTTTGACATCACACTTCGCGGCGCCGGTCAGCGCCTTGAACGGGCCCGCATCGATCGCCGCCTTGGGCAGCGTCGCCAAGACCACGGGCGTATCGATCAGCGAACCGCGAGCGGGGTTGTCATCGCCACCGCACCCGGCCAAACCAGCGATCGCTGCGGCCAGGGCCGTCAGCAGAACTGGCCGGGCCGTCATCAGAGATTTAATTCTAAATTTAGCATTCATTCTGTTCTCC
>Ga0114979_10001777_pt1 | contig 14540 bp, 14 predicted proteins | sample S_140625_EF_Meta_FD_87315 | JGI IMG/M metagenome (GOLD analysis project Ga0114979, IMG submission 87315) | Freshwater microbial communities from Lake Simoncouche, Canada to study carbon cycling - S_140625_EF_MetaG | ecosystem: Environmental > Aquatic > Freshwater > Lake | place: Lake... | reverse complement strand
CTCCAACACCCGTCCGATACCGCGCCGCTCTTCTTTCTCATGACCCGGTGGATCCCCCCAATAGGCAGAAAGCATGGGGTCTAGCGTAAAAGAAATCAGGAGGCTCACCAGAACCGACGCAACCACGGTCAGTCCGAACGGGCGAAACCACTCTCCCGAAATGCCAGGCATGAAGGCCACCGGGATGAACACGGCGACGATCGAGAATGTGGTGGCTGCAACGGCCAAGCCAATTTCAGCGGTGCCCTGCAGCGCGGCGTTAACCCGATCCACGCCTCGTTCCATCGTACGGACGATGTTTTCGCGAACCACGATGGCGTCATCGATCAAAACGCCGATGGCCAGTGACAGCCCCAGCAAGCTCATAAAATTCAGCGTAAATCCGAACGCCCAGACCGCCACGAATGCGGCAATCACGGAGGTCGGCAGCGAAAGCGCCGTAATGAGCGTCGAGCGCCATGAATTCAAGAACACGTAGACCACGAAGATCGTTAAGCCAGCGCCAAAGATCAAGGCCTCGACCACATTCCGTAAGCTGTTTTGCGCGTTCTTGCCGCCATCCTGCGTGATTTCAAGCCGGGTTCCAGCCGGCAGCGTCTTATTCACACTTGCAACAAGATCACGGACCTCATTGGCCACGCTCACGGTCGACGCCTCGCGTGATCGGGTGACGCCCAGACCCACGTTCGGATTGCCATTTCGAGTGCTCACACCAGTCAGGTCCGCAAAATCGTCCCGAATACTGGCAACCTGTCCCAGGCGGACCACCTCGCTCCCCATGCGACGAATGACGATCTGCCCGAAGTCCGCTGGCGCTTCGATCCGCCCCAAAAGGCGAATACTCTGATCTTCAAATTCGCCACGAATCTTTCCCACGGGCGCAGCCACGTTCTGATTCCGTAGTGCATTGACCACCTCGGCCACCGAGATATTGGTCTCGCGAAGCTTCTGTGCATGCAACAAGACACTCAACTCACGGCGCAACGCACCGTTGACATTGACCTGAGAGACCCCATCGATCGCGCGAAACTTATCGGCAATCTGGTCCTCCGCCAGACGCGAAATCTCGGAATGCGACTGCACCGAAGAGGACAGCGCCATCTGCATGATTGGCTGGGCCGATGGGTCGATCCTAATGATGACGGGTTCGCGCATTTCAGTCGGTAGCTTGTAACGGACCGTCCCGATCGCATTTCGAATCTCGTCCGTGGCCTCCGTCAGATTCTTCTTAAAATCAAAAATAAGCTGGAGGTTGGCATTACCTTCATTTGCGGAGGATCGCACCTCCTTGACACCGGTGACGCGGAGTAACGATTTTTCAATCCGGTTCAGCACCTCGCGCTCGACCGTCTCCGGCGATGCGCCCGGGAACGCGATATCGACCACCAGCATGGGCAGATCGATATCAGGGTTTTGATTGACCTTTAGCTTACTGAGGGCCATCAAACCCGCCGCCATCAGGGCGATCAGGATTACCACGGTCGCAACAGGCCGCCGGACACTAAAGGTCGACAGAAACATGTTTACTGCCCGCCCGACGTGGGCTTGGGGGTCACGCTTGGAGCAACGGCTGCGCGCTCGGCATACGCTTGCGCTTCCGAAACACGGCTACCCGGGCTACGAAGCACCCGATCGCCGGGCTTGAGTCCGCTCGCAATGACAAATCGGCCCGAGCGCGGGTCACGTTCACCCAACACGACGGGCTGCTTGTGGACCTTGCCGGCCTCGAGCAACCAAACCGAGGTCTTATCGCCCTCACGCACGAGCGCCCCTTCAACCAGCATGATCGCTTTGCGCGTCTGCGTATCGACACGTCCCTCGGCATACAGTCCGACGATGGGCGGGCGTTCCTTGCCAACAAAATCAACGATGACGGCAACTTGACGCGAAACGGCGTTTGCCGCGGCATCAATCCGCCGAATCCGGCCGTTCAGTTCGGTCTGGCCAAAACCATTGACCTTGAAGTACACCGCCTGACCAGGCTTGAGTGCCTGCATCTGATCGGCAGCGACCAAGCCTTCGAAACGCATGCTGGCTGGATCGATGACCTGGATCAGTTCCCGCCCAATCTGCACGGTATCGCCAGCCGACGCCTTTCGTGCGCTCACGACGCCATCGAATGGAGCCCGCACCTGCGTGCGCTCGAGTTGTTGACGCGCGGAGACGATCCGTGTCTTGGCTGCCACCCAATCACTACGCGCATTGTTACGACGAACCTCGGCATCATCGAGTGCCTGCGTCGACGTCATTCCCTGCGCCTGGAGTGATTTCAGACGCTGCAGTTGACGTTCGGCGCTTTCGAGGGACTGTCCCGAGGCGCGCGCAGACTCTTCGGCAGCGGTCAGACTGTCACGAATCGCAGTATCGTCGAGCACCGTCAGCACCTCGCCCCGTCGCACGGGATCCCCGTTCTCTTTAGCCACTCGGATAACGACCGCTGACACTTCGGCGCGCAGATCAGCCCGGCGTTCTGGTTGGATCGAACCCGTCACGATCGGCCCAGTCGAAAGTTCAGATTGCCCAACGACCAGGATGTCTTCACTCCCTAAACTAAGTGTGACCGGAGGTTCAACCGCCTTCTCGGGCCCACTTTGAAATCGACCACAGGAGGCCAGAGTCACGGTCAACAACACCGCTAGCGTCCGAAAACGCCTACGGGTCAAGAGCTTAGAAGTCTTGTGCAGCATTTGAGCGTTCTGTGCGTGGGCTGGAAGCGGTCGCAAGCATACTGTTGCGATCGGTATTGCCACGTCGAATTCCATGTTAATTGAGCATTCTACCGCCGCCGCCCTCACCATCGACCTTGGGGCCATTGTCGAAAACTGGCGATTCCTCGGCGCACGAGCGGGTAGTTCGCCCCCTCCCACCGCCGCCTGCGCCGCCGTTGTCAAAGCCGACGCGTATGGACTTGGACTGGCCGAGGTCGCGCCCGCTCTATACCAGGCGGGTTGCCGGGAATTTTTTGTCGCACTCGTTCATGAAGGGGTTCAACTACGGGCTCTGATTCCACCGGATGCAACGGTCTATGTCCTGCACGGTCCGCAACCCGGCGCTGAAATCGAGTGCGCGCAACACACTTTGGTCCCCGTTCTTAACAGCCCCGACCAACTCCAGCGCTGGTCAAACCTGGCTAATACGCGCGGCGAGCGCCTCCCCGCAGTATTGCAAGTCGACACAGGAATGCGCCGGCTCGGGTTTGAAGCGAGGGACTTTGAGGCCCTGCATGTCGAAGCCTTTGCGTCCGCGAGTCTGAGCGGTGTTGAGCCGATCTTGCTGATGAGCCACCTGGTCAGCGCAGAGGATCCCGCAGACCCCATTAATCGGATTCAGCTCGAGCAATTCCAGATCGCGCGCAAACGCTGGCCCGGCTTGCGCTGCAGCCTGGCTAATTCGTCTGGAATCTTTCTTGGCCCGGCCTGGCATTTCGACCTCTTACGCCCTGGAGCAGCGCTCTACGGCGTGGCGCCAGTCCCCAATCAACCCAACCCGATGCGCCCTGTCATCCGTCTGCAGGCGCCAATCATCCAAACCCGCACAATCGCGCCCGGGGACCGCGTGGGCTACAACCACACTTGGCGCGCAAACCGGCCGACGCGGGTGGCTACCCTTTCGGTGGGCTATGCGGACGGCTACCTCCGTAGTCTGAGCAACCGCGCGATAGTCCGATTCATGGGCCAGACCGCGCCGCTCATTGGTCGGGTGTCAATGGATACGATCACCGTGGATGTCACCGAACTGCCCGAACACCAATTGACGCCGGGCGCCCAAGTTGACTTGATTGATTCGGCCCACGACATTAATCAGGTGGCCACCGAGGCTGGCACGAATGCTTATGAGATCCTCACCAGCCTCGGCCCGCGATATCGTCGCCAGTATCTAGCCGCCTGAACAACGGCTCACCTATTTCAATTCCGTCTACTTTTTGGAGTCTTTCCATGATTCATGTCGTTGCGATCATCACCGCCAAAGCTGGCGAACGTGCGTCCATCCTCGAAGCCTTTCACGCCAACGTCCCCGCGGTGCTTGCCGAAGACGGTTGCATTGAATACAGCGCGGTGATCGATACCGTGGACGGTCCCGCCTTTCAGACGCCTGCCGGCCCTGACACGTTCATGGTGATCGAAAAATGGTCTAGCGTCGAAGCGCTCCAGGCCCACGCAGCAGCGCCGCACATGGCCACCTACGCAGCAAAGGCTCGGCCCCATATTGCGAACCGTGTCGTGCACGTCCTTTCGTCCGCGTTCTAAAATCAGACGTCAGAACGCTCCTCAGGGCGTTCAAGCGTCGTGACCCAGGCGAGGATCTCGGCGACCACCCGATATAACTCTGGTGCGATCAGATCATCGACTTCGCATCGTAATAGGGCGTTGACCAAATTCGGAGCGTTCGCTAGCGGGACGCCTGCACGCACGGCCTCATCGATGATTTTTTCGGCCAACCAGTCTTCGCCCCGTGCAACGACGCGCGGCGCCGAATCGCCGGGCCGGTAGCGCAAGGCGGCAGCTTTGCGGGGCTCGCGCTGGGGATTTCCTCTGGACTCAGCCATTCCAGTGCAATTCCGTAAAACCCGGCAACCGGTGAAGCGCCTCTTCGAGGACTGGCAACCCGGGTCTCGCAGCGGCCCCCAGATCCGGCGTCGCACCGAGGGCCACCGAGAAGCGGCCATTCAGACTGCGGATCTCAAAATTGAGCAAGCCCCGGGGGCCAAGGTCCACCTGTCCACGCAACATCCGCCCAACCTGACGGACACGCGAAAGGCCTGAGAAACCGGATTCCGAATCGCCGTCCTGTTGGCCACCACGTTCTCGGTTCGGTTCGCGCTCGGCATGCGGCCTGTCTGGCTGAACCGGCAGCGGCAACAAGGTCAGACTGACCATCATGGGTGGGTTTCCAGTGTCCCTTTTCCCTTCGGTCGATGCGGTAGCCGTGGTGCCCGTGCTTAGGGTGGCCTCCGCCGGGATTGCTGGGATAGGCCCAGCCCCGCTGTTCTGGTCGGTCAAAGCGACCTCTGCAGGAGCGATCGGCGCCATTGGCTCTGTCAGCGCGGCCGGCCCGCTTCTTGCAGCGAGTAACGGCTTCGGCTGACTCGATTCAGCCAGCGAAGAGCCAGCGGCTTGCGATGCAGGCTGCCCCGCCAGTACAACCCCATCCTGGCGCATCCCGACGGCGAGAATGGCCTTCAAGAGGGCGGGCGATACGGCTTTCGCCAACGCTTCGGCAAGCGGTTCAGGCAGTCCGGGACTCGCTGGAATACTCAAGCTCACCTTTCGGCCCTCGGACCATTGACCCAACAGGCGTTGGATGATCGGTTGAGTGAATGCCATCGCGAGCAAACGCGGATTAATCCCTGCAGGGCTGAGCACCACGCCGGGCTTGCGCGAAGTCAACTCGGCCCCAGCGTCTGCCATCTGGGTCATTCTGTTGACCGGAATGGCTCGCGACCGCGGCCCGGACGATTCCGCCGGCCCACGGCGCAGCGAATCGGAGGTTTGCGCTGATTCTCCGCCCCGGGGGATGAATGTTGCGCGTCCACGCCCGTCAACCGAATCGCGCGATGCCATTTCATCGGGCAATTCAACCGGCGGCAGCGGCGGTTGCCCTTCGCTAGGCTGAGCAGACGCCGGCAGAGTCGGCATCAAAGGCATTAATGCGGGCAGGCTCATCGGAGTCGAGATCTCCTTCAGTTCAACCCTCAGAACGGCGCTGCAAGCACATTGATTTAGCCAGGCGGAGCTGTACCAAGTCCCTAGCGCAAAATCCCCAACAGATTCGAATAGCTATCGGTCCAAGGCTTGAACGTTGGCTTGGCCGGCAACCGTTCCCAGTCAGGAACAGACGAAACAGCGGAAGCCGACGAAACCGACGACGACTCAGCGGATCCGTTGGGTTGCAGCACCGTCCACTCGGAACGCCGACACAACGGGGACTGCGCATCCGGCAAGAACGTGAAAGCAAGTGCACTTCGATCAAACGCCTGGGCGGCCGCGGCCATGACTGGACGCAAATCGAGATACGTGTTAGTGGTGTGAAACGCCAGAATGCCACCTGGTTTGAGATGACGGAGATAGATTTCGATGGCCTCAAGGGTGACCAGATGCGTCGGAATCGAATCGCCCGAAAACGCATCGAGCACCAGCAGATCAAACTGTTGGGGTGGCTCACGCTCCAGCATCAATCGCCCATCGCCCAGCACCGGCACAATCTCAGCCTGACTTCGTTTCAGATAATTAAACTCGGTGCGTGCCAGATCGAGCACCTGTTCATTAATCTCATAAATGCGCATGACGTCGCCCGCGCGCCCGTAGGCTGCAAGAGTCCCAGCACCCAAGCCGATTACACCTACTTTGCGTGCAGGCTCGGTCGGTAAAGACCGAATAACCCGTTCAATGCCTGACCCAACACAATAGTACGAGGTGGGCTGATTCTGGAACGCTGGTGCCAGAGCCTCTTCGCCGTGAATGATTCGGCCATGAAACATGGCCCGAACCGGCCCGAGCACCTGATCCTCGCGATCATCGATACGGAGTTGACCGTAAAAATTCCGAACAACGACCCGATAGCCATCGACATAACCCGTCGAGATCGTCCCCAGACGAATTCCGTAGACGATCAACGCAACCACCAGAAGCATTCGTATGGGTAGCCGGTATTCGCGCCATAGGAGGACGACCACCAGGGCCGACATCAGAAAGAGGCCGATCGGAAGCTCGAAATACGCGTTGAATACGGCTGGCGCGACGAGACCGACCAGTAAGCCGCCAAGCGCCCCCCCCAGGGAGATCATGAGATAAAAAAGAGTGAGGTACTGGACTGGCGGTTTGCGCCGGACCAATTCACCGTGGCAGACCATACAAAAAATAAAGAGACTGATGCTCAAAAGCGCCACGAGAATGGGCGCACTCATTCCGACCATATCAACGACGCTGTCGAGCCAGATCAAGGCAAACGGCAACGAGATCAGGTACATCGGGCGCAGATAGAACTGCGGCGCATCAAAACAGAGAATGAAACTGAGCAGATAGATACCGAGCGGCAAGACCCAGAGGAAGGGCACCGGGGCGACGTCCTGTGTCATGTGACGGGTCAGCGCGAGCAACAGAATTGACGCCGTCGCCGCGAGCCCGAGCCATAACAGACAGTCGCCCCAAGTCGGTGCCTTGCCCGCAACCGGCGCAGATTCGGTGGACTGCGGTTCAACCGTTCCTGGAATCACTTTCCAGGTGAACGCGACCACACCGAGGCAGGCCAGCACAAACCCTGCGTACCCAAGCGACCAAAAATTCGCCTGCAGCTGCACCGCCCACCGCGGCTCAACCAGCACCGGATAGGTGAGCAAGGCCAGCATAGAGGCCAAATTCGACAAGGCATACAGGCGATACGGTTGCGCCTGCACGCCCCCGGCGTCCGCCGCTCGCGCCAACCAGGCCTGCATCAGTGGGCCCGTGGTTGAGAGTAAAAGATAGGGCGCACCGACTGCGGTCGCAAGGACCGCAAGAACATTCAGCGACGGGTGCGCGAGGGCTGTTCCCTTCCATTCGGGGTTTGCCGCGACCGGCAGAGCAATCAAGCTGATCAGGAGCAATCCCGCGTGAATCTGCAGCTGCCGCCGCAGGTTTAACGTTGTATGCAGGACATGCACGTAGGCGTAGCCGAGCAGAAGCTCGACCTGAAAGAACACCATACAAACGCTCCAGACCGACGAGGACCCGCCAAACCAGGGCAGGATCATCTTCGCCACGATCGGCTGAACCTGAAAAAGCAAAAATGCCGAGAGGAAAACGGTGATTGCGAAAAGGGGCATGAAATAGGTGTCCAGGGTCTGTCCGGCGCGCACGGGCGCTACAGTACCGGTAATTGCGACTGTTCTTCTTTGGAGGGAGCTTCAGTCTTTCAAGCGCCGCCAGGTCCATCCATCAGTTGCAACTCAATCCTGCCGGCCATTTCGATGTCGCAATGGGTTCAAAAATGAGCCGCACTTGGGCCTCGGCCTTCTGCAGCATCTTGCCGCCCGATCTGGCAAGAGTTGACGTTAGGGGAAACTCATTCGCGAAAGAGGCATCAATGTGAGCGAGCGATCGATCACAGCGAACTGAAAGGCTCTATAGAATGGAATTGTTTGCCACACGTCGCGCCGCCGATGTGCCCGCCGAGTGACGTCGTTCATGCATAGGGCTCGAAAAGCCATTCAAAATAGCCTTACAATTCCCCATCTATTTAAATTCCAACCAAGGCGAGCAAATTGGCCTCAAATACCGAACTGAAGGATTTCCTTTTCCGCGTCAAAAATGTCATCGCGACTGTCGAAGAATCGACCGGTTTTGACACACTTGATCCCACCTCCAAGAACATTCTGGAATACGTCGCTCGAGCCGAACTCGAGGAGCGCGAGATTTTCGTGGCCGACGTCATCCGTCACCGCGACCTCGGCAGCGTGGCAAACCTCCACGGCCGGCTGTCCGCCCTTGTCCAGATGGGCTGGTTAACCCTGTTGCCAGAGCCTAGCGACGGTCGGCGCAAGCGCGTGATCCTCGCGCAACCTGCTCGCTCGGCCTACAACAAGATGTCGACCAAGCTCGAAAACGCACTCAAGCCCCGCGACTGAGGTAGCAACTTAGAAAGGCCATTGCGCCTCAACCGCCGCTCTAAGGGGTGGCGGGCAGTGTTGAGTCTGGAGCGGGTGATGGGAATCGAACCCACGCTTGAGGCTTGGGAAGCCGCCGTTCTGCCATTGAACTACACCCGCAAACTCAATGAATCCTAGCACGAGCCCCGGGGGTTCGTTTCAGCACCCGGCCGTGAGTCCGGTCGGCGGGCCATCCTCACATATCCGGAGTTTTGTTCACCGCCGCGGGCACCTCACACCGAGCCAGCGAGAGGCCTGGCAAACCGGGATGCCGAAGTGGGGTCTGCCTTGGCAGCCCCATCCACTCGACCTTGGCGAGATCTTCGGCCGCGAGGCGCCACGGGTCTTGGAGATTGGTTTTGGCATGGGCGAAACCACGGCACAGATTGCCGCCGCCTCCCCCGAAACTGATTTTCTTGGCGTCGAGGTCTACACCGCCGGTTGCGGCGCCTTGCTACGTCGTATCGCGGACCAAAATTTGACGAATCTAAGAATTATTCAGCATGACGCCATGGAAGTGGTGCGTGACATGATTCAAGCCGAAACACTGAACCGGATTCAAATTTTCTTTCCGGACCCCTGGCCCAAAGCCCGACACCACAAGCGCCGACTGATTCGCCCCGAGTTCGTGGAAGAACTCGCAATCCGGTTAAAGCCTGGGGGCACCCTGCATTGCGCGACAGACTGGGCGGAGTATGCCGCCGTCATGCGCGAGGTGCTATCCGCAAGCCCGACTCTGCACACCCAGTCGACGACGCCCGACGGCTTCGCGCCCCGCCCCGCCTATCGGCCACTCACCCGATTTGAGTCACGCGGCCTGCGCCTCGGTCATGAGGTTTTTGATTTGGTCTATGAACGCAATGAAGGTCCCTAAAGTCGGAGCCCGCTCAGAGCGTCCAACCGATTGACCCGCTCCACGCGGTTGCCAGGACCAATGCGCCGAAGCCGATTCGATACCACGCGAAGACGGTAAAGGTGTGAGAGGCCACAAAGCGGATCAGCCAATGAACGCATGCCAACGCGGACAGGAACGAAAACCCCAGACCAACGGCAAACAGCGGTAGATCCGCGAGTGAGAGCAAAGCACGAGCTTTCCAGAGATCGTAGGCGCCCGCCGCCATTAAGGTTGGCATCGCCAAAAAGAACGAAAACTCGGTCGCAGCTTGCCGCGAGAGCCCAAACAGCATCCCGCCAATAATCGTTGCACCCGAACGGCTCGTCCCCGGAATCAGCGCAAACGCCTGCGCAACCCCGAGCTTGAGTGCATCCCGCCAATCCATGCCATCCATTGAGAGGACTCGCGGTCCGCCCTGCCCGGCTGCGAGCCGCGCGGCCTGCCGGCGCTCCACCCAAAGAATGACCAGCCCCCCGACGATAAACGCGAGGGCGACAGGGACGGGGGCAAAGAGTGACCGCTTGATGGCCGATCCGAAGGCCAAGCCAAGAACGGCCGCAGGCAAAAAGGCCAACGCGAGATGGATGACAAACTGCCGAGATGACTGACCCGTGGGGCCCGCGCGTCCAAGACCACTCAACACGCTGATGACGCGCGCTCGAAAGTACCAGAGCACCGCAAACATGGCGCCGGACTGAATGACGATTTCGAACACCTTGGCCCGTTCGTCCGCAAAACCCAGCAAGTGGCCCACGAGAATGAGGTGCCCCGTACTAGAAACGGGTAAGAACTCGGTCAATCCCTCAACGATGCCCAACAGGGCGCCTTTAACCAGAAGCGGCAGTGCGATCAGAACGTCCATGAAGCCTTGCTCATCTCACAAAAAAGGTTTTTTCGTCGCGCCGCTCAACGAGTCCCTGCAGGATAAGTTCGTCCAGATGCTGGGCGATCGTGCGGCGCTCGGCCCCATCGAGCCAAACCGCATTGGCATGTGGGGGATACAGCACACGCGCCTGCACCAAGGCCTCGATCGTGTGCCGACCTGATCTCAACAAATCAAGTACGCGCTCCGACCGCTGATCTATTTTGCTGATAAAAGCCGCCAATGCCGCTTCAAAGGTCTCACGATCCTGAATGACCCCCCGATGGTGCGAGGTCACCCAGATTGACGCGGGCAGTTCACGCACCCGGGCCAGGGTCTTCCGAAAATCAGCAAGGCTCGACGTGGCGTCACCGTAGTACGGACCGAATCCGGTGAGATCGATATCGCCCAAAAATGCGAGGCCAATCGGCTCGACCCAAAGCACGCAGTGCCCCCGCGTGTGCCCAGGCAAGTGCACGGCCTGAACCTTGACCCCACCCAGATCCCAGCTGGCCCCATCCTGATAACTCTGCGCACGAGCGCAGGGCTTCCAGTCAAAATCGCGCTCAATCTGCGGCCGCAACTGCGCCAACACATCCGCCTCGTAGCCATAGTGCGTTGCCAGCCCTTCCCAGCTACGCGCGGCTTCGACGTCGCCGTCATGGACGAAAATCTCAGCTTTCTGGAGTCTGGGCAACCCCACCACATGATCCTCATGAACGTGCCCAAGAATCGCCAAGTCCACCGATTCGAACCAGTCCCCAAGGCCCGCGGAAAATTGGCGAGTAATACGCGGCGTATCAAAGACCGCACGCGTGTCGGTCCCATCCAGCAGGATCTGATTACCATCGGGGTACTTGCCTGACCGATCCCCAAAAATCACCGTCACTGGACCAAATTGGGCGCTCTCTAACGCGGGCTCGTTCGCCGCGGCCAGATTCTGGACTCGATCCAAAGCCATCGCGATTCTCCTGCTTGACTACTGACTGGATTCGCAGCAATACGGTTTCAACGTCAGCGGGGCTGAGTATAGTCAGGTGTGCCGGTCAATAAGCCGATCATGAGCTCGATCGATTCTCCGTCGCGGCAGGTAGAATCCACACAGCTTTTGGGAGCCCTAATGGATATCGAACGCGCGCGATTCAATATGGTCGAACAGCAGATTCGCCCTTGGGATGTGCTCGACCCCGAAGTTCTGGAGCTTTTGTACGCGCTTAAGCGGGAGGCTTTCGTGCCGCCGGCTTATCGCGCGATGGCCTTTACCGATATGGAAATTCCGCTCACCGTCGGTGGAGCGCCTACGGGACAGACCATGTTCTCGCCAAAAATGGAAGCTCGGCTGCTGCAGGAGCTCGCTCTGCAGCGCAATGAATCGGTCCTTGAGGTGGGATCCGGCTCAGGCTACATGGCGGCGCTCATGGCGCACCTCGCCGGTCAGGTCGTCTCCCTCGAGATCCATCCGGCAATCGCCCGGTTCGCAAAAGAAAACCTCTCCCGCGCGGCGATCACGAACGTACGGATCGAGTGCGCAGATGGCGCCCAAATTGGCACACCTGGCAGTGTCGCTGGCGATGTCTCGACACAACAAGGTTGGGACGCGATCGTCTTGTCGGGATCGGTGCCCTTGATGCCCGAAAATATCCTGGCTCGATTACGCGCAGGCGGTCGGGCCATCGCCATTGTGGGTGAGGCCCCGGTCATGTCCGCTCGCTTGTTCACCCGCATCGATGGCGGTGGCTCTGCTGCAGCGCGCTTTGAAACCTTGGACTTGTTTGAAACGATGGCGATTCCGTTGCAACATTTCCCCCAGCCTGAATCTTTTCACTTCTGAGCGCCCCGGCGCTTCAGCACCCCGCCATGTACCAAATCAGCCCCACTGAACTGGCAAGACAAATTGCCAGCGCCAAAGACGCCTCCGACGCGATGCCGTTTGTTCTCGACATTCGGGAAACCTGGGAAGTCGAGCGCGCCTCGATCCCAGGCGCCCACCATCTGCCGATGAGTCAGATTGTTGCCCGCATCAGCGAACTCGATCCGAAGCAACCCGTGATCTGCATGTGCCACCACGGTGGACGTTCGATGCAAGTCGGCGCCTGGCTCGAAACCCAGGGATTCGTCCACGTCACGAATTTGACTGGCGGGATTGAAGCCTGGTCGCTCGAAGTGGATGCCACGACACCCCGCTATTGAGCGACCCCCGATAGATCGAACCCCCGATAGATCGACCCCGAAGCGAATTGAAATCATGAATTTAAAACCGCTCGCAAGCCTGGCCGTTGCCGTGGCCTTGGCATGCGCCCAGTCACCAGCCAGGGCTTTGGACCTGAAGCAGGCGCTCGAGGCTGCATCCCGCCAGGATGCCCAACTGGCCTCGGCGCGAGCACAGCTACAGACCGTGCGCGAACGTGTGCCGCAGGCGGCTGCCGGGTTGCTTCCAACCGTCAACGGGATCACGAACATTAACCGGCAGACGGTTGATACCTCGCTGAGTACGCGACGCGAAAGCACACCACGCCAATTCGCGATTAGCCTGAGTCAGCCCTTGCTTCGAATGGATCGATTCGAAACGCTGGAACAAAGCAAGCTCGCGGTCGCGCAAGCCGAGGCCGCGCTGGAAGCCAGTCGCCAGGATCTGATCGTGCGGGTCGCCACGGCGTACTTCGACATCCTGTCGGCCCAGGACACACTGGCAGCCGTACGGGCTCAAAAGCGAGCAATCGCGTTGCAACTCGAGAGCGCAAAGCGCAATTTTCAAGTCGGTACCGCCACGATTACGGACCAGCAGGAAGCCCAGGCTCGCGCAGATCTTACGGACTCCCAGGAAATTGCGGCCGAGAACGACCTCGGCAACAAGCGCAACGCTCTGGCTATTTTGACCGGCCGCCCGATCCCTGAAATGTCCACGGTGGATGGATTACGATCGGGCCTGGCCTTGCTCCCGCCGGAGCCCGCGCAAGACGAAGCCTGGACCGAACGCGCGCGCAGCGAAAATATGAGTGTTCGTCAAGCCGCCATTGCCCTCGAAGTCGCGCGCCGCGAAATCACCAAAGCCCGTTTTGGTCATTGGCCCACCATCGATCTGGTGAGTTCGGCGAGCCGCAGCGAAAGCTCCACCTTGGGCGTGACCGCCGCCAACATCAACTCGATGTCGTTTGGGCTTCAGCTGGCTGTGCCGATCTATGCGGGCGGTGCGGTCACTGGTCGGGTCCGCGAAGTCGTAGCCGCCAGCGAAAAAGCCGCGGCCGATCTCGAAGTGGCCCGACGCAGCGCTGATCTCACAGCCCGACAACTTTTGCGCAAAGTCACCTCTGGCCTGGCGCAGGTGCGTGCGCTTGAAGCTGCTGAGCGGTCCAGTCAGCTGGCGCTCGACTCCAATCTGCTGGGGTATCAGGTCGGCGTGCGTATCAACATTGATGTCCTGAACGCCCAGCAGCAACTCTTCTCAACCCGTCGCGATCTCGCGCTCGCCCGCTATACCGTGTTGGTCGATGGCCTGCGTCTGCGCCAATCCGTCGGGGGACTGGACGAAAACGACTTGACTGCAGTCAACGGGTTATTGGTTGCATTTTCGCCGACAACGGACGCTGCCGGGACCGTTGCGGGTAGTTCAGCGACAACATCCTCCCAAACATCGAACACACCATACTCCGCCACCCCGGCTGCCACGGCCCCCGTGACGGCCCCCTCCGTCACGACGATGAGTCCGCAAACGACCGTCGGAAGCAAGCCCCCGGCCAGCGCGCCCGCAGCCGGCGCGCCCGTTAAGCCAGCCCGTGCGGCAAAAGACAAAGCAAAGCCCTGAGCGTGCGCTGGGTAGCGCCACGATGCGACGCCACCCACTCAAGCGCCGATAACGACATCGCAGCCCGCTGACTCGGGTTCTCTGCGACGTTTTGCGCAATAGCTATCGCATCGGCGGCATTTTCCGCCCGCAGAGCTGCTCCGCATTCGACGGCATCTTCAGCGGCCAGCGACAAATTGAATGTATGAGGCCCAAGCACCACGGGGCAACCCACCGCAGCGGCTTCATGGAGATTCTGACCGCCAAACGGACGCAGAGTCACCCCCAGACTCTCTACGTCAGCCATCGCGTACCAAGCGGTCATCTACCTCATTGAGTCTCCGAGGATCACGTCTGGCTGGGTCCAGTCCTGATCCTT
>Ga0114979_10001776_pt1 | contig 14548 bp, 17 predicted proteins | sample S_140625_EF_Meta_FD_87315 | JGI IMG/M metagenome (GOLD analysis project Ga0114979, IMG submission 87315) | Freshwater microbial communities from Lake Simoncouche, Canada to study carbon cycling - S_140625_EF_MetaG | ecosystem: Environmental > Aquatic > Freshwater > Lake | place: Lake... | reverse complement strand
TCGAAGTGAAAAACTATTTTTAGATTAATCGCTCTTTTGTTCCTCGCCCGACCCACTCCAAACTCCTAGGGGCTTTTTTTTCTAACTCGTTTTTGCTTTTTGTGTTCGCTTTTTCATTTACGAACTAAAAAGCTTTTTTTTCTTTCATTTCTTTTTTAGTTTTTTGTTTTTGTTTTTTATTTACCAGGCAGCTTGCATCGGCACCTGTTGGATGAGCGGGGACCCGCGCACAGGCAGGTTGAATCTACCCTGCTTCAACTCTTCATATCCTGCATCTCCTGGATGGAGGAACGGGCACTTGCCAGCTCGCTTCAGCTCACATCCCGCCGCCCAGCTGACGCCCTGGCGGTCGACCGTCGCAGGAGTGTCTGCATACTTGCACATCTTCTTGTAGGTAGCTGTCGGCATCCGACCAGTCTGCTTGTCCACGAACTTGTTAATCTTGGAATCCTTCAGTTGCTGGTCCTCCTTCATCTTGTCCAAGATGGCCTTCAGCGCCCGCTCGGCCTTCTGCTCGGGAGTCTCATTCGCAATGCGCTCCTCGTCGCGGTAGTACTCCAGGTCGCCCCAGCTGTAGCCCTCCAGCATCGAATGGTGGAGTTCCTTCACCACACCCCACATGAGGGTATGGTGAGAGCACCGGAACCGCGGGGCAGCGTAATCGCACGTGTCGCAGGGCATCTTAAGTCTGTGAGTTGTATTCGTCGTTGTGTCATGCCTATCCCTCCCTCGCCACACTAAATCCGTTTTCCAGAAATCTAATGAGAGCCCATCAAGTTGTTCGTAGAGGAACCAGCCGGGTCTTCGTCGGGCCCCGAGTCGCATGCGAGTGCCATGTCTGTTAACATTGATACGATACCGTCCATATTTTCTTTTTTGATTTCCATCTTCTTTGTCAGGCTAACTCGGTACGACTCGGCTTCCCGATCGAGTCTCAGTAGAACATTTGGAACGCGTCCGTCGAATGAAAATACAAGTGTTCCTTCAGAACCTTCTAGAAATGCATCAATCTTGTTTTTCAAAGAGTTCGCGAGGGCCGGCTTATTTTCCAGCAGAAGCTTAAGTGTCGTATTTGCAGAACTGTATGTTCCGTGGATGGTGTTATTTTTGTTATGCTTGACACGAATCATTTTACTCGTTATAGACAACCATCGCGAAAACGGAAATCACATATCTCTATAATAACTAATCATATGCAATGAACGTCAATCACTGTTTGGCAACCAAGGCCGATGGCCGCGTGTGTTCGGCCATGCTTCGGCAAGGCGAGTTCAGATGCGGACACCATAAACCTTCATATGAAAGATTAGGAGCTCGAAGGTTCGCATACAAGGAAATCCGAAACAAAATGAGCCGAATGCACAGAGATGCGAGGCTTCTCGATATTGACATAGCCCAACTCAGATTCTTGAATAGAAAAATAGACGAGTGGGGTACAATCGCATTTCGTACGTTCGAAGTCCTACCCGATGCAAGAGTTGAAACTATTCTCAATCAACACGAAAGACAATGGTATTTGGTGAACACACCAGAACCCATAAGTTCTGAGGGAGTTATTAATCTTGACTTGGGACTTGCTCAGCATCCTCGTCATCGTCCTGTTGTCCAACGACCTGCTCGTCGTCCTGTCGTTCCTCAAGCAGAGCTTCAGCAGTTTGTGGCAGATAATCAAAACGTACATCGCACCGAAACAGTCAAGATGGTAACTCAGACAGTTGAAAAAGTATTGAAAATTGAAGTACCGAAATCATACCGATGGAACCTCCGCAGGATTTCGAAAACGCCGGGATGCATCATAACAGACTGTAAGTTAACTATTCCGGCCGGTATGGCTATGATGGAAAAATATAGCCATGCCGATAGTATTTATGAGTTAGGAAATGGTATTTATGGAAGAGTGTTGGATTGTGTATGGCAGTTCATATCCAAGTCGGACGACAAGGAATCTTTATGTGCGATCCTTCGTGCCGAGTTGCAAGATAATGTGGGTATGTGTATGCAGGGTAATCTCTCTAGATTGTGTAATGTTCTTTCCGGATACATCGATGACATTAAGTTATCTGAAACTGCAGCGGAGCGTCTAGGACGTGAGTTTCCGAAACTGATGGAAATCGAAGATGAAACGCAGAGAATCGCCGCAGGAAAGGAGATTTTGAAAGAGGTTAAACTACCAACAGAAGAGTGGAATGATTGGTTGGATGCTTTGAAAGTTTAAATAAAAATAGTAAAACAATGACAGGTTGGGATACGGGATTTTGGGTAGTTGTTCTTTTGTCAATAGTCGAAATATACGGAGATTTTTCATTGAGATTCTATGCTCAAACGAATAAGCTCATTTGGTTGCTTCATGGACTCGTCGGATATGCAGGGGTCGTGTGGTTGCTAATCGTATCTTTTAAATTCAAAAATGTACTGTATGTTAACGCTATGTGGGATGGAGTTTCCGGGCTAGTCGGAAGCTTAGCCGCGTTTGCTGTTTTGGGAGACCGACTTGAGAAAACATCTCAGTATTGGGGGATTGTTTTGATTATCATTGGAGTGGCTCTCCTGAAGAATGGATTCTAACGTCAATCTTATCGCATTGAACAGAACAGTGTGTATCTGTATGCTTTTTACATTTGACATGGAAGTATCTGCCACACCACTCGCAACTCAGAATCTCTGTATCGTCATCTGAACAACAGTGCATACATTGCATTTGAGTCGGCATATCGCAATCATATTTGTGCAGAATAACGCGAATCTCATTGTAGTTAAACTCACCAGACTCTTCCATAGCAAGAGCTATCGTATGCAAAATCTCATTCTTGTCTTGAATAGTGAAGTGTTCCATGTAGGGAACAAGAAGCTTTATAAGGCGATGAAAGTCCATGTTAAATGTTGTGTTCTAACCAATCAAAATATATAATCCGTTTTCATATATTGATAGAAATATGATATAATGCTCGGATTGTGTATGATAGTGAAAGATGAAGAACGTGTAATAGAACGTGCGTTGCGTTCTGTTCTTCGTACGGTCGATACATGGTGCATTGTTGATACTGGTTCAACGGATAGAACAAAGGAGATTATACAGAAAATTACAGATGAGTTTGGGAAACCGGGGCATTTATACGATCGTCCTTGGGTTAACTTTAGTCATAACCGAAGTGAAGCGTTGTCTCTAGCAAGAAATCATATGAAATGGGTGTTCATGATGGACGCAGACGATTCCCTTGAAGGAGATGTTATTGATCCATCGACACTTGATAATAGCATAGCTGTCTACTTGGTCGCAATCAAACACGGTACATTGGTACATACTCGTAATCACTTATTTAATATGTCATTTGACTGGTACTATCGTGGAGCAGTTCATGAATGCTCTAGTTGCAGAACGACTCCTTGGACATCTAGAATACTGAGTCAAAAAACATGGATTCAAGCGAGAACAGAAGGTTCTCGATCGAATGATAAAGACAGATTCAAGAAAGATGCTTTATTATTAAAAGCAGAACTACATCTTCCGGATTGTGATAAGCCTCGAACCTTATTTTACCTGGCTCAATCTTATCGTGATAGTGGAGATAAACAGCAAGCAACAAAGTACTACAGAGAACGCGCAGAATTGGCAGATACGTGGGTTGCGGAACGTTATCTATCTTACTTAAACTTGATTCAACTCAGTGATTCGGTTAATGAAAAAATACAGTATGCTTGGAAGGGACAAAACCTGGTTCCCAATAGAAAAGAATGTGTTGGAGAAGTATTACATTTTGCCAGACTAGGCAATATTTTTACACAGGAACTATATGCTATGGGATTGGCATTCAAAGATGTAAAGCTTCCTGAGCATGGATTATTTTTAGAACCAAACTTGTACGGTTGGTCATATGATGAAGATTTTGGACTGCAAGCATATTATACTGGTCATTTTCAGGAATCATATGAATCTTTTAAACTATCACACAAAGAGTGCCCAGATTGGGCAAAAGCAGTTGCGGAAAAGAATGTAAGAGAGGCTCTGATACGTATAGTAGATAATAATGGGGTATAACTCGTTTTCATCTTAGAAATTGAAATATCATAATGGACACAGTGTTCCCATTCAAGGAGAATGTGGATTACACGAAACTACAAATGACACCCGAAGGATTGTACAGTGTTACACGGCGAAGGGATGGTGAACGAATATTAGCATTCCTGCGAAGTAAGATACCAAATCTTTTGACACTTTCGATAACAGATGCGACGGCGTGTGTGGGCGGAGACACGTTGCTATTCAGTATGTATTTTCGCAAAGTAGATAGCATTGAATGGAAGCATGATAACTGTATCGTACTTCGAAACAATGTTGATATTTTTGGAGCAACAAATGTGAAAATACATGAAGGAGATTCTTCACATATATTCAACTGGAAAACTGATGTGTTATACATTGACCCGCCATGGGGTGGTCCAGAGTACTACAAGCAACCAAACTTAGACCTGTATATTGGAAATTTCCGACTGGATATTTGGATTGAAGATATACTAAAAAGAGATAAACGACCGCAATATATAGTTCTCAAAGTTCCCCAAAACTATAACTTTTCAAGGCTTCATTTCATGCCTCACGTTAACGAGACGCACATCTTTCGGATTAGGAGATTTGCAATAATGCTACTTGCGACGGGTTGAACGACGTTTCTTATTATTTTTACGAGTCTTCTTGCGGGGACGACGACGGTTCCCCCATAACTGACGAACCTGTTCACGTTCTGAAAGTAGTCCATATGGAATATTTTTAGGAGGCGGTGTGGGAACTGGGGAACCTATTTGAACAACCGCTTCCTGTTTTTCTAACTTGGGTGAAAAGACACGGATGCCGAGTTCACTATTATCTGGAGAGGTCGGTCGCAGTTTGGGCGCAGTTGCCATTTATCTAAGCTAAACAAAAATCATCCAATCCCTTCATGAACATTGCGTTTTTTCTTCCTAGTGGGGATGTCTGTATCTTCCACAGGTCTTTCTGTAATGTATGACTCATCTCTTTCTTTGGTTTCTTCGGCTCATGTGGAACGAACGTATAGATCAGGTGAACAAGTTCGGACGGAAAGATTAGCTCAATCTCTTTAGGGAGTTTTGGGCGCATCCTACTTTGAAAAACGAAATTAACCGCGCACAGGGGTAGGGTAGTAAAACATGGAGTACGAAGTCTATCCTGTATTTACCGGCCTTGTAGTTATCGGGTTCTGCATGGGAGTATGTGTTGGCGGCGCTATGATTGCATACTGGGAGAAATACACGAATCCTCGAGATAAAGCACACCTACTCGAAAAGGTAGTATTCAGTCAGAGAGATAGTTTGCGATCTCTGCGACTGGAGTTCAACAACTTTCGAAATGGACACGAAAAGGAGCTTATGACAATCTTGAAGGAAACATTGCGTTCAAGTCCTCGTTCAGTAGATGATGAGCCTAACGAATAAATGGGATAATAAACAAAATAAGTAGAATAGCTAATACTGCAATATCAAACCATCGCACAATCTTTTTGTATTTAATAGGAAGCTGATTGAACTGATCGCGATACCCCGCAGGTTTAAATGGCATGGAAATCCACCCAAGAAGAGTAGGACCCAGTTTATCGTTGCAATCATAAATCATATCGTACCACGCAAGTACTACGTAGGCCAGAGTGGCGAGCATAAAAGCAGCCAATATGCGATGGGCCAGCGGTTTAGGATGTGGCATCCAATAAACTGCCAGTACAAATCCTGAAAAAACCAAGCATTTAGGATTCAAATACAACGGTGTTCCAAATAGACCACCCCCCATTTATACTAAAAACGGATTCTTTAGTCGCAGAACGACAGCCTGTATAAATGGAACGTAGATATGCAGAGGATAAGAAAGTTCATTCATTTCAGAAAGCCCTCGTTGCGTTCTTGCAGGGTACCTACGACGCTGACAAAGTTCATCTCGATGATACGTCGCCATTTTACAGCATTCCCGGAGGAGACATACCTCTACGCTACGGATACTACACCTTCCGTTATAGATACTCCGATGGCAAGTACGTATTCTATCCATAGTCCGCTATACAAACTTAAAATATACGATTCCACAACTCAAAAAACTAGAGAAATGATATTCAACGAACTTGAGGGAGCTTACAAGTTCATGAAGGAGGTTTTAAATCGCGAAGACGTGAAACAGCTTCAGGATACTAACAAACTGCATTCTATCGAATATATTCGTAGGGCGATATACGACAATTTATGCTACGAGTACCGATTGGATGGGTTTCGGATGTACATTACTTTGTATAAATGATGTAGGTTAACAAATATGCCCCAAGCAATCCCAAGAATGAAACAACTGTATTTTTCATTGTAGACAAATGTTGGGCAATCAAAACCGTTGAGCCGATCATCAACGAATCTGCTGCTAATATCTTCCAACCGTTTTCTGTTGCATACTCTTTGAATAAATCAATCATCCTGTTCTGGCCAAGAGGAACTGGTAGAATCACCAGTAGATAGAACAGAACGTCGTGGATGATCTGTATAGCAATAGCGGTCCACAGTAACGGGAATGTAGGGAAAAGTATTTGGGCTAACAGAATACCCAAGACGATAACTAGGCAATCAGAAATAATAGCCACGATTCCGAAGTCAACGTACCATCTATCTAACGATTCCCCCAAACTGAAAAACCGATGTAGTATAATCGTAATAAAATCGACCCATACGACAGCAGATGAAATGTGTAATAGGTTCATTATCTAGATTCTCTCAAATTTATCTGGTACAGTTTGAGGATTAGCTTTTTTAAGTTCTTCAGTTCCCAGCTGTTTATAGTTAAAATCACATGAATGGTCTTCTGGCATCCGATGCTCTGTACAGAATCTCTTGTTGCATCGGCATTTCCAAACTAACTCGTCTCGCGTGATACGCCGACACCCGAGAGCGCAGCATCGAGGAAGCTTAACTCGATCCATACTTTTTCCTGTGTTACCATCTTCGATTTGACCAGCTCAAGTTCGTTTTTCAGAACTTCAAGTTGAGCACGTGTGTCTCTAATCGCTGGATGCTCATCCTGGTTGCGTTGCCTGAATGTTCGACCCCGTAGCATACCATCGAGTTCATTCTGTTTCTTTAGTACTGCATTTTCAGCCATATCCACTAGGTCATCGATGATTTCGCGAGGGCGAGGAGGTGGAACAAAAGCATTCTTTCGTTTCTTAATGTTCTCCAAACGAACTTCTTCTTTTTGGATTTCCATATGTTCCCATTCAGCGTCTGAAATGTCCCGGACAACCACTTTAGTTGTAGGCGTATCATTAATCCCAAAGTATTCCTGTACATTAATCGGTAGCTCGTGTCGCCTGTCCAGTACTTCATAGTAGACTTCTTCTGGTAGTTCATCTAACAAATCGAATACATCTTGCCTATCTACGAACCAGTTTCGTCTCAGAAGAAACATGACATCCTCTACAGTGTGGTCGCACCGAACAGACATATTTGAAACTTGTAATGAAATAAGATGGTAAACCTAAACTACCCTGAACTTAAAGAAACACAAATTCAAACACTGCCGCCTGCGAGTTTAGATACGCTACGCAAGATGCGTGAAGACGCATGCACTTCGTCGTCTGCGTTCGATTTCAAGCTACAGGGGCAGCAGCGATTCTTGCGTCGTGTCCTCAGCCCCGACTCGCCGACACAAAACTTACTCATGGCCCATGGAACAGGCGTCGGCAAAACGTGCTCTGCGATTCAAGTAGCAGAGGAATATATCCTGCGACCCGAGTTTCAGGACAAAAAAGTTTTAGTCATCGCCAATCCAGCTGTTCAAGATAACTTCAAAAGTCAAATATTTGATATTTCCCGAGTATCGGTCGATGCAGATGGTTTGTTGCTATCGAAGCAGTGTACGGGTCGCCGTTATCTCGATATACTCCAGCGAGCTCAGGCACAGCCTCTGAAGTGGACGGATCAGGCCCAGCGTGAAAAGTTGATGAGTATGGCTTCACGTATTTTGAATGAGTTTTACGAGTTTCAAGGCTATACTAGTTTTGGTAATAAGCTAGCAGATGCCCAGCTCAATCGACGCAATGAAGATATGGATAACTGGATTCATGCAACCTTCGATAACCGTCTGATTATTGTTGATGAAGCACACAATCTGCGTGAAGGAAGTGAAACAGGTGCTGCTGAAAAGATTGTCAGCGCTGCACTCAAACGTATTGTCCAAATCGCAAACGGCATAACTCTGGTATTGCTAACTGCTACTCCCATGTACGACAGTTTTGATGAAATACTCGATTATTTTAACTTATTCCTGTGGAACTCGAGAAAACAAGCACCCAACCAGGCACTGAAGCGAGCGGATATTTTTACACCCTCCGGAGACTTTGTGAATCAAAAAGCTGAATCTCGATTTCGGGAACTGTGTGAAAACTATATTTCATTCGTTCGCGGAGAGAATCCTTTTACATTCCCTTTCAGACTACCGCCCCCAGAAAACATGATTGCAAAATCAGACAGAAAGCAGGATGTGAACGGAAAGGAAATAACATTCCAGCGCAAGTACCTAACTCTGACTGCTGCGCCTATGTCGGAGTTCCAGGAAAGCATTGTAAAAGATTTGAAACTAAAGGCCCTTGCAGAACCCCGTACTATCTGCGTGTACCCAGAAAACAGTGATTTCAGTAGTAGCTTCAACAAGGAAGATGGCAGATATGTATATTCTGGAGAACAGCTTCTTGCTCCATCAAAAGTAGCAACGTATAGTGCCAAGTTTGCTTCTATCATGAAATGTATCAGTCAGTCGAAAGGCATCGTTTTTGTATATTCGAATCTCGTGGAAACCGGGGCCCAGCTCTTTGCGATGTGCTTGGAAGAGCACGGTTTTTCTCCTGCTTTTGGAGATAGTCTTATGAAGACCTCCGGAGAAGTAGGAGCAGGTTCGAAAGGAAGGTATGCTCTATTTACATCGGATACTTCAGATACCGATATCAAAAAGGCTCTTGCTCGTCTTCGTCGTCGTGAAAACGCAAATGGCGATGAGATTCGTGTCATTGTCGCATCACCTAAAGTGTCGGAGGGTGTCGATTTCAGATATGTTCGTCAAATTCACGTTCTGGATCCGTGGTTCAACATGAGCCGAATCGAGCAGGTGATTGGACGTGGTATGCGAACGTGCTCTCATTCGCTACTCCCATTCGAAGAACAAAACTGTACGGTATACTTACATGCTTGCCGATTCTCAAGCGGAACACGTGAAACACTGGACGAACACATTTATCGTGAATACGCAGAACGAAAGGCAATAGGAATAGCTAAAGTGAAGAAATCAGTCATGCAGTCTGCTATGGATTGTAGCTTGGAACTACCGGTTAACTCATTGCCCGACGATTGGTTGAAGTTAACTATAACACAAACTCGTTCGCAGGACCGAGAAAGTATAACTCTTCCACTTGAAAAACTGACATCTTCTGCATTTTTAGATGATAGTTCATTTGAATGTAAAGTATCTCCATCTCCCGAAGATCCCGACCATGTTCGACCGTTATCTGCAATCCTAGATGTGAAAGACGAAGTACTAGATAAAGTTATACAACTGTTTCAACGTAAACCTGTTTGGAAACAGACAGATTTGCTTGCGAACCTCAAAAAGTATGACCCAACACTTGTTAAGTATATATTACAGAATGCTATTTCAATGGGATTTCAGTTGAAGGATAAAAATGGTCGCATCGGACGCCTCGAAGCAAAGAATGATTTGTTTGCGTTTGCTATAGGTCCGAATGATACATTGGTTGACAGATTGATTCCCAAGATAGAAGCTGCAAGTGTACCGATTGAGAAGCGGATGGTCGAGCCGGAGGAGGAAGAAGAGGAGGAGGAAGTTCCCGCTGAGCTTGAAGTCAAACAAGAACGATTTATTGAAAAGGTTAACTCGCACAGTTGGCCAGAATATGCTCGTACATTTTCCCCAGAGGTCCTGGAGTGGTACTATGTTGACCACATTTTGTCAAAGAAAGAAAAGATTACACGTGTGCTTGATGTTTTGAGTGAAGATTTTGATAACGCCCCACCCTACGCCAAACCTCTTTTGGTCTACAATGACGAAGATGATTCATATTTCTTTGTGCTAGGAAGCGGCCAGTTTTACAACTCCGATTATGATGAGTTTACCCCCATCGCAGAACAGAAGGATTCGTATATTGCTTGGACAGAAAGATTGAAACAAAAATACATAGACAGCAGTGGAGATATCTTTGCTACACTCAAAGAAGGAACATTGACATTCAATGTTGATGAAAAGACACTTCCAATCAAGAGAGCATCACGGTCAAAGAATATTGGAGGTCGCTCCTGTACAACATACAAGGTTGAGTTTTTAGATGCGTTTGCTGAATGGTTGGGTGTCGCGTTTCCCAAGGGGGTATCACAGAAACCTCAAAGATGTATGTACATAGATTTATTGATTCGGAAAGCTATTCTAGAAAAGAAATCGGGTGTAGTATGGTTTACTCCTGAAGAATGGTCGATATTGACAGAAGACGAACACCGAGGTGATTTGAGAAAGAAACTTAAAGAATAATAATATGAATCTGCGATCTCCGGGAGTTATCATCGGAGTTTCATTCTTGCTTATTTGGTATGCCGTCATGCACCAAAAAGTCAAAGAGAAAATGACGGGAGCTGTTCGGCTCAAGGAGGATGATAAGAAGAAGATAACTGACTTCATCGTATTATCGATAGCCAATCCGGCTGAATCGAAGAAGATTGTTTTGAGTCCGGAAGCCCAGGGATTCATGAACTTCCTCGACCAGAATCCTATTACTGCTATTGATGACAAGTTCATGACGAGCATGACGGAAATCGTAAAGAGACTTGCAGGGAATGATTTTATGATGAAGCGTTTACTTGATAACCCGGACACGGTGAAGGACGGCGTGCGTGCGGTAACTAAGATTATTACTGCTCACACCATTTGGTTGTATGCGGATTCGTATGAAAAGTTGAAGGAAACGCCCACTCAATCAGAGTTCCGTGAACAACTCACGGCTCTCATGTCAGAAAATCCTCAGTTTAAAGGAATCATTAATGTCATTCGCAGTAATGACAACTCCCTTGGTGAAGTCCAAGATAATATCAAATGGTACGAAACCCAAGTTCAAGAAGCAAAAAATAGCAATAACGACGCTCTGGTTAAGTCCAATGGTGATGCTCTACAGTCTCAGAAAAACCGGCTTAGTGTTATATCTACTCAACAGGCTGCTTTCGGTAAAAATACCTACCCCCTCGGTTCTTCGACGTCTCCTATGGTAAACCAGATTTTAGACACTGTTTATAAATATTACTTCGGGGAGACCGTATCTGCTTCTGGATTAGCGTCGGGTGCGTGGAAGGCTATTGTGGGTATATTCGGCTCGCTGGGAGCGATTGCGCTCGTTGCCGGGATTGTGTATTTCGTATTTCTCCGATAAAAACCGATTTAAAAATGTAAGGTCTTTTATAACCAAAGATGGACCCACTATTTGAACGTCGTGAGTTGACGAAAAAAGTGAATATCCATGCGAAGTTCATGCAGAGGAATATTCAATCATCCTTGATGGCGCAACTAAAAATGCAGTATCAAGGTCGGTGCTCCGCAGAGGGCTATATTCACAAGGACAGCTTGACGATCCTGAACTATTCACTCGGACGGGCGAACTATTTGAAGGGTGGAATGGATTATCATATTACATTTCAGGCTGATATCTGCTTGCCACACATCGGTCAGAAGTTCAAGGCTCCAATCAAGCTTCGTAGCAAGATTGGGCTCCATGCCGAACTTCTACCCATTAAGATTCTGATTCCACGCGATCTTCACATTGGAAACGATGAGTTCGATTCAATCAACCCCGAGGACGAGGTGGAGTTTGAAGTTATTGGCAGTCAGTTCAAGCAAGGTGATGAGTTCATTATTGTCGTCGGTAAGATGATTTCGAAGAAGGCGACTCCACCGGAGCTCCTGGAGGAAGAGTCGATTCTGCCGACGTTTGTTCAGCCCGTGGCAACTGGAGATCAGAAAGTGGTTACTATAACAGCAACTACTCCGGATGAAAAGCCGAAGCGTAGAAAGCTTAAACGAGCAGATGGTACTTAAATACAAATGAATACATTTGCCCGTTCCAAGAAGGAGTGGATGAAGGACCACCTGGACACCATGGATTCAAATGAGCACGCACAGGTTCTTTCAATCATTCAGAGGTATACTGACCAGTGTACGAAGACACAGTCGGGCATGCTGGTTTCCACGGAGAACCTCAATGATGATTGTCTGAATGAAATCGTAAAATACATTAACTTTTTGCTTGACCAGAGAAAGCGCATAGACGATGATAACAAGACTCGTAAGTCATATGAACGCATGGTTCAGTAAAAACGGACGAGCTTTAATCCAAGTTAAAAAGTAATAGGAATGGAGGCTTTCGTTACTCCGATGAATATGTCAACTTTGACAGAGTTCATTCGTATTGCCAAGACAAACCCGAAAGTGGAAGTAGAATGTAAACTACTTTCTGGGTTGGTTCAAACAAAAGATGTTGCTGACCGTATTATTCGCGCAGCAGAAACTTTATCGTTTGAAACGAAAGAACAGGAGCCGTATTTAACTTTATCTTACGCAGACGATACACGCGTCGTCGTCAAAGGTGTTCAGTTAGTACATAAAGTATGTACAACAAACTCACTGCGAGGAATCAAAGTTGATGTTGAAAAGAAAGCACGCTACGGAGGTCGCGATGTCGTCGAAACTCCCGAGCTCAACGCTCGATTCACATTGCGAACAGAGACGCACATTAAGAACGATTCAGATTCGAATCCAAACGAAGCCAAGCACATTCGTCTGATATCGCGTAAGTCATACCTGACCCACAACAATCTATTTCAGATTGATATTTCCATGGTCAAATCCAAGGATAAATACGCGAAGACAGTCCGCGAAATCTTGAAGCAGACCCATAAGTATGAGATAGAAATCGAGTTCATCGATAAGAAGACAACACTAACGCCTGAAGAGATTGTCAAGGAGCTTCTAAAAGTTATTGGTGAGCTGTCAAAGGCCTATTACGAAACTCCATTCTTGCTATCTGCTTCGGACATTCAACGATACCAGCAAGAGTTCAATGCTTCTGGCAATGTGTTCTACAATGTCGTGACGCTTCTCCGTCGTCATGCAAAAGCTGGAAATCCTTACAATATAACTGAGGGTTATACGGTTACCAACAAAGCAGACGGGGAACGATCTGGATTGTATGTTGCTCGCGACAAGAAGGTACTGAGGTTAACAGCGAATGGTCGCGTGACGTGGACCGGAATGACTGCCAGTACAAACGCTCACATTGGTGATTTCATCGATGGTGAGTTCATTTCGGGATTGAATCTGTTCTGCATCTTTGATGTCTATCGGTTCCGAAATCGCGACACACGTGATTTACCTCTTATGACCACAGACGATGATTTAATCAAGAATCCCCTGAACTCTCGACTCGGTTGTGCGAAACTGTTTGTCGAAGATTTGAAGACGGAGTTTACCATGCAGCCCACGTTAACTCCGATTCGTGTGGAGACTAAGCTGTTCCTAGCAGGAGATGGTGATTCGATGGAACAAGCGATTCAAACCTTATTGAAGACTGATTTCGGATATGAAACGGACGGGTTAATCTTTACTCCCCGCAAGTCCCGCGTTGCTCCTCCAGAGGACAGACAGGGTAAGACATGGTTAAGAGTGTACAAGTGGAAACCTGCATCGCAAAATAGTATCGACTTTCTAGTTCGAGTATCTGACGAAGTTATGTTTGACCCTGTTATGCGTAAACAGGTTCGCAAAGGGGAGCTCTATGTTTCTAGAAACGCAGGCGATGATGTAGTGTACCCTCGCGAAACAATGAACGGTGAGTATATTCCTCGCGAACTACCAACAGAACTCAAGCGATTGACCGCCTACAATACTCGCGTTCCGTCTCTGTTTCAACCTGCTGCTCCTCGCGATCCGGATGCGTTCGTGGTTTACATTCCTGTTAACGAAAAGAACATTCCCGTTGACGAAACTGGTCAAAAAATAGATAGCAATACCATCATTGAGTGTGCATTTGATGTCGAAAACTACCGATGGGTTGTCATGCGTACCCGTTATGACAAGACCTATCAGTACAGGGTCCTGCGTGAACCGCAGTACGGTAATGATATTACGGTTGCAAATAATAACTGGACGTCCATTCACGTTCCGGTCACCCAAGATATGATTTCAAATTTGATTTCAGAGCCAATCGATGACACTGCAGAAGATAGCATGTACTACCGTGATGACGTAAAGCGGAACTCACGAATCTTTGAGGATGTATACAGTTTCCACAATCACATCAAGACAGACTTGTACAAGAATAATGTCAAGAAAGGAGATACTTTGCTAGAACTCGCATCTGGCGTTGGTGGTGATATGTTTAAGGCATTCAAACAGGGTCCTTCGATGGTAGTTGGTATTGATTTATCGTTGACAAATATCATTTCACCAACACGCGGTGCTGCT
>Ga0114979_10001775_pt1 | contig 14548 bp, 19 predicted proteins | sample S_140625_EF_Meta_FD_87315 | JGI IMG/M metagenome (GOLD analysis project Ga0114979, IMG submission 87315) | Freshwater microbial communities from Lake Simoncouche, Canada to study carbon cycling - S_140625_EF_MetaG | ecosystem: Environmental > Aquatic > Freshwater > Lake | place: Lake... | reverse complement strand
CCAGCTCGTTGTGAGGGAAGTGACTTCGCGTGAGTTCTTCAAAGCTATTGTATTTATTGTATCGCTCGGTAATTACATTGAATCCTGTTGTAGTTGATGATTCAATCTCAATTCCAGTGACGAATTGAACTTGATCAAAGTGTATGACTTTCCCTGTCTTCTCTTCGCCTTTTTTTAAGATCAACTTGAGGGGCTTGCGGGTGTCTTTTCCAACAAAAGTTGGGATAGTCTCGCCGATGACATTATGGATCTGCTGTGGTTTGAAGAGACGAATTGTGCTTTTGGCTCCACCAATAAAGTGTTTGTGGTTGCCAGTCTGTTCATCAAATGCTGGTTCCGAGGGATTAGCAATGTAAGAAGAGATCTTGGGGATCACTGTATTGGCTAGATTTTCAAAACACGTTGTTCTTGAAATAATCTCTGAAACCTTGATGCAAGCTGTTGTTCTGCGTTCAATTTCTTCAAGGCTGATTGATCTAAGGCGCTTCTCAAGGCTGTCAATTTCTCCTTCCGGATGAAAAAGAACAATATTTTGCCAGCTCTGGTACTCATTATCAATCCACTCTTGACCAATTTCGGGCATAACCATCGAGTCGCTCAGGATCACGGGGATGCTTCCCGTGGCTAGAGACTCCCATAGCCGCAGTGAATTCGGCCCAGCGCCGGCGGGGCACAGGCTAAATCTTGAATCGCTCAAAACTTGATTGTACGACTTCACCTTTTCATCGATAGAATAGGAATTGACATCCCGGGTTTTGAGGATATAGTTGTTTTCGACTTGTTGGCCATAGACAATTGTGTTAAAATGCCATTCCTCGTTGAGGCGTACGAACCAGTCGTCGAGGTCTTTGAATTGGAGCAGCTTTGGCCGCACCTCTGTGATGTAGTGGTCCATATGCGCGCCGATGAATGAAGCCAAATATCTCTTGCTGCTTGGCGGCTTAATTGAAAGCCCGCCACCCCGATCTGGCTCCCTAGCATTCACGGCATACAGATGCCACGGCTTGAGTTCCACGCCCTCACACTGATCTTCAGCTATGGGCTTGTGTGAGAGCCAGAGGCAATTCACGCCAGCAGCTTTGACCATGTGCAGATGATCACGCCAGAAAATATGCTGACACACACTATGGACCTTCAGGGCTATGCCGAGGCGCTGAAGCTCCAGCCGTAATTTTTGCAATCGATCTGAAGTGGCCCTCATTGTGCTTGTGGGCCATGCCTCGCGATCAATCCAGGTGGCCCATGGAAGGCCAAGGTAGAGTTGGAGAACACCATCTTTGATTTGAGGCCCTGCCAAACTTTTGTGCACAGCAAAGGCATCGCCTTCGGTGCGGCAGGGGTACTGCCAGAAATTCACATCATCGCCAAAACGCTTGGTGTCAGCAATGAACCCCGGCCGGAGTTCCAAGGTGGGTTGACCAAAGCCCCACAGCAAGAGGCCAAGGGCATCATGTAGACCGCAGGGTACCGATTCAATCGGACTAACGCCGATCGATGGCCAAAAACTATCTTCAAACAACAACTCTTCACCGCTTTGTAGCACCCGGAAGCGGTTCCCATACACGTGTAGCTCAACAGCAATTGCCAACTCTGCCTGGTAATCACCACGTCGCCGCCAGCTGTAAGCCTCTTGATTGTTTTGACTCGATGTTGGTTTGAGCTCAGCGCCAGGCGTGTGACCAGGTTGGTTGCCGTTCTCAACATCATCGGTCTGGCTGATCAGTCCACCCTTCAGGATTTCAGCTTCCCCCGTGAAGAGCGTTCCTGTTGTTGTTGAAGGAGCGTAGGTTTCAAACCAAACTGATGGTGCATGTAGACAGCTCAAGGGCCCATGGAACATGCAGCTGATACTGCACCGATACCAGCCATTAGGCAGCGATTCAATCCTGCTGCTGGCATCCGTTGCTGAGCCACCGTTTATGGCCTGGCCTTCTTTGATGCCACGGGCCAGATCAAAGGTTTGGCGAGCGTCGTTGATTCCGGTCTGATCGTTTATACGCAACACAATCTTGGTTTGGGTTGCAGGCTTGAGGAGCACCGACGCGGTGTATGCACCTCCTTCGTTGGTTGAGTAGGCGTTGAATGCGTACTTCAACGCATTGGTTTCAGTGCTGCTGCTCAGTGCATCGCCGGCTTGACTGCCTTCTATTGCATCGACGACGTTTTGGCAAGCATCAATATTTTCTCGCTCAATCACTCCATCGCCAGCAAATCGTACGCTGCGGAGCAGCTCCAGCTGCTCCGTAACCCCCTTTGTTTCAATATTGGCTATAGCTGTCTGATGCTGTTCTCCGATTATCCGCACGCTCTTCGCTTCGGCCATGGCGCCAGACTCTCCGAACAGGACAAGTTCCGCCCCTTCATCAGCCATCCAGCCTTGGCTCGGCTGGGGACCTGAAATTTTCAGGCGAAGTCCTCGCCAAGGCGTGTTCGTCTTTTCCGCTGGTTGCCAGAAGCGGCGTTCACCGCCGGGTTTCAACGCCAGAGCCCCCTCACCCTGAAGCACCTGCGGGCTCTCTTCGCCCTCACCATTGGCTTGAAGCTCCAGTTGGTACCCCTCTGTTGCCCGTTGCGGTAACCGCAACGTCAGGCCCTCCAGTCGGATGGGGCGATTCAGGACGAGCTCCACCCCTTCACCCAGCAGGGCCGCCATCGACAGGAAGATCGTGCCCTCACTGGCGAAGGGATGCAGATCCCCCTGCAGGTGGGCGGAGCCCACCGCCTCATGCACCCAGCTCAGCCCTGTGAACTGCTGCTGATCCAAGAAGCGTTGGGCCACCTTTTCCTCGGCGTGGCGCAGCTGGTGCACCCCCTGCTCAATCGCCTGCTGGTTGATCAGCACCCCTGACGGTCGCTGCTGCGAGCGGGTCCAGAGGGTGAACTCCATCTCGGCATCCTCATTCGGCGCCAGGCTCGGGTGCACGTAGCTCACCCCTCCGTAGAGACGATCGCCGGTTTTGTCATAGGCGCGGGCCGTGCTCGCCTGCAGATGCACGCTGCGCACGTGGTAGCAGGGGTTGCGCACGTCATAGCCGTGACTCCACAACACATAGGCAATGCGGTTGTCGCATCCCGGAAAGCCCAAGGGGAAACTGCTGGCATACAGCAGGCTCTCTGGGAGTTCCGCATCGGCGCGAACGCCCCACACGTCCTGGGTCCAGTGGGGGTAGTCGTTGAGATGGAATCCTGCGTGGCCCGGGTTGTAGCGCGTCAGCGCCATGAACACATCGGGGCGATCAAACGTGCTGGCCAGGTGATCCAGACCCTCATCAAGGTAGATGTCGGCATTCAGCAAGAGCCCGATGCCGGAGCCCTGCCGCCGCACCCAACGGAACCATTCGGCATAGGTGATGCGCTCATCGCTGATCACCACCTCCACCGGCACGGTGCCTTGAGGCACCGGCGGTGCATCGCTCTCGCAAAACAACACGATCCGGCTGATGCCCGGATGGTTCAGATTGCGACGCAGGCACTCATCAATCTCAACCTGCCGCTCCGGGGTGCGAGTGCGGTAGTACTGGCTGTAGACAACGAGCTCCATTCAATCCGTTTTAGCTTATGTGAGCAGAAGGGAAAAGGTTTTCTAATTCCATGGCCATTTGGAGGCCACCGGCTGTTTCCTGATGAATTGACCTGCCTGTCACGAATCCCTGGATGGATGTTGCACGGGATGTATTCGTCCTGTTGATGCACCGATGAAGCGATCTGCCTCATAATGAGACTAGATGATCCTCGCACCATCGGCTGAAATCGCCAACCAGGAGGTTGCGCCCGTAGGGACTCCACCTTGTCTTTGAATCCAGCGTCTTTAACTCCAGCCCTGCAGCGGCCCTGGCCAGGGCCGCCAGCCAGGGCCCTCCAGCCTCAGGATTCGTTCCAACCGCTGGTTCCGGGCTCTGCCAGCTGAGGCCCAGCGCCCGTGCCTCCTGTGCCAGCCAGCCCCCGCCATGGCCGGCGGCGGCCGCTGGCCGCTCCAAGGCTGCCTGGGCAGCTGCCCACTGCCACAGCATGCCGCTGCTGCGTCTCCGGTAACGCTCGGGGTCGTAGGCCAGCAAAGCCAGTGGGCAGCGGGCCAGCCACTGGATCATGGCGGCGCTCGTCACCGCTTCCAAGAGCAGCACCAAGCCGATACCGGCCCCTTCAGCCCGCCGGAGCAATTCAAGCTCCGCCTCTGGGAGCGGTTGGTGGCCGTGCACGTGGAAGAGCCAGCCACAGCGGCGCAGCTCAGCCGGCACCGGCCCTTCCAGCAGGGCCTCGAGCACCCCCAGGGCTTCGGGGCGCCCCTTGCCGGGCTTCTGGTCTCCCCAGTGCAGCAGCACTAAGGGCTGTTCCCCTGCAGCCCGAACGTCGACCTGGCAACCTCCCCCCACCACGGCTGGATGCACCCCGGCGCTGGCCAGGCCGGTGGCCGCCAGCAGCGGCCCGTAGAGCTCCTCCTGCTGCTGGCTGGGAAAGGCCAGGGTGAGTTGGTGGTTTTGCTGCCTGCACGCCCTCGCCAAGGCCGCCAGGGCGATGCGGGTGTTGGCCGTGGCCTGCTCGCTCGCCTGCATCGGATCGAGTCCGTTCGCCCCCTCCAGGGTTTCGCCGGGCTCGAACATCAGGCTCAGCAGCACCTGCGCCGCTGGCCTCCCCGCCAGGTGCCTCGCCAGCCCGAGCAGCTGAAAAGGCAGCAGGCTGTGGCCAACCCAGGCGGCGACTGGTTCACCGGTATCACCGGCACCCATCAGGGCCAGCTGCTGCTCCAGCTTCCGCGCCAGCAGCACCATCCCGCCCAGTTCGCACCACAGCCGCGGATCCTCATAGCCGCAACCGCTGAACGCTCCAGTTAGCTCCTGTGGCGCATCCGCTTCCGCTTCCAGGGCCACATCCGCCCACAGCGCCACCCGCCAGCCCGCCTGGCCAAACCGGGCGAGCAACGGCCGGTTCACCTCGCCGTGGTGGCCCACCGTGCTGGCGTAGCCCGGGTCCACGATCACCAAGCGGGGTCTGCGCTGCTCCATGCCTGCACCTTTCAGGGGGATCCTCGCTCAGGGCGAAGGACAAGGGAGTGACAGCCGGTTCACAATGGCGTGAGTGCCGAGGCCCGCCATGCCGACTGACGCCCCATCCGGCCCGCCGATTGAAAGCGAGGGCCACGCTGGGACTTTGGCGAGCGACCTGCTTGCGCTGGGCCGTCGGGGTCACCACCAGGAGTTGCTTCGTCAGGGCCGGCTGGAGAGCACCTCAGACACCTGGACCGCGGTTCGCGCCCTCGAACTGGCCTTGGCCTGGTTATTAGCTGGTGATCGTCACCGGGCTGATCTTGCCCTGCTGGAGGCGGATCGTTGCGATCCATCCCTGCGCCTGGTGCCGGATGTGTGGGGGCTCTGGCCTGTTGCTGATGGGGCACCACCAACCAGTACGGCCGAGCAACAGCAGCAGGCTTTGGAGCTGGCGGAGCTGTTCCAGCACTGGCGGCGGCCCGATGCCCAGGCCCTCTGGCAGCAGGTGCTGCCCCAGCTCAAGGCCAACTGGCGCAACGCCCTTGAAGCACCCCTGGGCGATGCGCTGCTGATCCTGGGCCGTGCCTCAGCCCCCCCTGGCGCACCGGCCCTCGATCCCCCTTTGGAATCGGCCTTGGTGCAGCTCGTGGCCGATGCGGAGATCGCTGCGGAGCCCGCCGCCAGCGCCCGCTTCTGGCAAGTGCTGGCCACCATCCGACCCGATTGGGATCTCGCCCGCATCAGGGCCGCCGATCTGGCCCTGGGCCGTGGCGATCTCGAAACCAGCGCCCGTTTGCTGGCTGAGCCCCCTGAAGCGGCCCACAGCAACCCCTGGTTCCATGATGTGGCGGCCCGCCAGGCGTTGACCTGCGGTGATGTGGCCGCCTCCCTGCAGGCCTGGGCCGAAGCGATCCGTACGGCCCAGGCCCAGGCGGATACAGCGCCCCTGGTCTCGATTTTTGAGCAACGGCGCCGCGAGGCCCGGCGCGGCCCCGGCGTGCTGCAGGTGCGCAGCCTCGCCAGCCGCGGCGAGCAAGGGGAAGCGCTGGCCCTGCTGGAGCTCCTGCAGGCAGACGATCCCCAGTGGCAACCCTTCCGCAGCCTCCGGGAGCAACTCCAGTCCAGCAGCCGGCCGACTGTGGGCCCGGCCCGGTCCGAGGACGCTGCGGGCCCTCCGGCTGCTGGCCCTCCGAGCTGCCCTTCGCCTAGCGAGAGCGGATCCTTCCATTCGGTGCTGGAGCGAGCCAGCACCCTGCTCAAGGCCGCTGGCGTGGCGGTTCCTTCCCCAACACCCGAGCCTGCCGCCGACCTGCCAGCCCTCACCAAGGAATTGAAAGAGCTTGAGCTTCGCTTCAGCGACTACGAAGCGCGCTTTGGCTTGGCCTGATCGACATGCTTCCTTGCAGGGCGACCGCGCCAGCGATCAGCCCTGCTGCTCCACCCGCTCGAGGAGGGCCCGAATCAGGACTTCGGCCCGCTGCAGCTGGTGGCGCTGCTGCTGCAAGGTCTGATCCTGCTGTTGATGGGCCAAAAGAGCGGCATCCAACTCTTCTTGAACCTGATGCAGCAGGAGGAGATTGAGCTCAGCTTCATCACGGGCCACCTCAAGCTGGGTGCTGAGGCTGCTGATCTGCGCCTGCAGCTCCTGGGGGTCGGCACTGGCACTGGCTGTGGAAATCGCTCGTAGCCCATTCATTCTGAATAGATTAAGGCATATGTGGTCACAAATCAAGTTTCGACAATGTTGGACCAACGCCTGAACATCCTGGCCAACCTTGAGGCACCCCACGTTGAGCATCTCTGCTTCAGCGAGTTCTCCTCCTTTCAGGAGCACATTCTGCGCACCCAATCCGAGTGGAATCGGCAGGTGCAGCAAGCCTTGAGGTTGATTGCCCTTTATGGCATGGTCGATCCATTCACGGGTCTGAAGGTGCCTGCTTCATCCCTGCAGCTGATCGGAAATAATTTTCGTGAAACCCTTGAATTTGATGGCTGTCTCTCTCGCCATCGCGCCTTGCTGCTTTTACTCAAAAGCCTGATCGTCGAACAGCGCATCCCACCCGCAGCGCAACTCGATCTCTACTGCCCTGAAGCGATCACCCCCTTTGCAGCCAGGCTCTCACAGCTGTTTCCCCGCCTGATCGGCAGTGAATATCTACCGGATCCCAACGATCCCCAACGGCAGAACTTCGACCACCAAGATCTCTGCGATCTTACCCTCGACGATGGCTGTGTGGAACTGGTGATCTGCAATGAGGTGTTTGAGCACCTCTACGACCTGCCCGCCGCCCTTGTGGAAATCGCCCGCATCCTTCGCCCGGATGGCTACTTGATTTCCACCTTTCCCTTCGCCTACAACCGCCCGGACACGCTTGTGAAGGCCCGCCATAGGCCTGGAGCCCAGCCGGGCCTGGCCAGCGAGGCTGAACTGCTCACTGAAGTCGAATATCATGGCGATCCTGTGCATCCGGATCGGGGCAGCCTGGTGTATCAGATCCCTGGCTGGGACATTCTTGATCAAGCCCGCCGCGCCGGCTTCAGCGATCCGGCTATCCACTGGGTCGCAGCTCCCAGCTATGCCATCGTCGGCCAAGAGCTCCCGGGGGTAATGGTGTTGCTGGCCAGGCGGGGCTGATAGCCGGGCTGCTCTCCGTCCGTGCGTCTGCCCTCAGATGGCAAGCGTTCACCAGGGGGTCGTTGGCGGCCTTGCGGGCCGTATCAGGCTGCGCGGGTTGTAGGGGGTGGCCTCCGAGAAGCGGCCCGTGGCGCTCAGCGGGCCGAACACCCCTTGGTATGCCTGTACTAGGATGGCGATTGTCGCCATTGGGGCTAGCTGCTTAGGGTGGTCCAAGCTTTTCGGGATCTGGACGCCTCACCGCCCTGGTGGCGCCTTGGTTTTGACGGCAAAGCCCTTCTGGAAGCCGTCGTTGGCAGTGTTGTTGGCCTGATTGCTCTGCGTTCGTCCTATGACCACGTCTCCCTCCCCCACCGCCAGCTCCCTCTTCAGCAGTAATGGGGCGTCTGGCTCATCGCTGTCTCCCTTCCGCTCGTTGTTGCGGATGCTCAACTGGCGGCGCGATCCCGCCAGAGAGATGCGGATGAAACAGCTGGAGAGCGATATCGAGCAGCTGAAGAACGAAAGAGTGCAGATCGAGAAAGGAACAGAGCGTATCGAGAAAGAAATCGCGTTGCTCGATTGGATGCACTCCGAAATCGACTTGATCGAGGCCGACTTGCCTTTCAGCTCGACCCCTCCCCCAACAATCGCCGCAAACTCCAGCGACTGCTGAGTCTGCTCAACAGCCCAGAGGTGGCCCAGCTGTTTCGCGGTTGAGCTCATGCCACGGCCTCCAGCAACTGCCGCAGCGCCTGCCGCCTGTGCACCGCAGGCAGAGCCAGCACTTGGCGCTTCGCCGAGCAGTCCAGCAGGGAATAGCTGGGCCGCTGAGCCGGCAGGGGGTACTTGGCGGTGGTGAGCGGCTTCACCACCGCTGGCTACCCCAAGAGCCATAGCTCCTGAGTTTTCCGTGATGCCACGGATGCCGCCCATGGCCAACTCAGCCGACAGTGCTTGTGACCAGCGTCCTGTGCATTGGGGTGAAGATCCGCGATGTGATCAAGGCCTTGGAGCAGGCAGGATGGGTTCTTGTTGCCACCCGCGGCAGCCACAGGCAGTTCAAGCATCCACTCCGGCCGGGTCGCGTTACGGTTGCTGGAAGGCCAAGCGACGACCTCGCGCCCGGCACCCTCAAGAGCATTGCCCGGCAATCCGGTATGTCCCTGCCATGAGCCAAGCCTTTGCCGTTGTGATCGAAGAAACCGATCACAATTTCTCTGCCTATGTCCCTGATCTGCCGGGCTGTGTGGCCACAGGTCCCACGCGTGATGACGTGCTCGCTGAGATCCGCGACGCCATTGCCTTTCACCTCGAAGGCCTTGCCGCCGATGCCCAGCCCCAGCCGCCTGTGCGCTCCAGCGTGGCCACTGTGCTGGTGTAGCGCTGGCATTGCCGGGTAAAACACCTTCATGCCGTCGTGAGCTCCATCAGGGTCAGACCTGAACGATCGAGTCGCTGACGGGCCTGCCTGAGGTCGTGGCTGTCCTGCATGGCGAGCCAGCTTTCGGCACTGCGCCCCAGCACCCGTGACAACCGCAGCGCCATATCCGGCGACACGCGGCTTTTGCCTGCCACCAGACGCTGAAAGGTTGAAGCCGAACCCCCCAATCGCTCAGCCACCTGCCGAATCGAGAGCCCGCAAGGCTCCAGATCAACCCCTTTGATGAACTCCCCAGGGTGGGGGGGATTGTGCATCTGGGTCACGTGATTAGGCGTCATCAGTGGTAGTCCTCAAAATCCAGATCGAAAACGTGGCCATCGCGGAAGGCAAACGTCAACCGCCAGTTGCCGTTCACCCAGATCGACCATCGCCCCTAGCCAGGTAAATCCATGTCTTCGATCTGTGTTGCGGAGTGCAGCGCTGCAAGTTGCAGCCGCAGCTTGCGCGCCAGCGGCGCCTGAATTCCTGCGGTGCTGCCGGTTTCGAAAAACTTGCGCAGCCCTTTGGCCACCAACCTGGCGCGCTGCTCGCCATGCCACAGAGCACACTTGCCGTCGTAAGGCAACACGGTGAGGCCATTGATCAGCAACCCCTGCAGATAGCTGTTGAGCCGTTGCTGCTTGCGGCCGGAAGGCCGAGCTGCACCTCCCTGCCCGTTGAGCGATCGCGCCAGGCCTCGATGTCCTGCGTGCCGACTTGGCCTGAGTCCAGCGGCCAATCATCGGCATGGCGCCCATGAGCAGCTGCACGCCAATCCGCGATGGCAGTCCACACGCCTCGTCTTGACTGGTGGCCCTGCAATGAGGCGTAGGCCTGCTCGGAGATGAGCACGGCCACAGGCTTGCCATGGCGTGAAATGTGAACCACCTCGCCTGTTTCCGCCGCCTGCACCAAGCCGGCCAAGTGGGTTTTTGCTGTCGAGAGAGACACTGCCTGATCCATTGCGTCCATCCCTGAAGTTCGGACCAGAAATTTAGTCTGATTCAAGGGTGTAGTCCGTCAGGCTTGCGCAAGGAGAGGGGGACCAGCAAATCAGACGGCAACTCCTGGGGCAGCACCAGATTCACCGTTCAGACGGCGGCGCCACTGATCAGGATGCGGCGGCGGCCGGCGAGCAAGGCGTGAACGCTTGACGGGTTGGCGGTGGGCATGGGCGGAACCACCAAGTGGCGGAGGAGTACGGGCGTACTATGTTGGTGGCTATCGCAATCGGGGTGGGCTGCTTCGGGTCGATGAAGATTTTACGGATCTTGATCCCTCACCGCCCTGGTGGCACCTGGGTTTTCACGGCAAAGCCCTTCTGGAAGCCGTCGTTGGCAGTGTTGTTGGCCTGATCGCTCTTTTCTCCTCCTATGGCCACGTCAACCTTCCCCACCGCCAGCTCCCTCTCCAGCAAGCAATGGGGCGTCTGGCTCATCGCTGTCTCCCTTCCGCTTGTTTTTGTCGATGCTCAACTGGCGGCGCGATCCCGCCAGAGAGATGCAGATCGAGTGCTCGAAGCAGAGAACGAAGCAGCTCGAGAACGAAATCAAGCACCTGTCAACGCAGTCGGCCGTAGGCCAAAAAGAGACAACGCCATGCTCAGCTGGATGGACTCCGAGCTCGACTTGATCGAGGCCGACTTGCCTTCCAGCTCGACCCCTCCGCCAACAACCGCCGCCGGCGTCCTGCCGTGTCCAAGTGGCATCCATGGCAAATTTTTATCCACCTCGATGCGCTTGGCGAGCTGTTGGTCCGCAGACCAGATCTCCAGGCGCTGACGCCATTGCCTTTCACCCTTCATCCAGCCCTTCAGGCATTTCCCTGTCGGATTCTCTGGTAGCAGAGTTTGCACCAAGCGGCTGGCTCCTGGCTTGTGTGGATCTGCAGGTGGGCCAGATGCAGCGCCCCACCCGCTTGAGGTGGGCTTCGAGATCGGCGGGAAGCTCATGGCGAAGGACCAGGTCAACCTGCCAAGGCAGCAAAAGATCGTCCACCGCAGCCATGAGACGCAGTCGATCACGGTGGGTGAGCCCATCCCCCTCCAGGCAAAGGTCGATGTCAGAGCCCGGTTGGTAGCGCTCCATCGCACGCGAGCCAAACAGCCAAACCGCCTGCAGCAGGGGTTGCTGGACAAAAAGCTGGCTTAACTGCTCTTGACGCGGCGCGGGAATGCCAGGAATGGTTGTCGGTTGGGCTGATGCAAGGGGCTGTTTCATGGCGTTTCCTCCTGCAGGCGTTGCTCCAACCTTTGTTTCAGCTGCTGGAAACAGGCCAGGTAGCTGCTGCTGATGTTCTCTGCAATCGCATCGGCGGTGGAGCGGTTGTACGTGTGACTCGTGATGTTCCGATCCTGAATCATCAACATCCAGGCCTCACCGTCTTCAATTAACCCCAGCCGGAATGCTTCGCGAAGCGTGTCGCGCGATCCCAGCACTGTGGCGTCACCCTGGCTACGCAAAAGGTCGCGCAACGAATTCCAGGCCAGTTCATAGGTGTATTCAAACGCCTTGATCAATCCCTGTTGCTCACGCTCATTGAGGGCTGGCGGATCAAAAAAGATTTCCAACTGGGCCAGGGCCTTGCGGTAATTGCTGAAGCGCTGTTGCCAGCGGACGTCGGCTGTCATCGCTCCACAAGAACAAGGACCAATCCAGGTGAGGCCTTCCCTGAGGTCACCCTATCTCCATCTTGCTAACCCATCGGGCCGAGCTCCCTGCCGCTCCTCACCCACCCCGACCCGAACGCCGCACCGAAAGGCGACCGATGGCCAGGCCCACCACCACGCCGAAGGCGGCGCCCTGGGCCTGCCACAGCTCGCGGCGGTAGCGCCAGGGCAGAGCGCCGAGCTGGATGCCGATCAGTAGGGCCAGGCCCAGACCGACCAGCACCGGAATGCGGGGAAACAGTCGGGCGATCGGCCGGCTCCGGCCAGGCGGCTGGGTCGGTGGTGCAACAGTGGGAGATCCGACCTCCCGCATCAATTGTTGCAAGCGTTGCTGTAGGTCCGGATCGATGCTGGGGGGCATGGCGGCGGGCAAATGGAGCAACAGGGAGACAGCACCACCGTCTGACACGGCCGGCGTGTATCTGCCGATACGCCTCAATGTGATACTAGGAAATCGCCACACGCTTCGATGCGCTTGACAGTGCAGCGTATACGCTTTATTATCGCCCGAATTGCAAGCCAAAATCACTGTGGTAGCTCTTAGCAACGCCAACCTCCATACTTCCCTTAAAGCCCTGGAGGTACGCTCTATTTCGCTGATGGCTGCAGCGGGTTTTTTTGCTGTTGTGTCTTCACCGCCGTCTGCGGATGCAGCCTCATTTACCTATAATTTCAAATTCTCCAACGCCCTGCCTGTCACCCTGACGCTCGACACCAGCTCCAGTCCGCTGACTCCGGGCACCATCTATGACGTCACCGGGGTTTCGGGCTCCATTGATGGCGTGGCGATCTCCGGCCTTGATTCTTATCTTGGCGCATCCCAAAAATTCAAATTCGACCCTGATTGGATCCTCACCGACAGTGATGGCATTTCATTCGTCGACGCCGGCGGTGTGAAATGGAACATTTTTAACCAGCTTGTTGGCTTTGACAAAGCCTCCAACTACGTCACCAACGGTTCCTTCCTGCCTGACACCGGCTCCATCAACGAGGCTGGCACCCAAGCGCCCTCCGCTCCTCCCTCGGCCCCCGGCCCCCTGCCCCTGTTCGGCGCCAGCGTGGCATTTGGCATGAGCCGCCAACTGCGTCGTCGGGTTAAGGCAGCCAGCTGAAGGTGATCCAAGGTCCGATCCTGGCCCCCATCTCATTGGGTGAGTTGATCGACAAGATCACCATCCTGGAGCTCAAGGTTGAATCCCTTCAGGATCAGGCCCAGCGGAACGCTAAGCAAGAGTTGCTTGGCCTCACCGCCGTGCTCGAGGCTCTGCAATTCAGCATCGAGCTGGACCTAGTGGACCAGCTCAAGGCAATCAACCGCTCCCTTTGGGAGCTCGAAGACGAAATCCGTGGCCTCGAAAAGCTGCAAAGCTTCGATGCCCGTTTTGTGCACGTTGCCCGCGCTATCTACCGCGTCAACGATCAGCGAGCTGCCCTGAAGCGGGTCATCAACACCCGCTACGGCTCCGCCTTGATCGAAGAGAAGTCGTATTCTTAGCTCGATCCACAACCCCTATCCTGCCTCAGCGGGTGGGGCCGGAAACGCTCAGCCGCGCCGGGTAGAGCGCAACCAGCTCCCGGTAGGCCGTGCAGAACGGGATGCCGAGCGAGGCCTGCAGGATCGTGTCGGCCGCAAAGGCCTCCAGGGCTTCCTCCAAGCTGGCGGGCAGGGGCTGGGCGGCGCCCGGTGCCGGGGGATCGGTGTAGGTGTTGGCGTCGCTGCGGGGGCCGGGGTCGAGCTGGCGTTCGATGCCATCGAGGCCGGCGGCCAACACCGCCGCCTGGAGCAGGTAGGGGTTGGCGGCGCCGTCGGGTAGGCGCAGTTCGAGGCGCTGGTCGTCGGGGATGCGCACCAGGTGGGTGCGGTTGTTGCCGCCGTAGCTGATCCAGGCCGGCGACCAGGTGGAACCGGAACTGGTGCTGGCCCGGGCCAGGCGGCGGTAGCTGGCCGGCACGGGGTTGGTGAGGGCGCAGAGGGCGCGGGCATGGGCGAGTAGGCCACCGAGGAAGTGGTAGGCCAGGGCGGAAAGGCCCTTCTCACCGGTCGGGTCGTGGAAGAGATTGCGGCCGTCTTGCCAGAGCGACACGTGCAGGTGGGCACCATTGCCGGTGAGGCCCTCGATCGGCTTGGGATCGAAGCTCACGGCGCAGCCCTGCTGTTCGGCCAGGGTGGCGGCCATCACCTTGAAGAAGGCGTGGCGGTCGGCGGTGGTGAGGGCCTCGGCGTAGGTCCAGTTCAGTTCGAACTGGCCATTGGCATCCTCGTGATCGGCCTGGTAGGGGCCCCAGCCCAGTTCCTCCATGGCGCCGATCAATTCGCTGATCAGCGGGTAGCGCCGCATCAGGCTGATCTGGTCGTAGCAGGGCTTCGACTGGCGGTCGAGCCGGTCGGCCACACCGCCCTGTTCGGGATCGAGAAGGAAGAACTCCGCCTCCACCCCGCTGCGGAACTGGAATCCGAGGGCTTCGGCCCGCTTCAGCTGCTGCTGGAGCACCCGCCGCGGCGCCTGCTCGAGCGGCGTGCCCTCCACCACCAGATCGGTGGCCACCCAGGCCACATCCCGCTGCCAGGGCAGCACCATCAGGCTGGCTGCATCCGGCAGGGCCAACACATCGGGATCGGCCGGGGTGAGATGCAGCCAGGCGGCGAAGCCGGCAAAGCCCGCTCCATCGGTCGCCAGCGCAGCCACGGCCGATGCCGGCACCAGCTTGGCCCGCTGGACGCCGAACAGATCGGTGAAGGAGAAGAGCACATGGCGCACGCCAAGGTCGGCAACGGTCTGGGCCAGGTCGGTCATCGGGGGGTGCTGGAGGTCCTTGGGGTGGGGGGCTGGGACGGGTGTGCGGCGCTTGGGATCGGCTGG